>ENA-OQIH01000092-OQIH01000092.1-human-gut-metagenome-genome-assembly--contig:-NODE-92-length-86038-cov-10.879701_pt1 | contig 86038 bp, 54 predicted proteins | sample MGYA00242575_ERZ504740 | MGnify/ENA primary metagenome ERZ504740 (study PRJEB26092, sample SAMD00036192) | human gut metagenome | host: Homo sapiens | study: EMG produced TPA metagenomics assembly of...
CGGAGGAATTCCGGAATCAGTCCCTATGTGCGGCGTAGGCCGCTTATTAGCCCGTCCAAGAATTGGGGCGCAGTTCATGCTCGACGGGGGCTTTGCCGTTTGGTGGCTAACGCTGTGGGTGATTACTCGCCCAGCAGGCTCTTGGTGATGGAAGCAGCGGCCTTCTTGCCGGCGCCCATCGCCAGAATGACCGTAGCGGCACCGGTGACGATGTCGCCGCCGGCCCAGATGCGGGGATCGGTGGTCTGGCCGGTCTCCTCGTCGGCAACGATGTAGCCCCACTTGTTGAGCTCCATCTTGCCGCCGATCTTGGCAGCGAAGGGGTTGGCGTTGGTGCCGATGGCCGAAATCGCGACATCGCAGGGGATCTCCTCGATGGCGCCCTCGATGGGCACCGGGCGACGGCGGCCGGACTCGTCGGGCTCGCCGAGCTCCATCTTCTGGACCTTGACGGCGCACACGGAGCCGTCCTCGCCAGCGACAAACTCGAGCGGGGAGACGAGCGGCAGAACCTCGACGCCCTCGGCCTTGGCATGGTGCAGCTCGGCGCGACGGCAGGGCATCTCGTCCTCGGTACGACGGTAGGCGATGATGGCGTGCTCGGCGCCCAGGCGCTTGGCGGTACGGACGGCGTCCATAGCCACGTTGCCGCCACCAAAGACAACGACGTTCTTGCCGTGCTTGGTGGGGGTGTCGTACTCGGGGAACTTGTTAGCCTTCATCAGGTTCACGCGGGTGAGGTACTCGTTGGCGAAGAAGACGTTGGGCAGGTTCTCGCCGGGGACGTTGAGGAACTTGGGCAGGCCAGCGCCGGTCGCCACGTAGATGGCGTCGAAGCCCTGCTCGAACAGCTCCTCGGCCGTGGTCATGTTGCCCACGACGGAGTTGTACTCAAACTTGACGCCCATGTCCTCAAGGCCGTCAATCTCGCGCTTGACGACCGCCTTGGGCAGACGGAACTCGGGGATGCCGTAGACCAGCACGCCGCCGCCGGTGAAGAAGGCCTCGAAGACGGTAACGTCAAAGCCGTTGCGGGCGAGCTCGCCGGCGCAGGTGATGCCGGACGGGCCAGAGCCGACGACGGCGACCTTTTTGCCGTTCTTGGGGGCCATCTTGGGCGTGGAGGCGAGCTCGGGGCGGTCACCCAGGAAGCGCTCGAGCTGGCCGATGGCCACGGGCTCGGACTTCTTACCACGGATGCACTTGCCCTCGCACTGGTTCTCCTGCGGGCAGACGCGACCGCAGATGGCGGGAAGCATGGAGTCCTCGCGGATGGTATCGAGAGCGCCGCCGAAGTCCTTCTCGCGGATCTGCTCGATAAAGCGGGGAATGTTGATGTTGACGGGGCAACCCTCAACACAGAACGGCTTCTTGCAGTTGAGGCAGCGCTCGGCCTCGGCCAGCGCCATCTCCTCGGTGAAGCCCTTGTCGACGGGGCGGAAGTCGCAGGCGCGCTCGGCAGCCGGCTCCTCGTTATCGGGGGTGCGGGGCGACTTCATATCGGCAACGAAACGACCGTTAACTAGTGGCATGCGCAGCTCTTTTCCTCATAGGCCTTGAGGGACGCGCCCTCTTCGGAACGATAAGCGGCCTGGCGGGCACGAAGGTCATCCCAGTCGACCAGGGTGGCATCGAAGTCGGGGCCGTCGACGCAAGCGAACTTGGTCACGCCGCCCACCTCGACGCGGCAGCAGCCGCACATGCCGGTGCCGTCAACCATGATGGGGTTGAGCGACGCGGTGATGGGGGTGTCGTACTTCTGGGCGGTGAGGGTCGAGAACTTCATCATCGGAACGGGGCCGACGCAGAAGACCTGGCTCACGGCCTTGTCCTGCAGCAGGCGCTCCAGCGGAGCGGTGACAACGCCCTGCTCGCCGTAGGAGCCGTCGTCAGTGGTGATGTGGATGTGGTCCTCGTCGAGGAGCTCGCGGAACTGGTCCTCCATGAGCAGGAGGTCCTTGGTGCGAGCGCCCATGATGGCGTGGACCTCATGACCGGTCTCGACCAGGTGCTTGGCGACCGGGAAGGCAATTGCCAGGCCGACGCCGCCGCCAATGACGGCGCAGGGGCCCTCGGCCATCTCGGTGGGAACGCCCAGCGGGCCTACGACGTCGCGCAGCGACTCGCCGGCCTCGTATGTGGACAGCATCTCGGTGGTCTTGCCGATCACCATGAAGATGAACTCGACCCAGCCCTCGTCACCGTTCCAGCCGGCCAGGGTAAACGGGACACGCTCGCCCGTCTCGTTGGCGCGGACCATGAGGAACTGTCCAGCGTGCGCATGCTTGGCGATTGCGGGCGCCTCGATGCGGAACTTGAACACCTTCTCCGAGAACTGCGTCTTCTCCAGGATCTTATACATAGAACCCCTCTCTTGTTAGGGCCGCCGAACCGTGCCTCCACGGAAATGGACGGTAGCCCGAATAAAACCGTACGCGCACAGGCGTTGTGCAGACATACGGTGCAAATTATACCCTCATGGACATGTCACTTACGTGTGTCTTCGGCTGTTGGGAGCAGGGTTTATCCACTTTGGCCTACCAAAGGGGGAGAGGTTTATTTTGGTCGGTTTTATCAGGTAAAACGGCAAAGGGGGCCGGCCTCGCGCTTCGGTGAGGCCGGCCCCCTTTGGAGCGTTGCATATGTATGGCGGCACAGGGTTTATTGCGACGCGGCATCCGCGGCGTTTCCGCATATAAAACCTGCCAAAATAAACCTGTCCCTAAATGGTAGGTTTTAGTGCTTGCCGTTGGCGGAGGCGGCACCGTTGACGTGGTCGCGGGCATAGACCACGCCGTGCACGATCGCCAGGCCGGCGGCGTCGGCCGCGCGGGCGCAGGTGTCCTGGAAATCCTCGGCCTCGCGGGCGCGCAGCTGCTTAAGAACGTAGTCGGCGACGGCCATCTTGCCGGGAGGGTTGCCGATGCCGGTGCGGATGCGGCTGAAGTCGCGGCTGCCCATCTTGTCGATGATGGAGCGCAGGCCGTTGTGACCGGCATGGCCTCCGCCCACCTTGACGCGCACGTCACCGGCGGGAATGTCGAGCTCGTCGTGGATCACGAGCAGCTCCTCGGCCTTGATTTTGTACTCGCGGCAGAGCTTGGAGATGGGACCGCCCGAGGTATTCATGTATGACTGCGGCTTGACCAGTACAATCTGGCGCTTGCCTCCCTCTTCCTCGGGATCGTTGATGTTGATGAGCGCGACCTCGGCGCCTGCCTGGTTTTTCCAGTACGTGACACCGGCCTGACGGGCCAACTCGTCGATTGCTTTGAAGCCAGCGTTGTGGCGGGTCTCGGCATACTCATCGCCAGGGTTGCCAAGCCCGGCAACCATGCGAATCTTAAGCGGCTGTGCAGCTGCCATGTGCTTCCTTTCGTCGATTTGTCGCCTGCTATGGTGAGCGACCCTGTTGCCGCTGTCAAATGGAGGGTAATTGAGGGCGTTTAGGGGCGTTTGGACGGCCGTCGAAATCAGAGGTGGACAGTTAGTTCGGATACGTATAAGTTCTGAGGACTCGAAGTGCTCAATTCAATGCCGATACGTTGTTTTGGAGCTTTAGTTAGTCCATATGGCGCTGTTTTGAAGTCTACCCTGCCTTCAAATAGGGCGAATGGTATAGAGATAGCCGCAAAACAGCCTAATTCAATGTGTCCATTTATACGTATTTGAACTAACTGTCCAGTCCTGTTCGGCGGCGCGCGGGTGATTCGCCGTTTAGACCGGCGCAAGGCTGATTCCGGCCCGCAGGGCGTTGAGCCAAGCGGCCTGACGCTTGCGATAGCCCTTGATGCGATATCGGAATCGGACTCCTGCGAGTCGATGCATCGTTTGGGCGAAGGCTTCGAGTGCAACAAGGTCTTTCATTTGGTCGCGATTGATAACCAGGACGCGGATGCCCATTGCCTTGAGGCCATTATTTCGATTGCCATCGTGGATGCGAGCGTTTTGAAGCTCATGCCCAATTCCGTTGTATTCGTTGTCGACTCCGGCGGCCGGGCAATATAGGTCGCAGATGGCGTAAGGGATGCCGGAGGACATGTTAACCGCAAGAGTGTCGAAGTCGATTCGATAGTTGAGTAGCAGGCCTCCCATGGGCAGGCTGCAACATCCGAATCCGCCAAAGCGCATGGGCGCTCCGAGAACGGCAAACATTAGGGATTCGGCTGGGGATGCAGATCCGGGTCGGGCGAGCTTGACTGCCGTGCGAAACGAGGTGTATGAGCTGCTTTTGGCAAGCTGTGCAACAGTCTCGAGCTCTTCGATGGTCGTGGCGGGCTCGCATTTGTAGTGTGCCTGTTCGTAGCGGGTTTCGTTCTGTTGCTCGACCACCGACTGGTTGCCCAAGCAATCGAGATCGCCCGTCGCTGCGCAGCCATCGCCCTTGGGCCAGATGTCGTCATGGGCAATGGGGTATGTTGCCCCGGGAGGAAGGGAGTAGGTTCCGAGCAGTTCCATGAGTAGCATCAAGGTTTTGGCGACTGATTCATTCTTGGAACAAAGCATGGCTGTCATGGCAGGAGACGTAGCGTAGATGTCGGCCTCGACGTGCATAATTGCACCTTCAGGAAGCGGAGCGGAGAGAATATGCTGAAGAAGTCGCTTGTCGGGGCGCCTGTTGTCTTCGTTTGAAACGAGAAGATCGAGCAGTTCGGAATCATCTTCATTCCAGGCGTCGAGTATCGAAAGTGCGCCAAAGTCTATCGCGTCATTGTTGGGAATGCAGCCAGCCAAGGCCTGTGCTTGCTGTTCGCTATCAACGGAGTCCCAGGGTAGGGCAGAGTACGCCCGTCGTGCGCGACGAATTGCGCGGAGGGCGGAGAGATGTGAAATCACGGTCGTCATAGCTATAACGTACTAAGTTGGCGGCAGAATGCGACCGCCATACCGTTCTTTTCGCTCAGCGGGGCGCTGCGCGCCATGAACGGCTGGGTGTTATGAAATCGGTGGAATCGGTTGAGGGGATTGCAGGAAATTGAGCTCTGCCGCGAAGGTTGACGATAGCTACTGGACAGTTAGTTCAGATACGTATAAGACGGCGGGCGTTCGAGGCGTTTCTAAGGGCTTTCGAGGGCGATTTGAGGGTAAATATGCGGCGGTCGTACTCGAAAGCGATGAGCTTTGGGCAGTATGGCGTTCGCCGGGGAGCTCAGAACGGCCTTTGGAGCTTTAAAAAAATACGTATCTGAACTAATTGTCCAGGGAAGGTTGTCGAGGGGTAGAAAAAGGGTCGGAAGCGAGCTTCCGACCCTTTAAAAACACCAAAGATGATGAGATGCACGCTGGATTACAGCGCGAAGTCGCCGCCGACGAGCGTGGAGACGGGCTCCTCGTGGTAAACGGCGGAGATGGCCTGAGCGAACTCCTCGGCGACCGAGATGGTCTTGATCTTGCCGCCGACCTCGACGGGAATGGCGTCGGTGACGAGGCACTCGACGATCGGGGCGTCGTTCAGACGCTCGATGGCCGGACCGGAGAAGATACCGTGGGTGGCGCAGACGTAGATATCGCCAGCGCCCATAGCCTTGAGCTCCTTGACGTTGGCGCACAGGGTGCCAGCGGTGTCGATCATGTCGTCGTTGATGATGCAGGTCTTGCCCTTGATGTCACCGATGATGCCCATGACCTCGGCGGCGTTGTGGCGCGGACGGCCCTTGTGGGCGATGGCCAGGTCGCAGCCGAGCATGTCGGACAGCTTCTTGGCGGCCTTGGCGCGACCCACGTCGGGGGAGACGACAACCAGGTTGTCGGTGTCGAAGTGCATGTCGTTGTAGTACTGGCCAAACAGCGGCAGTGCGGACAGGTGGTTGACCGGGATATCAAAGAAGCCCTGGATCTGACCCTGGTGCAGGTCGAGGGTGATGATGCGGTTGACGCCGGCGCGCTCGAGCAGGTTGGCGACGAGGCGGGCGGTGATGGGCTCACGCGGGCCGGCCTTGCGGTCCTGACGGGCATAGCCGTAGTGGGTGATAACGGCGGTGATGGAGCGGGCGGATGCGCGCTTGGCAGCGTCGGTGGCGATGAGCAGCTCCATGAGCATGTCGTTGACGTTGCCGCCGGCCACGGACTGAATCAGGAAGACGTCGGCGCCGCGGACGGTCTCGTCGTAGCGGGCGTAAATCTCACCGTTGGCGAACTGCTTTAGCGTAAGGCCCGAAAGCTCGACCCCAAGGAACTCAGCGATCTTCTGAGCGAGGGGACGGTTGGAGGAACCGGAATACACGCGGATGGACTTGCGCATATTCTCCGACTTCTCGGGATCATTAATCGGCATTACCCTTCTCCTTTATATATCGAATGCCATATAGATGCCTTTTTGCATTGTAACCGTGCGGCGGGGTTAATCGGGTCTTGATAACGTCTTTACCGTCAACGGACACGAACCGACCACTCATCCGGTCGCGCAGGTCACGATAGAAAAAGGAGCCGTCCCCATGGAACAGCTCCTTTTGTGCTTGATAAAGCGTTATGCCTCGTCGTCCTCGTGCAGACGGCGGCGATAATCGGCGGCCCAGCCCTCAATATTTACCTGACGGGCGCGGCCCAGACCGAGTGCGTCGGCCGGGACCGGCTCGGTGATGACGGAGCCGGCGGCCACGAGTGCGCCGTCGCCAATCTGGGCGGGCGCGACCATCATGGTGTCGGAACCGATGAAGGCATCTTTGCCGATGACGGTCTTGTGCTTGTGGACGCCGTCGTAGTTGCAGGTGATGGAGCCCGCGCCCACGTTGACGCCGGAGCCCATGGTGGTGTCGCCGATGTAGGACAGGTGGGGCACCTTGGAACCCTCGCCGATTGTGGACTTCTTGATCTCCACGTGCGTGCCGGCCTTGGAGCCGTCGAGCATGTGGGTGCCCGGGCGCAGGTAGGCGCGCGGGCCGCAGTCGACGCCGTTCTCGATGACGGCCTCGATGGCGATGGTCTCATCGATGATGCAGCCGCTGCCGACGGTGGTGTCGGTGAGGCGACTGTTGGGGCCGAGCTGGCACTCTTCGCCCACGGTGACGTGACCGATCAGATGCGTCTGCGGCCACACGATGGTGTCGCGGCCGATGGTAGCGTCGGGGCCGATCCAAGCCTGCGTGGGGTCGATGAAGGTGACGCCCTCGGCCATCCAGTGCTCGTTGATGCGGTCGCGCGCGATGGCGGTGAGCTGCGCGAGCTGGATGCGGCTGTTGACGCCCAGGCCGTCGCGGTAGTCATCGCAGTGGAAGATGGAGACTGCCTGGCCGTGGCCCTTGAGGATCTCGAGCATGTCGGGCAGATAGTACTCGGACTGCGCGTTGTCGTTGCCGATCTCGTCAATGTGCGCGGCGAGCTGCGCGCCGTCGAAGGCGTAGCAGCCGGCGTTGCACTCGAGCAGCGTGGCGGCCTGCTCGGGTGTGCAGTCCTTCTGCTCGATGATGCGCTCGATCTGACCATCGGCGCCCAGCTTGATGCGGCCGTAGCCGAAGGGATCGGGCGGGGTCATGGTCATGACGGTGCAGGCGAGCTCGCCGGTGGCGACGGTCTGCGCGAACTTGGCGACGGTGTCGGCGGTGATGAGCGGCAGGTCGCCGTTGAGCACGACGACGGGGCCTTGCGCGATGCCGCAGGCCCCGAGCGCGACCTTCACGGCGTGGCCGGTGCCCAGGCGCTCGGTCTGCTCGACGCACTCGACCTTGGTGGCGCTGTTGGCATAGGCGCCATCGATGAGGGCGCGCATCTCGTCGGCGTGGCTGCCGATGACGACCACGACGCGGCTGCAGCCGGCCTTGATGGTGGCGTCGACGATCCACTGGACCATGGGCTTGCCCAGGATCTTGTGCGAAACCTTGCAGTGGTTCGACTTCATGCGGGTGCCCTCGCCGGCGGCGAGGATAATTGCGGTTGCGTCCATGTGATCTCCTGTTACGTTATAGAGACGTGTGTTTGGAAACGATACACGGCGCAATATGATACCGCAGGCATATGATGAGCGCGTAACGATTGACGCGTGACGGCCGATGTCGCTGCCGCCGGCGTGGCGTTTGCACTGCTTGCGTGCGGCGTTGGCGGTGCTGCGGAGCTGTCGTTTGAGCGAGGGGGCGGGGGCACCCGTGGACAACATACGAGAGGAGTTTGGCGGCGAGCCCGTCGCGGCGTTCTCGATGTCGCATCCGGCGGTGCCGGCACTCTATATAGTGCTGACGCTGGGGCTCACCATGTTCTCGATGCAGCCGGTGCTGATCGCGCTGTCACTTGCGGGCGGGCTGGCGTATGGATTTGCGACGCGTGGGGCTGCCCGCACGCTGGGCGCACTCCGCTGGCAGCTGCCGGTGATTTTGATTATCGCGCTGGTCAATCCACTGTTTAGCGCTTCGGGTTCGACGGAGCTGTTCCGTATTGGCATGCGCGCGGTGTATCTGGAGAGCATGGTATATGGCCTGTGCATGGGTGGGCTGTTTGTGGCGAGCGTGCTGTGGTTTGAGGCCGCGGCATCGATGCTCGAATACGACAAGGTGCTTGCGCTGCTGGGCAATGCCGCACCGGTGATTGCGCTCATGATCTCGATGTGCATGCGGCTTATCCCGCAGTTTTTGCGCCGCGGCCGCACGGTGCTGGCGGTGCAGGATGCGATTGACGTGCCGGGGCGCGCGCCGGCCGACCCCGTGCGCTCGCGCCTGCGGGCATCGAGTGTGTTGATGGGCTGGGGCATGGAAGATTCGCTGGAGCGCGCGGACGCGATGCGCTCGCGCGGGTGGGGTGCCGCGACGCGTCGTACGACGTATGCGCGGTATCGACTGGGGCGCGGCGATGTTGCTGCGCTGGTTGGGCTTGCACTGTTTGGCGTGGTCACGGTGACAGTGGCGTGGACCGCGACGACGCAGTATTCGTTTTATCCGCAGCTCTCGGTGCCGGCGCCGTGGCCGGGCTATGTCGTGTACGCTGCCTGGATGGTGCTGCCTTGCGCGTTGCACGCGAGTGATGAGAAGAGGTTTGGCTGATGGCTCGGTTGGATAGGGGCCCGGTGTCGGGCGCTGCGTGCGGCCCGGATATGCCGGCGATTGAGGTGCGGAGCCTGAGCTTTGCCTACCCCGATGCTGATGCTGCGGTGCTCGAGGGGCTCGACTGGTCTGTTCCCCAAGGTGCATTTGCGCTGCTTGTTGGCGGTACCGGATCGGGTAAGTCGACGCTGCTGTCGCTGCTCAAGCCCGAGATCGCTCCGGCGGGCGAGCGCACTGGCGAACTGAGCGTGCTGGGCGAGAACGTTGCCGACATGGACGTACGGGCATCGGCGGAGCGCGTGGGCTATGTGTTCCAGGATCCCGAGAACCAGATCGTGTGCGAAACCGTGTGGCACGAGATGGCGTTTGGCCTGGAAAACTTGGGGCTAGCGCGTGATGAGATGCGCCGTCGCGTAGCTGAGACCAGCTATTTCTTTGGGCTGGAAGATTGGCTTCACCGCGATACTGACACGCTTTCGGGCGGTCGCAAACAGTTGCTGTCGTTGGCGGCCGTTCTGACGCTGCGCCCGCGCGTGCTGCTGCTCGACGAGCCCACGTCTCAGCTTGATCCGGTTGCGGAGAAGAATTTCCTGCACGCGCTGTTTCGTGTGAATCGCGAGCTGGGCTGCACGGTTGTTGTGGCGACGCATCAGCCGCGCCCAATGCTCGAATACGCGACGTGTGCGTACCGGATTGAGGACGGTCGCGTGCGCGAGGTGGCGGATATGGCTTCTTTGGGACGCCGAGAATCGCTGTTTTCCGATGACATGTTGGGGTGGGGTGCCATCCGATGTGCAAATAAAGGAGTATTCAGCAGGTGTGAGGACAATTTGGGCTCTCTGGAGCCGCCCGGGGACGTATCGAGCGCGAAAAAAAGTTCGGAATTGGACAAATCGTCCGAATTTGTGGCGCAAACGTCGCTCGAGAACGGCTCGGAAGCCTTCCCGCGCACGGATGGAAGCAGAATACTCCAAAAAATGCACGCTGGGTCGGCTACCACCCTGTCGGAAGGCTGGTTTCGCTACGACCGCGTGTCCGGTTGGGTGCTGCGCGGGCTCGATGTGACGTTTTCAGCCGGCGCGGTGCATGCGATCGTGGGCGGAAACGGCTGCGGCAAGTCGACAATGCTTTCGGTGCTAGCCAAGACGGTCAAGTTGCAGCGTGGGCATATGGAGCGCGGGGCGGCCTCGGCGGCACTGCTGCCTCAGAATCCCAAGGCGTTGCTGGTTGCCGAGACGGTGCGCGACGAGCTGATGGAATGGGCTTCGACCTGCGGATATGACGAGGCTGTGGCGCGGGAGCGCGCGGCGAGCCTGGGGCTGTCGGGCCTGGATGGGCGCCACCCGTACGATCTTTCGGGCGGACAGCGTCAACTGCTTGCATTGGCAAAACTGCTGCTGATTGGCCCCGAACTGCTATTGCTCGATGAGCCCACCAAGGGCTTGGACTTGGCTAGCCGTCGCATCATCGCCCGCGCCTTGCGTGACCATGCGGAGGCTGGCGGTACCGTCATCATGGCCACGCACGATCTGGATTTTGCCGAGCAGGTTGCCGATGACATTGCCATGATGTTTGACGGTGAGATTGCCTGCATGGAGCCGCCGGCCGACTTCTTTGCCGACAACGTGTTTTATAGGGCGTGATGGGATGACGGATTATCGCGTCGCGCGCCTACTCGCAAAACTGGAGATCCCGCTGCTGCTGGCGGTGCCAGCGGTGATGGCTGCGGCGTTGCTAGCGGGCGTTGAGCAGGCGGCGCTCGCCATGCTTGTCGTGGTGGCGCTGGTGCTTGCGCTGTTCTTCGCGGGTTACGAGACGTCGCGACCGGGCCTTCGCCAGATTATGCCCACGCTGGTATTGGCGGCGCTGGCCGCGGCGGGCCGCATCTTGTTCGGCCCCATTCCCGACTTTAAACCCGTGAGCGCCATCGCTATTATCGCGGGGGCGACGTTGGGCCGACGCAACGGCTTCATGGTCGGTGCGCTGGCGGCGCTGACCAGCAATTTCTTTTTTGGGCAGGGCATGTGGACGCCGTGGCAGATGTATGCCTGGGGTCTGGTTGGCTATGTTGGCGGCGCGCTGGCGCATGCGGGCGCTTTTGATCGCGCCGATGGCACCGTGCGCATGCCGGCGCTGCTGACCTACGGCTTTGCGTCGGGCCTGCTCTATGGAGTTGTAATCAACGCCTACGACATCATCGGCTTTGTGCAGCCGCTCACGTGGGCGGGCGCCATGGCGCGTCTTGTCACGGCGGTGCCGTTCGATATCACGCACGGTCTCGCGACCTGTGTGTTTTTGGCCGCCCTGTACAAGCCCTGGTGCCGCCGCATCAACCGTGTTGTCGTGAAATACGGACTGTAGGGCAGGTTGTGCTGGAGCAAGAACCAATACTGCTGCGGTGCCATTTCAAAACTATGCCGGTTTACGGGGCCAGATTGGCATAGGCCGACCATACCGTCATTTTTCGAAAATAGGCGAGCCGTCTACCTGCGGTTTTATTTTTCCCAAGCTGCGTATGGTTGGGGGCTCGCGATTCAGCCCCGTAAACCGGCATAGTTTTGAAGCGGGCCGACTCATATGACGGTCGCCGCGGGCCCTAGGAGCCAAAATGATCCGTTTCCTCCGTCCCTAAGGGGTCGTTGGGGGGGTGCTCGCCACGAAACCGGGCCATCTACTACGTTTGACCCGATACCTCCAACCATACCCGCGTTTTATTAAAAACCGCAGGCTTTCTACCTGCGGTTTTCTTTTTGCGCTGCTCGTTGTGGTTGAGGGTGGTGGCTTAAACGTAGTAGATGGGCGCGTTTCGTGGCGGGCGGATCATGCGGATGCCCCCACGAGACCCAAAAATGGTCCGCCTTCCTTCGTCCCCGGGGAATCGTTGGGGCTAGAGCTCCAGCGTGAGAGTGACAGGGCAGTGGTCGCTGCCAAAGATGTCGCCGCGGATGCCGGTGTCGCGCACGTTGCCGGCGATTGAATTGCTTACCAGGAAGTAGTCGATGCGCCAGCCGGCGTTGTTCTTGCGTGCATTAAAACGGTAGCTCCACCAGCTGTAGACGCCCTCGACGTCGGGGTTTGCCGCGCGCCAGGTATCGGTGAAGCCGGCGTTGAGCAGCTCGGTAAACTTGCCGCGTTCCTCGTCCGAAAAGCCTGCGTTGCCGCGGTTGGATTTGGGGTTCTTGAGGTCGATCTCCTCGTGCGCCACGTTAAAGTCACCGCAGGTTACGACGGGTTTGCCGGTCTCGCGCTCGAGTGCGCTCAGAAAGCCGCGATAGGCGTCGTCCCAGGCCATGCGCACGTCGATGCGGGCGAGCTCGTTTTGCGCGTTGGGCGTGTAGACATCCACAAACCAAAACTTGTCAAACTCGAGTGCGCAGACGCGGCCCTCGGTCGCGGCTTGGGCGACGAGCTCGGCTGCATCGCCCTTGCCGGCGTAAGGCAGCAGCGCGTCGGCGTGCAACACGCGCAGCGGTTCCTGGCGGCTAAAGACCGCGGTGCCCGAATAGCCCTTGCGCTCGGCGTAGCTCCAGGTTTGGTGGTAGCCGGGCATGTCGATATCGACTTGGCCTTCCTGCAGCTTGGTTTCCTGCAGCGCCAGGATGTCGACGTCGAGTTCCTGCGCGATTTGGATAAAGCTCGGGTCTTTTTTGAGCACGGCGCGCAGGCCGTTAACGTTCCAAGAGGCAAACGTGTAAGTCTGAGGCATGGTGTCCTTTCGACGGGGTTGGCAGGCTTAAGATTAGCGCAACACGAGCGGGGCGGAGTCCGCGAGCGACGGCGCAAACGCCGCCGCCCCGGTGGCAAGGACGGTGGACACACATGACGCAGGCAATATCGGATCCCAGATGGGCCTCCGTTGCGCTGGCGGAGCTGTTCGGCACCCACAAGCGCGTGGTCTTCTTTGGCGGCGCGGGCGTTTCCACGGCGAGTGGCATCCCCGATTTCCGCAGCGTGGACGGCCTATATCACCAACAGTTTGTCTACCCGCCCGAGACCATGCTCTCGCATAGCTTTTACGAGGTGCACCCGGCCGAGTTCTTCGACTTCTACCGCACCAAGATGATCGCGCTTGGCGCCAAGCCCAACCGCTGCCACACCAAGCTGGCCGAGCTGGAGCGCGCCGGCAAGCTAAATGCCGTGGTGACGCAAAATATCGACGGCCTGCATCAGATGGCCGGCTCGCAGCGCGTGTTCGAGCTGCACGGATCGGTCCATCGCAACATTTGCCAGTCGTGCGGAGCGGTCTATAGCGCCGAGTGGATTTGCTCGCGCGAGCACGAGGACGCCGCGGGCGTGCCCGTGTGTCCTGCGTGCGGCGGCCGCATCAAGCCCGACGTAGTGCTCTACGAGGAGCCGCTCGACGAGCATGTGCTGACCGGCGCCGTTGCCGCCATTGCCGCGGCCGATGCCCTCATTGTGGGCGGGACCTCGCTCGTGGTGTATCCGGCGGCGGGCCTTACGCGTTACTTTACCGGCGATACGCTGGCCATTTGCAATCTTGCTCCCACCGATCAGGATGCAAATGCCGACCTGCTGATTTCTTGCGACATCGCGGCCGCGTTTGCGTTCTAGCCCGCGCGCGCGGATACAATAGAAAGACTGGGTGCAAAGCGACCCCGCCGCCAGCTCCCCAAGCTCGGCGGCGTGGGCATTTTAGGAGGATGTTCATGGCGAACGACAGCAAGACATGGCGGTGCGGAAAGTACGAGCTCAGCTTTGACCGTCCGCGCATCATGGGCGTCCTCAACGTGACGCCCGATTCGTTTAGCGATGGCGGGGAGCACTTCGACCCGGATGCCGCCATCGAGTACGGCCTGGCGATGCTCGACGCCGGCGCCGACATCATCGACGTGGGCGGCGAGTCCACGCGCCCCGGCTTTACCCCGGTCAACCCCGACGAGGAGGCTCGCCGCGTGCTGCCCGTGGTGCGCGCGCTGGCCAAGGAGGGCGCCATCGTCTCGATCGACACGCGTCATGTGGCGGTTGCCAAGGCGGCCGTGCGCTGCGGCGCCTCGATCGTCAACGACGTGACCGGCTTCACCGATCCCAAGATGGTCGAGTTTGTCGCGACGAGCACCTGCGGCGTTATCGTGATGCACGCCGGCGAGGTCGCGGCACCCACGCGCACGCATGCAACGGTGCAGCTCGATACCTCTGCTGCGGCGTTTGTTGCCGAGAAGGCACGCGAGGCGGCCGCCGAGGCTGCGCGCGAGGCCGAGAAGCCTGCCCGCCGTCGCCGTGGCAAGTTGCTGGGCGAGCCCAAGACGGAGGCCAAGCTGCCAGGCGGCGTGGTGCAGCCCTCGTTGCCGTTTGGCGATCCGGAGCCCGCGCCCGAGCCCACGGACGAGCAGAAGCAGGAGGCACCGGCCGCCGAAGAGGCCGCCCCTGTCTCCGAGGCCGCCGCGACCCCTGAGTCCGCGCCGGAGCCCAATGACCGCCTGGCAGCCATGATGCGCCGTAGCGCCCGCCGCGAGGAGGCCTACGTGCCCACCTCGCAGCTCCGCCGCTTCACCCTGCCCGATTCGGCGCCCATCATGCGCCGCGTCATGGGCTTTCTGTCCGACCAGGCCCGCACGCTCATCCATGCCGGCGTGTCGCGCGACCGCATCTGCATCGATCCTGGCCCGGGCTTTGGTAAGTCGGCTAACGAAGACATCGTCATCCAGCGCGAGACTGCCAAGATGGCGTCGCTGGGCTATCCGCTCATGTGCGCCGTGTCGCGCAAGCGCTTTGTGGGCGCCGTCTCGGGCGTGACCGAGGCCGCCGAGCGCGATGCCGCCACGTTTGGCGTGTGCCTGGGCGCCATCCAGGCCGGTGCCAACATCGTGCGCGTGCACGACGCCGCGGGTTTTGCGCAGTTCCTGAACGGTTACTGGGCGGTTGCCAAGCCGCAGCCGCGCCGCGCGTTTGTGGCTGTGGGCTCCAACCTGGGGCATCGCTGCGACAACATCCGCGCCGCACGTGAGATGATCGCCGAGATTCCACTTACCTGCGTGTCTAACTCCTCCAAGATTTACGAGAGCGAGCCGGCCTACGAGACGCGCCAGGACGCGTTTGCCAACGCCGTCATCGAGATCAAGACCGAGCTGGCGCCGCTGGTGCTGCTCGACGAGCTCATGAAGATCGAGGCCGAGCTTGGGCGCGACCGCTCCAAAAAGGCCAAGGCCAACGGTCCGCGCACCATCGACCTGGACCTGCTGTGGATGGACGGCGAGACCCACGGCGGCAAAAAGCTGCGCCTGCCGCATCCTCTCATTGGCGAGCGCGACTTTGTGCTGGTGCCGCTCGAGGACCTGATGCACGACCCGGCGCGGTTCTTCCGCTACAACGGTGTCGAGGTCAAGGAGCCCGAGGACCGCGTGGGCCATATCGTGGGCGAATTGGGGCGTATGTAGATGATCGAGATGAATGCTGTTGTCGCCGGTACCGAGCTTGACGCCGCGCGCAACGCGGGCCGCGAGGGTGCGTCCGCGGGCTGGTGCGCATGGAGCGCGGGCGATGCCTCGCTGACGTTTTCGCTGGTCGTGCGTCCGGATGTGAACATGCATGCCTTCCACGGCCTGCCGTTTGTGGCTGCGATGGGCATGATGGACGCGCTCGTGGGCACGGCTTCGACGCCGGGGTTGGGCCTTGCCGGTAAGGTGGGTATCCAGTGGCCGAGCGACATTGTGTGCGGCGCGCCCGCGTTTGAGACGTCGTTCGCGCGCGTCGCCGTCAACGGTGGTGCCGGTGCTGCGGGCATGTTCGGTGCCGTGACGGTGGATATTGAGCGTTCGGCGCTGGGCGAGCTTGGTGTGGACGTGGCTGACGAAGCGCTGGTCGAGACGCTGGCCGCCGCCATGCTGGCCCGCGTGGACGCCTGGGCGGTTGTTGCCAACACGCCGCAGGGCGCCGCAGGGCCGCTGGCTCCCGTGCTGGGCGAGTACTTCGACATGGTGCCGCTGCTGGGCCGCCAAGTTGCGGCGGTGTCGCCCAACGGTTTGCCGCTTGCGGTCGGTGTGTTTGCGGGCCTGGACATCTGGGGTCGTGCGACCATCAAGACCGATGCCGGCGAGCAAGAGTTTCCGCCCGAGGCCGTACGGATTCGCGGGCTGTAACGCGAGGCGCCAGCGCTCAAAGACAACGATGACAACAAGACCCTCCTCGGCCTGTGCCGGGGAGGGCTTCGCCTATCTGAGGAATAGGCTTGGCGAACGTTTGCGGGGGGGGGCTGTGGCATCGGGTGTGCTCGACTTAGGTCCCTATCCTACCCCTGCTTCTGCATGCGGCGGTAGATTTCGCAGATACCCTTGATGGTGAGCTGTCCGTCGACCACGTCGAAGGCGTCGGTCGAATCGGCGACGATGCTGGCGAGGCCGCCCGTGGCTATAACGGTGGCGTCCTCGCGCCCCAGCTCGCGCTTCATGCGCGCGACCAGGCCCTCGGCCATGGCGGCGGCGCCCGTCACGGCGCCCACCTTGATGCACTCCTCGGTATCGCGGCCGATGGCATGCTCGGGCGCCTCGAGCGGCACGCTGGCGAGCTTGGCGGCTCGGGCGGCGAGCGCGTCCATCGAAATGCGGATGCCCGGCGCAATCGCTCCACCAATGTAATAACCGTCCTCATCGATGACGTCGATATTGGTCGCGGTGCCAAAGTCCACCACGATTGCCGGCGCGCCGTAGAAGGTCTCGGCCGCAACGGCGTTAGCGACGCGATCGGCGCCTACGGCCTGGGGACGCGCCGCGCGCAGCTTGGTCACCGCGGCCGTCTGCGGCCCGATAACGATGGCGTCCGCGGCAATGCGGTCGGCCACGGCGTGCCACTCGCGCGAGAGCTGCGGCACCACGCCGGCGAAGGCGATCGCGTCGACCGCGTCGAGCGAGAGGCCGTACATCTTAAAGAAGCCCATCAGGCGCACATGGATCTCGTCGGCGGTATAGGAGCGGTCGGTGGGCATGCGCCACGACTGCACCAGCTCGTCTCCGTCAAACAGGCCCATGGCCGTCTGCGTGTTTCCCATATCGATAGCGAGCAGCATGTCTACTCCCGGTGTTGGCATAAAAGGACGCGCACCATTGTATACGCGCCGTCGACGGCGCTCGGCCGCGATTCGTTTACGGTGATAGGGGCTGAGGGGTTTTAAATATGAAGGAATTATGCTCTACGAGATTTTCCTTGCCGTTTACCGAACTCCCGTGTAATATTCTTTCTTGCGCACATGAGGCGCCCAGACATTGCGGGGTGGAGCAGTCTGGTAGCTCGCCGGGCTCATAACCCGGAGGTCGTAGGTTCAAATCCTGCCCCCGCGACCAAGAACTTGCAGCTCGTCGGCCTAGCCGGCGAGCTTTTTTGTTATTTCGGGACCGTGTTTTCGGTTCAATTCTCGGCCTCTCAATCAAAGATCTCGATCTGTAACATCTAGACCCGATTTGGGCGGCTAGGTGTTACAGATCGAGATATACCGGTGGGTTGGGTCGTGTTTGTCTAAATCTGTAACACGAGGGACGGATTTTGCCGAGTTGTTGTTATAGATTGAGATTTTCTAGCAGGCGGGTTTGGTTTGTCTCGATCTGTAACAGTAAGACCCGGTTTTGCCGCGTAACTGTTACAGATTGAGATAAACCGGCGGGCCGCCCTGCCCCATCCACCTGCCGCTACCTGCTGTCCGCCGATTTCCGTTGCGCTGTTGTATTCCCATGCCATATCCTCTAGACAACTACGCGGCATCATCGCCGTCGCGCCTACAAGAGAGGAATGTCCATGACCGCACCTGCATCCAAGCTGCTTCAGCCCATTACGGTTGGCCCCCTTGAGCTCAAAAACCGCATTATGTTCCCGCCGTTGACCACCGGCTACGAGGAGCGTGACGGTTCCATTGGCGAGCGCAGCCTGGCTTTTTACGAGCGCCTGGCCCGTGGCGGCGTGAGCTACATCGTCATCGGCGACGTCGCTCCCGTCATGACCGCGAGCCCCACGCCCAAGCTGGCAACCGACGCCCAGATCCCCACGTTTAAGGCGCTGGCCGATGCCGTCCACAAGCACGGCGCCAAGATCGCGCTGCAGCTGTTCCACCCCGAGTACGATGTGCCCGGTGTCGGCCGCATGGTCATGGGATCCATGGCCGCCGCTAAGGCCGCGCAGGAGGCCAAGGCCGCCGGCGACGAGGAGACCTTTGCCGCCAAGATGGCCGAGTCCAACGAGATCCGCAACCAGGCCTACGCCAAGCTGCATCACGACATGCAGCACTTTGTGAACGAGGCGAGCGTAGAGCAGCTCACCCAGATCAAGGAGGCCATCGCCGCCTCGGCCGCTCGCGCGCAGCAGGCCGGCATCGACGCCATCGAGGTCCACGGCGACCGCTTGGTGGGTTCGCTGTGCTCGGCCATCCTCAACCAACGCACCGACGAGTACGGTGGTTCGTTCGAGAACCGCGTTCGCTACGCGCTGGAGGTCGTCGCTGCCATTAAGGAGGTCGCGCCGCAGCTGATGGTGGAGTACAAGCTCCCCGTGATCATGGAGAACCCCGACGGCACGCCGCGCGGCAAGGGCGGCCTGCAGCCCGACGAGGCCTGCGAGTTTGCCAAGCTGCTCGAGGGCGCGGGCATCGATATGATCCAGGTCGCACAGGCCAACCACACCGGCAACATGGGCGACACCATTCCGCCCATGGGCGCCATGCCCTACAACTGGACGCTGCCCGTGGCCGAGCGCGTCAAGGCCCTGGTCTCCGTGCCGGTGGCAACCGTCGGCCGCGTTGTCTCGGTCGAGGCCGGCGAGAAGATTCTGGAAGACGGCGCCGCCGACATCATCGCCTATGGCCGCTCGCTCATGTGCGACCCCGACATTGCGCTGAAGGCCGCTACGGGCGAGCCCATCCGCGAGTGCCTCAACTGCAACAAGGGCTGCGTCGACGCGATTCAAAACCGCAAGTACATCTCGTGCGTGCTCAATGCCGAGAACGGCGACGAGGCGACCATCGCCATCAAGCCGGGCGAGGGCGACAAGAAGATCGCCGTGGTGGGCGGCGGTATTGCCGGCCTGGAGGCCGCACGCGTGGCGGCCAAGCGCGGCTACGACGTGACCATCTACGAGGCGAGCGATCACTTGGGCGGCCAGATTGTGCTGGCGGCTGCGCCTCCGCGCAAGGACGAGATCATGCGCTCGGTCGAGTACTACGAGAAGATTCTGCCTGGCCTGGGCGTGAAGGTTGAGCTCAGCCATGCCGCTACCGCTGAGGACCTCAACGCCGCCGACGCCGCGATTGTGGCCGTGGGCGCGCACGACGTGGTCATCCCCGTTCCGGGCGCCGACTCGGACAAGGTCGTCTCGAGCTGGGACGTGCTGGCCGGCAAGGTGGAGCTCAGCGGCCGCGTCGCCGTCATTGGCGGTGGCCTGGTGGGCACCGAGACTGCCGAGTATCTGCTGCAGCACGGCTGCGAGGTGGCGATCGTGGAGATGCTCGACAAGATTGCCGCGGGCGAGTCCGAGACCATCCTGCCGCTGATTATGAGCGACTTTGCCGAGCACAACGTGGAGCAGTACGTGAAGACCCGCCTGACCGCCATTACTGACGAGGGCGTGGAGGCCGTCCGCACCGCCGAGGACGGCGCCGAGGAGCCGGTGAAGATCGCCTGCGATTACGTGGTGATGGCCGTGGGCTCCAAGGCCAACGCGTTTGACCTGGACGGCGTGACGGTGCCCGTGACCTGCGTGGGCGACTGCTCGGGCGAGCGCACCGCCGACATCGCGAGCGCCATTCGCACGGCGTATCACGCGGCCAACGAGCTGTAGTTGAACATCGCGGCCAGGCGGGGCGGTAGCACGGATCCGTCTCGCCCGGCTGTGTCCCGTCGGGTGTCAACCGGTGCGGGGCCTGCAAACGCAGCAGGTCCCGCCCTTTTTGTTTTGCTCCTGTGGATGGCAATGCGCGGTAATCATGAGGAGTGAGGACGTCTACTGCCTTGCAGATCACTCAAAATTATTGGGGGAGGGGTTAATAACTATATCCTCTATACCAAAGGACATAAAGAGACGCCAATTTTGTTGACAAGCGAATGACGATTAGCTGCGAGTCAGCTACCAGCGTAAATAATCGATAAAGAAATGTCGTAATTTGGTGCCAAATGCCCAGATAACGCCGCGTCTATTTTAATTAACTGCTTTGAGCAAACAGTAAAATGCTACTATCTAACTTGCACGTAAGAAAGCAGATTAACGGTTAAGGCTAAGAAGTGGCAGGTATGTCGGAAGCAACTAGGACTCGCACGCATGCGCCTGAGGTTAGGCAGCGCGCCGTCGAGATCCTCCAAGAGGGGGTCGGTCATCGCGCCCTCGCCGCGGAGCTTGGCATTCCCCAGGCCACGGCTCGTCAGTGGGCCCGCGCGTATGCCGTGGGCGGTGCCGACGCCGTTCTCAACGCCGGTTCGCATCATCACACCTATTCGTACGACGTAAAGCTCGCTGTGGTTAAGGACCGTCTGGAAAGTGGCTTGACGGTTCGCGAGGCCATGATCAAGCACAAGATTCCCAGCGAGTCTTCGGTCAAGGCTTGGTGCCGTCAGTACCGCGAGAGCGGTGAGGCCGCACTGGTCGATAAGCCGCGCGGTCGCAAGCCGCGCGTTAAAAAGGCGGAATAGCAAACGGGATGGTGCGCCCACAGGGGCGCATTTTTCTTGCCGCGCCAACTTTTTGGACCGGCGCGAGCCTGTCGGGACATTCTCCAAAGTGGCCAATAAACTGCGCGCAGTGGCCCGCGTGCCTGTCGCTGCGATAGGGGAGCGTCGCCCCACTGCTCCAAAGCGGACGTGCCCTTACCCCGTACGCCTAAAACTCCCCAGTTGACCGAAAACCCGCCGCCGCTACTCCTCAATTGAGCTATAACGTTAAACAATTGCAGCGTTTTTGCATGGGGGAGTGATGGTATGACGCTACTGTATTTCCTTACCCTGTTTCCGCTGGTACCGGCGCTGGGCATGCTGCTCGCGCACGGTGACCGCGCCCGCGATGCGGTGGGGCTCATAGGTTCCGGCATCATTATGGTGGTGACAGTTGTAGTCGCCGTCATGTTTTTTGGCGCGGGCCCGCAGAGCTTTGAGGTTGCCTCCGACACCTCGCATGTGCTCTCGATCATCAGCTCCGCCATCGATGTCATTCTGTGCGCCGTCATCCTGTACAACGCGTACAAATATAGGAACGTGCTCACCACGGTGCTCGGCATAGTCCAGCTGGTGGGCTCGCTCGCCTTTGCAGCCATGACGCTGCCCGCGGCCGAAGCCGTCACGGCGACGCCGCTCTACCTGGATTACATGAGCGTGATCATGGTCCTCGCCGTCGGCATTGTCGGCAGCCTAATCTGCGTGTATGCCCTGGGCTACATGAAGGACTTCCAGGCCCACGACGAGCACGAGGCCGCGCTGCGCGGGCAGACCGCGCCCGACCGTCGCCCGCAGTTCCTGGCGCTTATGTTCCTGTTCCTCTCGGCCATGTTCGTCATCGTGACGAGCGACAACCTTGAGTGGTTGTTCTGCGGCTGGGAAATCACCACCGTGTGCTCGTTCCTTATGATTGGCTATACGCGCACGCCCGAGGCCATCAAGAACGCCTTCACCCAGATCATCCTCAACATGCTGGGCGGTATCGCGTTTTTGGCCGGCCTCATGTACCTGCACGTTAACGGTATGCCGCTGACCATCTCGGGTGTGATCGAGCTTTCCGGCGCCGGAACCGCGCAATCCGCGCTGCTGGTGATGCCGGTCATCCTGTTGTCGCTCGCCGCACTCACCAAGGCCGCACAGATGCCGTTCCACACTTGGCTGCTGGGTGCCATGGTTGCCCCCACGCCCACGAGCGCCCTGCTGCACTCGTCAACCATGGTCAAAGCCGGCGTGTTTCTGATGGTCAAGCTCAGCCCGCTCTATGCCATCTATCCCGTGACTGGCTTTATGGTCACGAGCGTGGGCGCTATCACGTTTTTGCTCGCCGCCCTCATGGCCATCTCGCAGAGCAACGCCAAACGCGTGCTCGCGTACTCCACCATTTCCAACTTGGGCCTCATCAGTGCCTGTTTGGGTGTCGGCGCGCCCGAGGCCGTATGGGCGGCCATCTTCCTGATCCTGTTCCACACGGTGGCAAAGTCGCTGCTGTTCCTGTGCGTGGGCACGGCCGAGCATCATATCGGCAGCCGCAATATCGAGGACATGGACGGTATGTTCAGCCGCATGCCGCACCTGACGCGCCTGATGATGCTGGGCATCATGGGCATGTTTGTGGCGCCGTTTGGCATGCTCGTGTCCAAGTGGGGCGCCCTGGTGGCGTTCGCGCAGACCGGCAACGTGCTCATGATCATGGTGCTTGCCTTTGGCTCGGCCGCGACGTTTTACTTCTGGGGCAAGTGGCTCGCCAAGCTTTCGGGCGTCGACCCCACGGTCCAAAACGTTGAGGTCAATGTCCATAAGACCGAATGGATGGCGCTCAACACCATCGCCGCGCTGCTGATTCTGTGCTGCGTGGCCTTCCCGATTATCTCGAGCGGTTTGGTGTCGCCTTACTTGGCCATGGTGTTTGGCCGCGTGCCGTACGTTATTGGCAAGGACGCCATGTATCTGATGGTGGTTATCGTGGCGTTTATCGCCGTGGTGCTGCTGACGTCATTCCGCGTGAGCAACAAACCGCACGTAAACGTATATCTTTCGGGTGTGGGAACCGACAATTACCGCCATTTCCGCGGCTCGATGGGACATGAGGTGAAGGCCGAAAAGCGCAATTGGTACTCGGAGGACGCCCTTGGCGAGAAGCGTATTGGCCCCGTGGGTAGCGTCGTGTGCTGCAGCATTATCTTGTTTGCGCTGCTGTGTTGCGCGTGGATTGGGCCCGAGCGACTTGCCATGAGTGCACCCTCGGTGCTGCGCGGTAAGTATTTTGAAGGTTCGGGTGTCGTGGGCATCTTTATTGGCACCGTGGCGTTTGCCCTGCTGGCGCCGCTTGTGGGCGGCCTGATCGACGGCGTTGACCGTAAGCTTTCGGCTCGCATGCAGGGCCGTGTGGGCCCGCGCCTGCTGCAACCGTTCTACGACGTTGCCAAGCTGCTGCGCAAGGCCCCTGCCAGCGTAAACACCATGGACGATACCTACATGGCGTGCGCGCTCATCTTTACCGTCGTGGGCGGCGGCATCTTTGTGTCGGGCTCCAACACGCTGCTGTGCGCTTTTATGGTGACGCTCGCCGCGATCTTTGTGGTGCTGGCGTCCGCCTCGACGCAAAGCCCGTTTGCCCAGGTCGGTGCCGACCGCGAGCTGCTGCAGGTCATGAGTTACGAGCCCGCCGTTCTGCTGATGAGCGTGGGCCTGTACCTTGCCACCGACAGCTTCGATTCCATCGCCGTGACGGGGCAGTCGGCCCCCATCATCGTGTACAGCGCGCCCATTTTCCTCGCGCTGCTCGCGGTACTTACCATCAAGCTGCGCAAGTCGCCGTTCGATCTTTCGTACTCGCATCACGCGCATCAGGAGATCGTTCAGGGCGTCGCCACCGAGATGAGCGGCGGCACGCTGGCCAAGATGACCCTTATGCACTGGTGCGAGACCGTGCTGTTTTTGATGTGGGTGGGCATGTTCTTTGTTTGGGGCAACCCGGTGAGCTGGGTGGTAGCCCTGGTCGTGATGGCCGCGACGTACTTTGTCGAGGTGCTTATCGACAACACCTTCGCACGCAGTACCTGGCGCAGCTGCTTTAAGCTCGGATGGGGCGTGGCGCTGGTGTTTGGCCTGCTCAACCTTATGCCCATCCTCGTCGACGTGTTTATTTAGGAGGCGGCATCCATGGATCATAAAATGTCGCGCTCGCCGTGGGTTATTCATTACGACGGCTCGAGCTGCAACGGATGCGATATCGAGGTGCTGGCCTCGCTCACGCCGCTGTTCGATGCGGAGCGCTTTGGCGTGGTCAACACCGGCAACCCCAAGCATGCGGATATCTTTTTGGTGACGGGGTCGGTCAATGCCCAGAACCTGCCCGTCGTGCGCCAGATCTACAACCAGATGCTCGAGCCCAAGTGTGTGGTGGCCTGCGGCATCTGCGCGTGTTCGGGCGGCGTATTCCGCGATGCCTACAACGTGATCGGAGGCGTGGACCGCGCGATTCCCGTGGACGTATACGCGCCCGGGTGCGCCATTCGTCCCGAGACGGTGATTGATGCCATCGTGGAGGCGTGCGGCATCCTGGATCAGAAGGAGGCCGTGATGCGTGCTGGCGGTGACCCGCTTACCGTGGGCGGCGCCGCGACCTGGGACGGTGGCGTTGAGCTGGGCGAGGACGGGTTTGTGGCTGCGGGGGCCGGGACTGATGGTGCCGGTGACGGCGTCGAGGCCAACGTGTCCACCAGGTCCGCCGCACCCGCCGCTGGCGACGCGCCCGCTGAGACGCCCGTCGCTGCAAAGGAGGCCGAGTAATGCAAAAGGCTATCTATACCACCGTCGGGATCGATGAGCTCCTGTCGCATGTCCAGGCGCTCAAGGGCGTCGGCGCGCGCTTTGTGCAAATGCACGCCGAGCGCTGTGTGGACGACGGCACGTATCGCCTGGTCTATACGTTTATCAACGTCCGCGCTGCGCAAGAGCAGATCGCTCGGGATGGCAGCCATGCGATCGAGAACCTGGTGGTCGAGGGCATCGACCAGTACCAGGAGATTCCGTCCATCAGCTCGTATTATCCGGCGGTATTCCCGTTTGAGAACGAGGCGCACGACCTGTTTGGGCTTGCCATCACCGACATGCAGATCGACTTTAAGGGCTTTTTCTACCAGGTCTCGACTGCCGAGCCCATGAGCGTTATCACACCCGAGGTGAAGGCCGCGCGCGAGAAAGCCATGAAGGTCCGTGCCGCCGCAGAGGCCAAGGCGCGCAAGGCTGCGGCCGAGAAGGCCGCTGCCGCTGCTGCTGCGGGGGAGGGCGCCGCGGGTGCCGGCGATGCTGCGAACGCTGTTGCCGCCCAGCCCGCTGCGGCTACCGGCTCCGATGCTCAGCATGACGATGCTGCTGCCAAGGCCGCGCTCAAGGCTGCCGAGATGGAGGCAAAGCTCGCCGCCATGGATCCCGAGAAAGCGGCCAAGGTCCGCGCGGCGCTTGCCGCCAAGGCCGCCCGCGACAAGCAGAAAAAGGAGGCGTAAGGTCCATGGCACATCGCTCCGTTATTCCGTTTGGCCCGCAACACCCGGTGCTGCCCGAGCCGCTTCATCTGGACCTGGTGATCGAGGACGACCGCGTCATCGAGGCAATTCCGCAGATCGGCTTTGTGCACCGCGGACTCGAGAAGCTCACCGAAAAGCGCGACATGCACCAGTTTGGCTACATCGCCGAGCGCATCTGCGGCATCTGCGCCGTGGGCCACAGCTATGGCTATGCCAGCGCCTGCGAGCGCATGCTCGACATCGAGGTGCCCGGCCGCGCGCAGTATATCCGCACCATTTTGCACGAGCTTTCGCGCATCCACTCGCATCTGCTGTGGCTGGGCCTGCTCGCCGATGCCTTTGGCTTCGAGGCGCTGTTCTATCGTTCGTGGACGCTGCGCGAGCAGATTCTCAAGATCTTCGAGAGCACGTGCGGTGGTCGCGTGATTCTGTCGATCAACGAGATCGGCGGCCTTAAGCACGACATTGAGGACTCCGAGCTGGCGGGTATTGTCCAGACGCTCGATGCCATGCGTCCCGACTACGAGGCCCTGGTGCATACGTTTTTGGACGACAATAGCTGCGGCGAGCGCCTGCATGGCGTGGGCGTGATCAGCAAGAAGGACGCGCTGAATCTGTCGATGGTCGGCCCGTTCGGTCGCGCCTCGGGCGTGGATTACGACGTGCGCATGTTTGGCGACGGTGCCTATGCAGGCCTGGCAGCATTTGAGCCCATCGTTGCTACCGACGGCGACTGCTATGCCCGCTGCCAGGTGCGTTGTGCCGAGGTCACGCAGGCCATGGACATCATCAAGGAGCTTGTGGGCAAGATCCCGCACGACGGTATCGGCGGGCGCACCAAGCTCACGCCGGCCGACGGCGCGCGCGGCGAGGTTGTGATTGAGCAGCCGCGCGGCGAGGCGTACTACTATGTGCGCGGTAACGGCACCAAGAATCTGGACCGTTTTCGCGTGCGAACGCCGACGTCGCAAAACCTGGCGGGCCTGACACATGCGCTGCAGGGCGTGCTCCTTGCCAACGTTCCTATGATTATCCTGACCATCGACCCCTGCATTAGCTGCACGGAAAGGTAGGCGCGGCATGAGTTTACTGACATTTGCCAAGACGGCCTTGGGTTCTATGGTCAAGCAGCCGGTCACGGTGTGCTATCCGCAGGAGAAGCTGACGGCGCCCGAGCGCCTGCGCGGGCATATCGTCAATGACATGGACGTGTGCATTTGCTGCGGCATGTGCGCGCGCCGTTGCCCGGCGGGCGCGCTTGCGGTCGATCGCAAGGGCGGAACGTGGTCGATCGACCCGTATGCCTGCGTGGTGTGCGGCGAGTGCATCGAAAGCTGCCCCAAGCGCTGCCTGACTATGGACACCGCCCGCACTCCAGTCGCAGCGGACAAGACTCCCACGGTAGAAACTAAGCCGGAGTAGCGCGAGGACGGACCAAAAAATGGGCCGGTGATTCGCCGGCCCGCATATCGGGGCTTGCCAGTTGTCTGGTGGGCCCCGATTTATATGATGGGGAGATATGGAGGGAAGTTACCCCTGCTTTTTATGGATGCCGTCGATGTGCCGTGCGGTGTTCTTGAGCTTTGCCATCATGCTCGGGTCGGGGCGCGCGGCCTCTCACGCTTCGCGCTCGCGACGTTTCACATACTCGTTTTGGATGGGCCCGCCGTACTCCTCGACAAGGCGTTTGTACCAGTCGGCTGCTCCTTGGACTTCTTCTGCGGTGGGGTGGCCCTTCATGACGCCGCCCACGAGTTTGAAGGGTCCGAATGTGTCATAGCCGCATGCGCCGTAGGTTCCGATATACGTTGCGCGTTGAGTCCTTGCGATTCCCTCGAGATCGCGCGTGTACCATTTGTTTTTGCCGCCATAGGTCATGAGGCCAAAAACCATGTAGCCATCGATCGGCCAAGGGGATGATGCAGATCGGGGTCGCTTACCGTTATCTGCATCGACGGGGTTAATAAAGTAAAGGTGCGCCGCTCTTTTGACATCCTTGATTAGAGCAAAACTACCGGATCGAAAGCTACGCATACACTGGTATTTAATAACAATTACCAGCGGTTTATATCATTGATACCAATTGGTATCAATGATATAAAACCTCTACTTATTCAATACCGTTGGGGTATTAATATCGACCGTTTGCTAGCTGCTGGCCGATTGCCAAGGTTCGTGCTGAATGGCTCCTCTATCATGTTTACATTTGCTGGATGCGCTAAGAGAGTTGCGTCTGATGACCGTAGGGCGCGGCGCAGATTGAAGAGAAAGGGGAGCGAATGCTCAAAAAACGCTATTTTGCCGCCCCCGTTCTTGCAATGGTGGGCCTCTTGGGGCTGTCAGCTCCGCCCGCCGCATACGCGGACGGATATGGCAGCGTGGGCGTGAAAAAATCGCCCGGTATTATAACTATCGGGAATAATGCGATTTCTAGAACGTTTAGCATCGCAGACGGCAAGCTTACGACTGTCGAGATTAACAATAAGCTTGCTTCGACCGCGCTTGTTCCCGGATCGGGGTCCGAAGAATTCGTCATTCAGTCGCTCGCCGAGGCCGCGCGTCTAGAGCCGACGGCTGCGCTCACGAGCGTCAAGCCTACGGCGGCAACTGCCGTGGGATCCTCGGTTGATTCGAGCGAGGGCGCGCTGGCGTCAAAGGCAATCGATGGAGATGCAAGTACCTACTGGGCTTCTTCTGCGGAGACTGCGGGCACGGCAAACCTCGTTGTAGATTTTGGTGGAATCAAAACCATCGATAGCGTTAGCTATACGCCGCGTCACCACGATTCGGCGGGCTATAACTGCACGGGTCGAGTCAAGACGTACAAGCTCGAGTACCAGAATGCCGACGGTGCATGGGTGACGCTCGTGGAGAATGGCACCATGAAGGATACGGGTGCTACCACTATCACCTTTAACGCCGTGGAGGCAAAGGCGATTCGCCTGACCGGTCTCACCACATACCATTGGCAGTCTTTCAATGAGAATAAATACATGAACGCGGCGGAACTCGACGTACTCGACGCTTCGGGCGATTCCGTTGTGCGCGAGGCCAAGGGCTGGACTGTGACGGGAACGTCCGTTGCTACCAACGAAGGCGGCGGATATGAGGCTCTGATCGACGGTGACCTCACTACCTACTATCATTCTCGCTATGGTGCGGGCGAGGGCGACACGAAGAAGCTTCCTGTCGATTTGACGATCGATCGCGGTGAGGGAGCGAACAGCTCCTTCCAGACGGTCGGTTACGCAGGCCGCAACGTCAAGGGTGCCAACGGTACCTTCAAGAAGTTCGCCGTGTATGTCTCGGACAGCAAAGATAACCTGTTCGAGAACGCTAACAAGAAGGGCACGTTCTCGGTCGATCTGAGCTCTTCCTATAATGATGATGGTACCTGCAAGATGACCTATTTTGGGCTTGATAAGGCTCAGACCGGTCGCTATGTGGGCATTCGCGTGCTTGAGGCGCAGGGCGGCAGCTTTGCCTCCGGTGCCGAGCTCGACCTGTATCAGGAGAAGTTCGATACGTTCGAGAGCGGTTCGGGTAAGCCGCAGCTCAAGACAAGCGATCTTGAGCTTGATGGAGAGGCTCAAGTCAGCGATACTTCCGCGACAATCAACGATGTCAAGAAATCCGGCAAGATGCTGACGTTCACCTTCAAGCCGGTGCAGTTCGGTAACGGTTCGGCCACGGTGACCGAGAAGGTCGTCATGTATGATGGCGATCATTTTATGCGCAAGTTCCTCGAGGTCAAATCCGAGGATAAGGACATCCGTTTCGACTATATCGACGGTGAGCATCTCAACGTTAAGGATGCGGATTGCACCTGGACCATCCCTACAGGCAAGGGCGGCGTTGTTGAGATGACCGAGGCCCGTGCCAACTTGGGCCAGCCTATCTACGTCAACGGTATGTTCATGGGCTCGGAGTTCCCCGAGACCGATACGCAGATCGTTGATAGTCTGGGCCGTATGCGCTACTGGACCGGTAAGAATTTCACCGATTTTAAGCGCGATGGCCAGCTCACTTCGGATGGCAAGTACGTCTCATGGCAGACTGTTGTGGGCGCTACCCATTCCGACGGTTCGAACAACGATGTAGTCCGAACCGATTTTTACAGCTATATCAAGAGTATTTCAAAGCCGAGCGAGTTCCGTATTCAGTACAACTCCTGGTTTGACAATATGATGCTCATCGACGAGAACAACATTCTCGATTCCTTCAAGGCGGTGGACAAGAACCTCTCCGCCACAGGTGTTCGTCCGCTCGACTCTTATGTCGTTGACGACGGTTGGAACAACTACAACAACACCGAGACTTCGGTTGACCCGGGCCGCTCCGGCACGGGCAAGAACACCGAAGGTTTCTGGGCGTTCAACTCCAAGTTTCCCAACAAGCTCTCGACGTCTTCGTCGCTTGTGGAGAAGCTCGGCTCGAATTTCGGCGTTTGGGTAGGCCCGCGCGGCGGCTATAACTTCTACGGCCAGCTTGCAGACATCATTTCCAAGGCGGGCAACGGATCGGCCGCTGGCGGCTCGATTGACGTCGCAGACCAGCGCTATGTCGATAAGTTCCAGGAGCTCGCACTCCAGTGGATGACCGATTACGGCGTTAACTACTGGAAGTGGGATGGCTATGCCGATAACGCACAGTACAACGCATTTGCTCAGGGCGAGGGCGTTGTTGGCTACGATGAGAATCACCATCATATGTATGGTGGGCCAAACGGTTTCTATCATTCCACCGACTTGTGGGAAAAGTGGATCGTCCTGTTCGAGAACGTATGGGACAAGGCCGACGAGCTCGGCATCGACAACCTTTGGGTCTCTCTCACCTGCTATGTGAACCCAAGCCCTTGGTTCTTGCAGTGGTCCAACTCGGTGTGGATCCAGTGCACGCACGACCGCGGTGAAGTCTCCAATTCAACGCTCAACAACAAGATGGACAACATGTTGAGCTATCGAGATGGAGCCTACTACGACTTCGTCAAGAACCACGACTTCCAGTTCCCGCTTTCCAACCTCTACAACCACGACCCGATTTACGGTAAAGAGGGCACGGGTATCACGGCAACCTCCATGGACGGTGCACAGTTCCGCAACTATCTGTACATGATGGCCACACGCGGCACATCGTTCTGGGAGCTCTATTATTCCGATAGCCTGTTTGACGACGAAAAGTACTTGGTGAATGCCGACTTCCTCGAGTGGGCTGAGGAGAACTTCGATAAGCTTCAGAACGCCAAGATGATTGGCGGAGTTCCGGCCTCGGGCGTCAAACTCGGTGGCATTAGCGGTGCGGGAACGCAGGAAGCTTACGGCTTCTCTTGCTTCAACAGCGCCGGTGACGAAGGTATCATCTCGATGCGCAACCCGTCGGCCAGTGAGAAGACCATCACCTTCAAGCTCGATGCCGGTGTGGGTGCCTCGCACGCTGGCGTCTTTAAGCGCTCAATCGTAGAATCCTACACTTCGGACGGAAGCGCACTCGGTTCTTCGAAGGATAGCTATGCCCAGGGCGATACGGTTACCGTGACGCTCAAACCGGGCGAGACCCAGATTTGGAATCTGAGCCAGAAGGGTGACACTCAGGCTCCGAAGCTCGACACGATGTATGTCAAGGGTGCAAAGAGCCTTCGTGTTCAGGCAAGCGAGCACGTGACCGGTGCTAAGTTCACTGTTACGGTTGACGGCAAGCAGGTCGAATGCAAGAGCGTTGAGGCATCTGCTGATATGCGCACATTTGACATCAAGCTTGTTGACGCCGTGAAGAGCGGCAGCAAGATTGAGGTTACGGCTGCCCAAGGCCAGGATGCTTCTGGTAACGGCCTCGAGGGAAGTGTCTCGGGTGTCTATCGTCAGAATGGCATCATCGCCTCTGCGGAGACTTCGACCGGCGGAGAGCTTTCGAATGCCAAAGACAGCGTAGAGGGCAAGAACGGCTTTACTGTTGCCACGAGCGTTTCCGACGCGGCGCCCTCGACGGTGCTTCTCTCTCAGGGTGATGAGTGGAAGCTCGGTATCGATAAGGACGGCAAGGCGTACTTTATCGTTAACGGCACAACTGCTACCTCCGATGTGACGGTTTCGGGCGGCAACGTAACGATTGCAGGCGTTCGCGAGAACAATGGCATGCTCAAGATTTACGTTGACGGTGAGCTTGCTGGCAGTGCCTACCTGGGCGCGAAGAATGCCGACCACGCCGTGAACGCCGGTGCGATTACCGCTGGTAACGGTACCAAGCAGACTTCGCTTGCCGTCTACGATCATGCCCTTGCCTACGACGAGGTGCCTACATCTGCGCTGGCGGAGTTGATTGCGACCGTCGAAGCGAAGAAGGATTCGGTGAGCGACGTATCCTGGGCAAATGCCGATATGGACAACCTGTTGGCCCAGGCAAAGGCGGCGCTTAAGGGTGACGCTGCTGCCAAGAAGGCCGCATATGACAACCTTTATGCGGGTTATCTCAAGCTCGTTCCTGCGAACAAGATTGTGAACCTTGCCTTGGGCAAGGTGCCGACGGCTGCTTGGGTCGATGGCGACACGGCCACTCCGGTGACGAATTCTAACGCTTCTCGCGCCCTGACCGTTGCGACCGATGGCAACAATGCAAGCGCAGACGGCTATTGCATCTTTGGCAACGATGCCAAGGAGGCAGGTTCGTACATGCAGGTCGACCTCGGATCTGACTGCGAGATCACCGGAGTGAACCTGTGGCGCTATTGGACGGACTCGCGCACCTACAAGGCAACCGCACTTGTGGTTGCAAGCAAGTCCGACTTCTCGGATGCTCAGGTTCTTTACTATTCGGGCGATAACGACGTGTTCGGTTTGGGCGAGGACCCGAAGGATAGTTTGTACGCCGAGACATCTGCGGGCAAGCAGCTCTTCGACGCCTCCGACTCCAAGCCGGCGACGACGGCGCGTTACGTGCGCCTGTACGCCTCCGGTGTCAAGGGCACAGGTACTTCGAAGGAAAACCACGTGGTTGAGCTTCAGGTTTTTGGAATCGCAAAACAAAACGATCCGTACGACCTGAACGGCGAGAACGGTTTGCTTTCCCTGATCGCTCGTGCAGAGACCGCTCAGAAGAATGCCGATTCGTATGAGTCGGTGGAGGGTCTTGTCGATCCCCTAAAGCGCGCACACGACGTCATCGATCGTATCGATGCTGGACGGGATGTGACGTACGGCGAGGTCAAGGATGCCGCCGAGGCTCTCAAAGCGGCGCTTGACGCTCTGGTTGTCAAGGCTCCTGCAAAGAAGGTTACCGTGACGTTTGATGACGGCTGCGGGAATAAGTCTACGGTCGAGCTTGACGAGGGCGGCAAACTGGCCAAGCCTGTTGACCCCACGCGAGAGGGTTATGACTTCGCTGGGTGGTGTATTGACAAGGACGGCGAGCATACGTTTGACTTTGACTCTGTGGTGAACGCCGACATTACGCTCTACGCCAAGTGGAACAAGCAGCAGTCCGGCGGCTCCGGCTCCGGTAACGAGGGTGGCTCCGAGAACGAGGGCGGCTCCGGCTCCGGTAGCGCTTCTACAGATAAGGACACCACGGGTTCCCAGAGCAAGGGTAACAAGAAGGGTACCAAGGTCGATCTTCCCGGTACGGGTGACAGCTCCATGTTCTTCGTGGGTCTTGCACTTTGCCTGGGCATGATAGCCATTGCGGCTTCTCGTTTCCTCGGGCGCAAGCGTAAGGAGTAAGTCCTGGCGACAGGTGCCTACAAGGTGCTTTATGTGGGTGAACGGGTACGGTGCGCAGGCGCCGTGCCCGTTTTTATGCCGGGGTTTGGGGAGCTAAAACGCGCCCATCTGATTCGCCGCCAGCATCAGCTGCGGGACGTGTCTGCCTCTCTCGCACAGTTCTCGATTTGACGAGCGACGATTCTCTCCGGATCGCGGTCCGTGACGAGGGTATCGATTTTTTGGCCCGCCTTTTTGAGTCTCCCCCGTTTTCCTGCGAAAACCCTCGTGTCTCAATGTTGGTGAGACATTTGTCTCACGCCCTAAACCGAATCTGGAACGTGTGTCACCTGCCCAAATTGTGTCTCATTTCGTAACTTTAGGCTGATACAAGGTCTAAGACCGCGAGAAGGGAGACGCGATGAGTAAGTACACGAGGGGTCTCTTGGCGGTGATACTGGCCGTAGTGCTAGTGCTGCCGGCTGCAGCATTTGCCATGCTGCCCGAGGCCAACGCCAGGTCCAGCACCGGAATGGACGGACCGACAATGACCGGAAAGGTCGTCGACTACGACACCAGCAACCACTGGAAGTTCTGGGCCGGCGGCTATGACGGCAAGGAAGTGACGACTCAAAACGTCGGCCGAATCTGGACCGATAAGACTGTCAAAGAAACCGCGGCAGACGAAAAGTCGGATTTCCTGACTACGCTGTCAGCCATCTCTTCGACATCCGATACGACGGTTTCCGGCAAGCCGCTCGACATCGTGCTGGTGCTGGACGCTTCTGGCTCGATGGATGACCCCATGGGTAAGGGCGACCGTACAAAACGCATCGATGCGCTGAAGACGGCCGCCAATAGCTTTATCGATGCCATCGCCACACAAAACCAAAGCATCGCAGATGCGTCCAAGCAGCATCAGGTTGCCATCGTTAAGTTTGCAGGCAATAAGACTCCTGAGGTTGGTAACAAAACATATCGCGATGGTTGGTGGGGAGGACCCATCTGCAACTACTCACAGACCATGAAGAACCTGACGCCCTGCAAGGGCAAGGACGCGAAGAGCCTTAAGAGTACGATCGACTCCATCAGTCCCGCTGGCGCCACGCAAGCCGACTATGGCTTGCAGCTGGCTGAGGGTATTTCGTCTGATCGCTCGGACGCCAAGAAGATCGTTGTCTTCTTTACCGATGGCTCACCTACAAGTTCTGATGGATTCGAGAAAAAGGTTGCCAATAGCGCCATCCTTAGCGCCAAGAACCTCAAGAATAAAGGTGCCGACATTTATACGATCGGCATCTTTGACGGCGCAAAGCCTAGTGACGACCCCACGGAAAAGCACACAAGCAAAGAGAATAAGTTCATGCATGCCGTGTCGAGCAATTATCCCGACGCAAATTCGTATAAGAGCGATGAGCTTGGCACACGTGCAGAAAACTCCGATTACTACAAGTCGGCAACCAGTGCCTCTGAGCTCGAGAAAATCTTCGAAGAGATCTCGGGAAGCATTATCCAAGCCGGTTACCCGACCGAAGTTCACGGCGGTTATGGCGAGCATAAGTCTGGCTACATTACGTTTACTGACGAGCTGGGTGACTTTATGCAGGTCGACAACTTTACGTCTGTCGTGTACAACGGCGAGACGTTTACTGGCCCGGCAATGAAGGCCGAGGGCAATGTCGATACCTATACATTTACTGGTGCCGCCGCGAACTTGGTTATCACCGTTCAGCATGCCGGAAAGGGCGAGCCCCAGACCGGCGATATCGTAACGGTCAAGATTCCCGCGTCGCTGATTCCGCTGCGTCACTTTAAGATTACCGATGGCGTTCTTACGGTCGACGATACTGAGCCCATCCAGGTGAGCTACACCTCGAGCGTTAAGAGAGACGCGCTCGACAACCTGTTTACGCCCGAGAAGGTAGCGGGGCTCAAGGGCTACATCGAGAGCAATACGATCACCGCGGAGAACGGTTCCAAGACCGTGAACTTCTACGCGAACAAGTGGAACGCTGGCTCGCTGGGCGATACGATCGCAAACTTTGAGCCTGCCGGCACCAACCGCTATTACTATTTCCAGAAGCAGACCCCCATTTACATGAATGAAAGCTGCACAACGCCCGCAACGGGCTCGCTGGCTGCCGAGGGCATCTATTACTACAAGGATGAGTTCGAGGTGAAGGGCGCAGACGGCAAGGCCGAGCCCCGTACAGCTGTTATTGAGTTTACCGGTGGACATGCCGCGCAGTTTGGGGGCGCAATCGTGTCCGATGCGAGCGGCAACCTGTCGTTTAGTGAGGGAACCGCGCGCCTGGCCTTTATTGACGAGCTTCATACCACCAAGGAGCGCGTGGGCGGCAACCTCACCGGCACCGCGACCGATGTGCTCAATCCCAAGTGGAATAACACGTCTGCCAAGTCGAACGCCACGGAGGTTGACGTTCACCTGGGCAACAACGGCAAGATTAGCTATAAGTACGATATGACGCCGGCGACGGTGGATACCAAGACTGACTTTGGTCTGACCAAGGTGCTCGAGGGCCGCGAGTGGGCGGATACGGACAAGTTTGAGTTTGGGCTGACGCCCGAGGGCAACGCCCCAATGCCCGCGTCCGCGATCGCGACTGCGACCAAGGGCAACACGGCTATCGATTTCGGTGAGATCACCTACAGAGAGCCCGGCATGTATGTCTACAAAGTCAGCGAAAAGAACGCCGGGACCACGGTCGACGGCATCACCTACAGCGGAAACGTTGCGGAGATTACCGTGACGGTAACGCCCAACAAGAAGGGTGAACTGAGCGCTGAGGTGAAGGTGGTTTGGAGCGAAGCCGACGTGACCGAGTTCAGGAACACCTACGCTACGAATCCTGTTGAATCCAGCGTTACCGACCAGATTGCCGTGACCAAGGTCCTGACCGGGCGCGACCTTACGGCCGGCGAGTTCAGCTTTGAGTTGCGCGAGGTTAAGGGCGAGGACTCCGAGCTTATTGAGACCGTTGCGAACGCCGCCGACGGCAAGGTGACGTTCAGCCCCATCAGGTACACCGAGATCGGCCAGCACACCTACACGCTGCACGAGGTTGAGGGCGACGCCGGTGGTATTGCCTACGACAACACGGTCTACACCATCGTGACGACCATTGCCGACAACGACAAGGGCCAGCTGGTGGCTACGCACGAGCTGAAGGGCGCCGAGGGCGTCAAGAGCATTAAGTTCGAGAACGCCTACAATCTGACCCCCAAGAGCTCCAGCGTCACCGACAAGATTAAGGCAACCAAGTCCCTGGCCGGGCGCAAGCTCAAGGACGGCGAGTTCTCCTTCGAGCTCGTCGAGGGCGAGGACGACAAGGTTGTCGCCACCGGCACCAACAATGGCGACGGCAAGATCACGATGAGCCCCATCGAGTACACTGCTGCTGGCAAGCACACCTACACGCTGCGAGAGGTCAAGGGCAACGCTGGCGGTATCACCTACAGCGATGCCAAGTTCACCATCGAGACCACCATCACGGACAACGGCGACGGTACGCTCAGTGCCACGTATGTTCTGAAGGACGTCAAGGTTGCCGAGTTCAAGAACTCCTACAACGTGACCCCCGAGAGCTCCAGCGTCACCGACCAGATCACCGCGGCCAAGGTCCTGACCGGGCGCGACCTCAAGGAAGGCGAGTTCTCCTTCGAGCTCGTCGAGGGCGACGAGGTTGTCGCTACCGGCACCAACGACGCCGCTGGCAAGATTACGATGAGCGCTGTGAAGTATGACAAGGCCGGAACGCACACCTACACGCTGCGCGAGGTCAACGGCGGAACCACCAGCAAGGGCATCACCTACGACGGCACGACCCATACCATCGTGACCACCATCACTGACAAGGGCGATGGCACGCTCGAGGCAAAGCACGAGCTGAAGGGCGCCGAGGACGCCAAGAACATTAAGTTCGAGAACACCTACAGCGTGGCCCCGCTCGAGACTGAGGTTGACTTTGGCCTGAGCAAGTTCATTGATGGCCGCGGCTGGACGGACGCCGACAAGTTTAGCTTCACCATCACCGCCGCCGAGGGCACCGACGCCCCGCTGCCCGATCCCGCGACCGTAACCGTGGACAATCGCGATGCGAACGACGAAGGCATCGCCGCCATCAATTTTGGCAAGATCCGCTTTACGGCTGCCGGAACCTACAAGTACGAGATCCGCGAGAACGCGGGCAACGCGGCCGGCATGACGTATGACTCCCGTGTCGCGACCGCCAAGGTGACCGTGACCGAAAACGGCGAGGGCAAGCTGATCGCCAACGTCACCAAGAAGGAAAACGGAGACTTTACCAACAAGTACCGCACTGAGCTCAATTACACCGCGGCCGGCGGCCTCAAGCTCAGCAAGACCCTCTCCGGACGTCCCATGACCGAGGGCCAGTTTACCTTTACCGTGACGCCCGCCGACGAGGCTTCGGCCAATGCACTCGACTTGCACGAGGGTGCCAACAACTTTATGTCCCATGCGACGGCAGAGGGTGCTGTCGACCGGATTAACATTCTGGCCGGCAAGGAGGTCAAGTTTACGCAGGCTGACGCCGGTAAGACCTTCAAATACACCGTGGCCGAGAAGAACGACGGCAATCCCGGTTACACTTACGACGATGCTGTCCGTACCGTGACGATTGCCATTTCCGACGATGGTGCCGGAACGCTTACCGCTACGACGACCGTCCCCGGCGGATCCGACGTCCCGCTGACCACCGAGTACAAGACCGGTGCCAGCGCGGTCGAGAGCGCTGTGGTCCCGTTTGCCAACAGCTATAGTGCATCGACCGTTAAGCCTGCGCAGATTGTCGCCACCAAGAAGCTGACCGGTCGTCCGATGGCCGACGGTGAGTTCTACTTTGGCATCGCCTACGCGGGCGAGACGGGAGCCATCGAGGGCACTGTTAAGACCACGCTCAATGGTCAGGTGAGCTTCGGTGCGCTGCATTACAACACCGAGATGCTTGCTAATCTGGTGAGCGCCGGGCGTGCCATCCGTACCGACGCGGACGGCAAGCTTGCGTGGACCATCAGCTACACGGCCTTTGAGTACACATCCCCGCTCGCGGCAAAGGGCATTACCGCCGCGAAGTCGAGCTTTAACTTCAAGGTTATCGTCGTTGACAACGGCGACGGCACCCTGACGGCAACGCCCGACTATGATGGCGCCGAGCCTGTGTTCGAGAACGTCTATGGCGCTGAGGCCGTCGATGCCGCACTCGCCGGCACTAAGAAACTCAAGGCCGCCGAGGGTCTGACCCCGGCCGACATCGCGGGCAAGTTCACCTTCACCGTGACTGCCGACGAGGCGGGCGCCCCGATGCCCGAGCACACGACCGTGACCAACGACGCGGTCGGCAACGTGGACTTTGGCAAGATCAACTTTACGCTCGACGACCTCAACCGCGTCCTGGGCGTGACGACCGATGCGACCGATAAGGCCGAGGCAGACGAAGCTGACGAGGCCGAGGCCGACGAGGCGGAGGCTGAAGAGGCCGACGCCGACGCTGCCGAGACCGATGAGCCCAGCGACGAGTCCGAGTCCGCAGCCCCCACCGCTCCGCGCTCGCACACCTTTACCTACACGGTGACCGAGTCCGGTAGCGCCCTTGGCGTGACTAACGACGTTAACGCCACGCGCAAGGTTTCCTACACTGTGACTGACGACGGTGCCGGACGCCTGAGCGTCGTGCGCAACGGCGACGACGGTGCGGCCTTCACGTTCACCAACACCTACAGCGTGGCGCCCACCGATTCTTCCGTGACCGATCAGGTCACGACGGTCAAGCGTCTGACCGGACGCGACCTTGCAACTGGCGAGTTCACGTTTGAGCTGCTCGAGGGCACCAAGGTTGTCGCTAGCGGCACCAATGACGCCAACGGCACCGTTACACTGAGCTCGATCCGCTACGAGGCGCCCGGCACGCACGCCTACACGCTGCGCGAGGCTTGCCCCAACGCGCTCGGCCTGTACAAGGGCGTCACTTATGACAGCACGACCTACACCGTCGTGACCACCGTCTCCGACAACGGCGACGGCACACTGACCGCGACGCACAAGCTCGAGGGAACCACCGAGTCGGCTGGCTTTACCAACAAGTACCACGCCATGCCCACGCAGGTTTCCATCGGCGCCATCAAGGTGCTCGAGGGACGCGAGCTCAAGAAGGACGAGTTTAGCTTTAAGCTCGTTGGCGAGGACACCGAGTCCACCGTCACCAACGATGCCGACGGCAAGATCAACTTCGACAAGTTCGAGTACAACGAGCCCGGTACGTACGTCTACACCATCAGCGAGGTCAAGGGCGACGAGGCCGGTATGACCTACGACAAGTCCGTCTTTACCGCGACGGTCAACGTGGTCGATGACGGCGAGGGCAACCTCAAGGCGAGCGTCGCCTTTACCAAGGGCGACAAGAGTGCCGAGGGCATCGTGTTCAACAACATGTACAAGAAGCCCGAGACGCCTAAGCCGGCGCCCGATCCTGGCACGCCCAAGACCGTGACGAATATCGTTAAGACGGTTACGCGCTACCTGCCCACCACGGGCGACCAGCAGGCTGCCGCACTGCTCATGGCATTTGTCATCGCCATGGCCGGCGTCGGAGCGCTGGTTTGGGGTATCCGTAAGCGCTAGGCACGATGACAGCGCCCGGGGCCAAAAGGCCCCGGGCCGCTGGCGGAAAGCCAAAACCTAGCCCCCACCCCCCACCCCCAGCCGCCACGGAGGTATCTCCCTCCTCCGTGGCGGCGCTTTTGTGCGTAGGCGAGAAGGGCTTGCCACGAAACCGGCCCATCTACTACGTTTAGTCCCTTACCCCCAAGCATGCCAAAAAACGCGAAAACAAAACCGCAGGTAGAACGCCTGCGGTTTTGCTCAAAACGCAGATATGGTCAGGGGTATTGAGTCAAACGTAGTAGATGCGCCGGTTTCGTGGCGAGCGGTTCCGGCTGATCCCTTGGGGACGGAGGAAAACGGATCATTTTGGTCCCGCGAGGCTTGCGGAGGCACTCGTGCAGGGCCGCCCGACAAAACTATGCCGGTTTACGGGGCTGAGTCACGAGTTCCCAACCATGCCGATATTCGTGAAAATGAAACCGCAGGTAGACAAGCCGCCATTTTGCAGAAAACGCGGGTATGGATGGGGGCCCCGACTTTAGCCCCGTAATCCGGCATAGTATTGAAATGGTATTAAATCGGTAGCAGCCATTTTACTCTGCCGGGGCGGTCGGTCGCTGGGTAATTACCCTCGCAGGTAGGCGATGGCAATCTGCGTGCGGTTGCGCAGGCCCATTTTGGCAAGGATCGAGCTGATGTGGTTGCGCACGGTGCCTTCGCCCATGTATGCCGTGGCGGCGATCTCCTTGTTGTCGAGACCGCGGGCGATGAGCTCTGCGACTTCGAACTCGCGGTCGGTCAGGCCGGCAAAGGCCGCGGGCCGGCGGGGCGTGCTCGCCTCGACGCCCGTTCCGCCAAAATCGATGTCCTCGATCGCCTTGCCCTCAAGCACGCGTTTGCCGTCCATGACCTGCGCCAACGCTGGCGGAATGGCGGCGACATCGGTCTTGATCAGGTAGCCGCGGGCGCCCAGTTTGAGCGCCGACACAATGTACTCGTCATCCGAGAATGTCGTCAGAAACACCACGCGTGCTGCGGGATCGCGCTCGAGGATTTCGCGCGCTGCCGAAAGTCCGTCGCGTCCCGGCATCTGAATGTCGAGCAGCGCGATGTCGGGCGCGTGCTCAGCGTAGAGCGCGACCGCGTCGTCGCCATTGGCGCCGGTGCCCGCTACCTCGATTTGCGGCTGGGCGCCCAGGATAATCTTGAGCGAATCGACCACCAAGCGGTCGTCGTCGACAACGATGAGCCTCATCGGCCCTCATCTCCTTGCTGTTTGGGAATGGTGGCAAACACGCGCCAGCCGCCGGCGCCGGCGCGCGGGCCGGCGGTGAAGGTGCCGCCAAGCGCCTCGATGCGCTCGCGCATGGAGGCGAGCCCCATGCCCTCCGCGGCGCCGCGACCATTTGCTTGAACCCCGCTCGCGCCATCGTCGGTAACGATGAGCTGGTAAAACGACGGATGCTCCATGCATCGTACGGTGACAGCATGGGCGCAAGCGTGGCGCATGGTATTGGAGAGCGCCTCGCGCAGGACCGCTGCAAAGCAGTTGGCGACGTTTGCGGGCGCATGTTCGGCTAAAACTTCAAGCTCAATCTGCGGGCCGCCGTCCGAGCGCGTGCCTTCAACAATGCGTTCGAGCTGCACGGAAAGGTCGACGGCGTTGTCGTTGAGCGCATGGACGCTGGCGCGTACGAGCTGGAGCGCCTCGTCAACCGTGCGTTTGACGTCGGCGAAATCGGCGGCGACGCCGGGCTCGTCGGCGTGGACCACGCGCAGGGCTTCGGCCTGCAGCGAGGCGCGCGTGAGCTGATGCCCGACGTTATCGTGGATCTCGCGCGCGATACGGGCGCGTTCGGCGAGCGTCGCGAGCTCGATTTCGTAGTCCTGGCGGTCGGCAAGATCGCGGTTGCGCGCCTCGAGCGCGAGGGCTCGTTCCTGCAGCTCGTCGCGGGTACGGCGCATGCGCTGCTGCTCGCGCCCTAACTGGGCGGTACGTAGTGATAGCAAGGTGGCGGCAACCGAAAGGATGGCGGCCAGCAAGAGCGTTCGGGCGGTAAGCGTGTCGGTGCGAAAATCTGCGACGAGCGCACAGGCAAAGACAGCGCCGACACCCAGCGCGACCCAGGCGTGCTCACGGCGCACGCGCCGCGCGATGTCATAGAGGGCGAGAGGCGCAAACGGCACAAACGGCGGCACGAAGACAGCCGCGATGATGTAGACGTAGCTCGCGGCCTCGCTTGCACGGCAGGCGCGGTTTCCCTGTGCGACTTCGGCCAGCGAGGTGGCAATAACGCCAAGGCAAAAGGCTGCGACCAGGCGAGCGTCCACAGCAAGGCCCGTGGCGGCCGCAATGCAGCACGCCAGCACAATCGATTTGTCGAAAAGCCTGTTCATACGGGTATTGTACGCGAAGCCGCGCGTGGTGGAGGGGCAGCCTGCGCAACCGTGACATTCCTCCCACGCGGCAAAGCGGGGGCGTCGTCGGGCCGCACGGCCAAGCCCCGCACTCGTGACAAAGCTCACTGGCGCGCGCCGGCGGCTCCTGCGATGATGCAATCGTACCGGGCCGCAATCAACAGAAGGGCCGCCTCATGACAGACATCGTCCACGTCGAAAACCTCGTCAAGCGCTACGATGACCTTATTGCGCTCGACCACTTTAACCTGAGCATCGCCCCCGGCGAGATCTTTGGCCTGCTGGGCCCCAACGGCTCGGGCAAAACCACGTCCATCAACTGTATCTTGCAGCTGCTCGCCTACGACAAAGGCACCATCGAGCTGTTCGGTGAACCCATGACGCCCACGCGCTACGACCTCAAGCGCCGCATCGGCGTGGTGCCGCAGCAGGTGGCGGTGTTTGACGAGCTTACCGTGCGCGAGAACATCGACTATTTCTGCAGCCTTTACGTCAACGACCGCAAGCGCCGCCGTGCGCTGGTCGACGAGGCGATCGACTTTGTCGGGCTGGGCGACTTTGCCAAGTTCCGCCCCGGCAAGCTTTCGGGCGGCCTGGCGCGCCGGCTCAACATCGCTTGCGGCATCGCGCACAAACCCGAGCTCATCTTTTTTGACGAGCCCACGGTGGCGGTCGACCCGCAGAGCCGCAACGCCATCTTGGAGGGCATCTGCCGCTTGCGCGACGAGGGCGCCACGGTGGTGTATACCAGCCATTACATGGAGGAAGTCGAGCAGATCTGCAGCCGCATCATGATCATGGACGGCGGCCGCGTGCTGGCGCAGGGCACCAACGACGAGCTCAAGCGCATGATTCAGATGGGTGAGCGCGTGACCGTCGAGGTCGGCGCCGTCGAGCCCGCCACAGTCGAGCGGCTGCGCGCCCTTGAGCATGTGCTTTCGGTTGAGCTTTCCGGCGGCGAGCTCGTCTGCACCTGCGAAGCGAGCCCGCACAATTTGGTCGACATCCTCGACACGCTGCGCGCCGCCGACGTTGCGCTCGGCCGCGTGTGGAGCGAACCGCCGACCCTCAACGACGTGTTCCTCGAGATCACCGGCCGCGAGCTGCGCGACTAGGGGGCAGCCATGTTCAACACCATTATCATTACGGTCAAGACGCTGCTGCGCCGGCCGAGCACGTGGGTCTGGGGCGCGATCTTTCCCGTCGCGCTTTCCACGATGTTCATGTTTATGTTTGCGAACCTCAGCTCCGACGGCACGGTCGACCCGGTGCCGGTTGCCGTCGTGGCGGATGAGGCTTGGGACGCCTCGACCTTTAAGGACGTGGCGACGTCGCTTGCCCAGGAAGGCGACGACCGGCTGCTCGAGATCCACGAGTGCGAGGATGTGACCGCCGCGAACCGTGCGCTCAAGGCCGGCGAAGTCGCGGGCATCTACACGGTCGATGCCGCGGGCACGCCCAGGCTCACGCTGCTATCGAGTTATGACGGCTCGCGTGCGTCGTCGGTGCTCACCGATCGCAGCATCCTGGAGACGGTGGCAAGCTCGTATACACAAAATGCCGAGCTCATGTCCCAGATTGCCCAGGACAACCCGGCGGCGCTCGCCGACCCGGAGGCGGTTGCGCGCGCCCTGTCGCTCGAGGGCGGCACCCGTCGCGTGAGCCTGACGCGCACCACGCCCGATGGCACGGTCATCTACTACTACGCGCTCTTTGGTCTGGTGGCGATGATGTCTGCCGAGTTTGCCGCCTTGAGCGTCGTCGATTTGCAGCCCAATCTGTCGGGCCTCGGCGCGCGTCGCTGCGTGGGCGGTCTTTCCAAGACGGCGTCGCTGGCTGGCATCTTTGTCGGCTCGTGGCTGGTCTCCTTTGCTTCGATGGCGATCGCGATCGGCTACGTGCGCCTAGTCGTGGGCATCGACTTTGGCGGGCGCGAGGGGCTGTGTCTGGTGGGCGGTGCCGCTTCCGCGCTTGCCGCCACGGGCCTGGGGCTCTTTGTGGGCACACTTCCCGTTAAGGGCGGCAAGGCGTCCAAGTCCGGCATCCTTACGGGCTTTGCTACCACGTGCGCCCTGTTCGCCGGCCTCTACGGCGAGCCGGCGATGGCGCTTGCCGACGACGTCGCCCGCGCCTGCCCGGCCGAGTGCTGGTTCAACCCCGTCAAGCTTATCTGCGACATGTTCAATCGCCTGTATTTCTTTGAGGACCTGGGCCCCTTTGCCGTTCGCGCCGGCGCGCTCGTCCTGATGGCGCTGCTGTTCGTTGCCGCCGCCACGCTGATCTTTGGAAGGAGCCGCTATGAGCACCTTTAAGACCGCGCTTCGCATGGCGCTCGCACACCCGCTCTATCTGCTTATCTACACGGTGTTCATTTCGCTCATGGGCGTATTCATCGCGGCATCGGTGAGCTGGAACTCGTCGCAGCTCACCGAGTACAAGCCCTACGACACCAACGTGATCGTGATCGATCGCGACGACAGCGATCTTTCGCGTGCGCTTACCAAACATCTGGGTTCGCGCTTTGAGCTGGTCACGGGCGTCGGCGACGACACCTACGACCTCGCGGACGCGCTCTCCAAGAGCAATAGTGCCAAGGGCAGCGCCGACTGCGTGTTCTTTATCCCGGAGGGGTTCGAGGACGACCTGGTCGCGGCTGCCCGCGCGAGGGAGGCCCTGCCCAAGCTCGACGTGACCTACGGTTCCGGCACCATGGCGGCGGCGCTTTCGTCTGCCGAGGCCTCGCGCTGGATCTCGCTCGCGGGCGCTGCGGCGGCGCTTGAGCCCGCTGCTTCTAACGGCGATGTTGCCAAGGCCGCCGAGCATGCCGCTGCAAAGCGCGCGGAGGTCCAGATCGAGCAGGTCAAGGTCGACTCGACGGCTGCCGCCACGCTCGAGTCGTATTTCAACTTTGGCGCGTACGCGATCATCTCGTCGGTCATCGTGTCGGTGGGACTGGTGTTCTCGGGCATGAACGAGCCCGAGCGTGTGCGCCGCATGGAGGCCGGCCCGGTCTCCGAGCGCCAGCGCTCGCTTGCTGTGTTTGCGGCCGCCGCCGTGCTCACCGTCTGCATCTGGTTTGTGTCGAGCATGATGGGCGTTGTGGGCTTTGCCGGCGCGGTCGCCGAGGTCGGCGTGGGCCGTGTGTGCCTGGCGCTGGCAGCGACGTTTGCCCTGGCGTGCACGCCGCTGGCCGTTGGCTTTGCCCTTTCGAGCCTGGGTGCGCGTGAGGAGCTGCTCAACGGTGTGGGCAACCTGCTCGGCATGCTCATGACGTTTTTGGGCGGCGCTTGGATGCCGCTGTCGCTCATGGGCTCGGCCGTGCAGACCGTGGCGCACTTTGTGCCGACATATTGGGTGAACGATGCGATCAGCAAGGCACTTGCCTCGGATCTGACGTCTGCCGTGCTGAGCGACATCGCCTGCGATCTGGGCGTCACGGTGCTCTTCGCCGCCGCCATTGCCGCCGTAGGTCTGGCCCTCGCACGCGCCAAATCCCGCGCCTAGCCACCTAGTCATTTAGAGCGTCCCCAATGACCAGTCTGAAATAAATCCCGAGCCTCGCTCCAAAATAGTTCGCCATGGTTTACTATTACGCTCATAAAGTAGCAATAGGCTAACAATGGGGGATAGCATGGCGACGAAGCAAGCCTACGTCCAGGTCAAGGGGCTCAAGAAGCACTACGGCGATGGAGATGCACGCCTGACGGTGCTCGACGGCATCGACACGTCCATCAACCGCGGAGAGATCTGCGTCATGCTGGGGCCCTCGGGCTCGGGCAAGTCGACCTTTCTCAACCTCATTGGCGGCCTGGAGGATGCCGACGGCGGTTCCATCATGGTGGACGGCTGCGACCTCACGGTGTTCAAGCCTGCCGATCTGGGCGAATACCGACGCCGCGAGCTGGGCTTTGTCTTTCAGTTCTACAACCTGGTGCCCGACCTTACCATCAAGGAAAACATCGAGGTCACGGCGCACCTGTCCAAAAACCCGCTCAACATTGATGACCTGCTGCGCTCGCTGGGCCTCTACGAGCACCGCAACAAGTTCCCGCGCCAGGTCTCGGGCGGCCAACAGCAGCGCTGCGCCATCGGCCGCGCACTCGTCAAAAACCCGGGCCTGCTACTGTGCGACGAGCCCACGGGCGCGCTTGACTACAAGACGTCCAAGGAAATCTTGCAGCTCATGGAGGATGTAAACCGCACCTACGGCTGCACCATCATCATTGTCACCCACAATGCCGCCATCGCGCGCATGGCCAATCGCGTGCTGCGCCTGCGCGACGGGCGCATCGTCGAGGATGAGCTCAACGATGCGCCCGTCGCGGCCGCCGAGCTCGATTGGTAGGCGGTGCCATGACACCTCTCGCAAAACGTCTCCCGCGCGAGCTGCGCCGCAATATCGGCAAGTACCTGGGCATCTTTTTGCTTATGTGCGGAAGCATCGCTCTCACCTCGGGCTTTTTGCTCGCGGCCCACTCCATCGGCTGCCTTATCGACGACATGCGCGATGCGCACACGATTGAGGACGGCCGCGTGACCACCTCCTTCGAGGCCACCAAAGACCAGCTCAAGGCAGCCGAGGACGCGGCCGACGACGTCGGCGGCGTCACGCTCTACAAGAATTTCTCCATCGACGCCATCATCAAAAAGGCGTCCGGCGACGACGGCACCAAGCGCACGCTGCGCACCTATGCGCACCGCACCAAGGTCGATATCGCGTCCTACTGTGAGGGCAAGGAGCCCAAGACGGACGATGAGGCGGCCATCGACCGTGTCTTCGCCACCAACAACGATCTCGCCGTGGGCGATAAGGTCGAGCTCGAGGGTCGCACCTACACCATCTGCGGTATCATGACCCAGCCCGATAGCCAGGCGCTGTTCCTCAACAATTCGGACTTTACGGTGAACACCATCACGTACGGCGTGGCCGAGGTCACCGACGCCGGCTTTGCCGCGCTCGAGGATGCCGGCGGCGCGCCTGCCTACACCTACTCCTTCACCTTTGCCGATCGCGACCTCCCCACTGCGGATCGCATCGATGCGGAGCAGGATATGGTCGAGGCGCTGACCGATGCTGATGCGCGCGTGGATGACCTCATCGACGCCGATTCCAACCAGGGCATTGGCTATGCGCGCGACGACGTGGACGGCGACTCCATGATGTGGATGACGCTGCTCGACATCATCATCGTGATCATGGCGTTTGTCTTTGTGGTCCTTACCGACGCCACCATCGAGGAGGAGAGCGCCATCATCGGCACGCTGCTCGCCAGCGGCTATCGTCGACGCGAGATCGTGCTGCACTACCTCGCGCTTCCCGCTATCGTGGGCGTGCTCGCAGCGCTTTTGGGCACTGCGCTCGGCGTTGTGTTCTTTACCGAGCCCATGCGCAGCCTCTATTACGGTTCGTACAGTCTGCCGCCCTTCCAGGTGTACTGGAGCTGGGAGATCTTTGTGAAGTGCGCCGTGGTTCCCGCCGCCGCGCTCATCCTCATCACGCTGGTGGGCCTGCTTCGCAAAATGGGCAAGACGCCGTTGCAGTTCCTTCGTCACGAGGCGAGCGGCAAATCGGGCACCAAGCGCGGCTTGCAGCTGCCGGAGCGCATGGGTTTTGTTTCCCGCTTCCGCCTGCGTATCTTCCTGCGCAACCTGGGCAACTTCGCCACGCTCTTCGTGGGCATTGCGTTCGCCTCGCTGCTGCTGCTCTTTGGCCTGGCGATTCTGCCCACGATGACGCACTACGCGGACAACCTGAAGACGAGCCTGGTCGCCGAGCACCAGTACACGCTCAAGGCGCCGCTGGAGCTCGAGGGCACCGCCGAGGAGCGCGAGCAGTGGTCGGCACTCGAGCGCTTGCAGTCGGTTGACGGCGCGCTCCTCACCGCCGCCCAGGATGCGGATGATGAGCTTGACGACGCGGCCGATGCGGCGCAGACGGCGACCGATGCCGCGACCGCATCTCCGTCTGCCGAGAGCCTGACTGCGGCGCAGGATGCACTCGCAAGGGTCCAGGACAAGAAGGATGCGCTTTATGCGCGTCTCGATGACCTTGCCGATGCCCTCGGCTGCAACCGCGACGAGGCTATCGACCTGATCGACAAGGCCTCCAAGATCGACACTGACAACGACGATATCCATCCGGTCAATACGACCGACAACGGCGCAGGAGCAATCGCGCAGGCCGAGAAATATGCCGTTTACCAGCTGCAATACGACCGCGGCGATGGAAATGGCGAGGAGATGATTTCCGTCTACGGCATTTCATCCGATTCGCGCTATTGGAAAGACCTCAACGTCGGCGACGGGCGTGTCGTCTTTGGCGGCGGTCTGCTCGATAAGTTTGGCTGGAGCGAGGGCCAGAAGGTCACGCTCGGCGACAAGTACGAGGGTGAGCATTATTCCCTTGAGTACGCGGGCAAGGACTGCGCCTGGGGCTCCAAGTCGGACATGAATATCTATATGAGTATCGACGACTTTAATGAGCTGTTCGACAACGACGCCGCCTACTTTAACGGCTATGTGAGCAACGAGAAGCTCGACCTCGAAGCTCGTTACTTTGCCGGCGACACCACGCCCGATGACATGCGTGCCGTGGGCGACCAGTTCATCGGCATGATGAGCAAAATGATCGGAATGATGGTCGGGCTCGCGGTGTTTATCTTCCTGCTGTTTATGTACCTGCTGACCAAGGCCGTTATCGATCATAGCGCTCGTTCGATCAGCTACATGAAAGTCTTTGGCTATCGCGATAGCGAGATCTCGCATCTGTACATCCGGTCGATCACGCTGTGCGTGGCGGCGTCGCTCGTGCTGAGCCTGCCGGTCATTATTGGTTCACTCACGGCCATCTTCCGCTCGATGCTGCTCGCCTACAACGGCAATATCGAGATCTACGTGCCCGCTTGGTCCATGACGGCGTGCGTGGGCATTGGCTTTGCGACCTACCTGGTCGTGGCGCTGCTACACACGCGTTCTATCAAGCGCGTCAGCCTAGCCGAGGCCCTTAAAGTCCAAGAGTAGTCGTTTAAGAACCTCCCCAACGACTAGGTTTCGCGCTTGACTTTGACCCTACTTCAACGGGTACCATCCTCTATGTCTGTAACGCCATATAGACCGAGGGGATATAACTATGACCGCAACTGCACCCGCAGCACCCGCTAAGGTGTACTTCACCAACCTGCGCACGCATGCTCGCGAGAGCCAGCTCGACAAGCTCAAGCGCCTCATCCGTCACGCCGGTATCGAGCAGATCGACTTTGAGAACAAGTTCGTCGCCATCAAGATTCACTTTGGCGAGCTGGGCAACCTGAGCTTTTTGCGTCCCAACTACGCCCGCGCCGTCGCGGATGTCGTCAAGGAGCTGGGCGGCAAGCCCTTCCTCACCGACTGCAACACGCTCTACGTCGGTAGCCGCAAAAACGCGCTCGAGCACATCGATACCGCCTATCAGAACGGTTTTACCCCGTATGCCACGGGCTGCCAGATCATCATCGCCGACGGCCTCAAGGGCACCGACGAGGCACTCGTCCCGGTCGAGGGCGGCGAGTACGTGCGCGAGGCCAAGATCGGTCAGGCTCTCATGGATGCCGATATCGTGATCAGCCTCACCCACTTTAAGGGCCATGAGCAGGCCGGTTTTGGCGGTGCCATGAAGAACCTGGGCATGGGAGGCGGCAGCCGTGCCGGCAAGATGGAGCAGCATGCCGCCGGCAAGCCGAACGTCGCGACCGAGCACTGCGTTGGCTGCCGTGCCTGCGAAAAGATCTGCGCGCACAACGCTATCTCGTTTGACGACACCCGCGAGCGCGAGCTTGCCAGCGGCGCTACTCGCACGGTGCACGTGGCCGCCATCGACCACGATCGCTGCGTGGGCTGCGGCCGCTGCATTGCGGCATGCAACCAGGATTGCATCAAGCCCGGCTATGACGCCGCGGCCGATGTGCTCAACTGCAAGATCGCCGAGTACACCAAGGCCGTTGTCGACGGCCGCCCGAGCTTCCATATCTCGCTTGCCATGGATATTAGCCCCAACTGCGATTGCCATCCCGAAAACGACACGCCTATCGTCAACGATATCGGCATGTTCGCGAGCTTCGACCCGGTCGCCATCGACCAGGCCTGTGCCGATGCCGTCATGGCATCCGAGCCGCTGCCCAACACCGAGCTTACCGATAGCGCGGCCAAGATGGAGCACAACCACGAGCATCTGGAGGGCGATCAGGCCAAGGACCCCTTCTGCATCACGCATCCCGACACCGACTGGCGCACCTGCATCGCGCACGCCGAGAAGATCGGCCTGGGCACGAGCAAGTACGAGCTCATCGAGGTCAAGTAGCGCCTAGTTATTGGACAAATCAAGCGCTTTTCTGGCGCAAGTAGAGCAAAAGCCGCCCGTGGGCACAGCGCTCACGGGCGGCTTTTTGGAAGTATGCGGCAAATTTCGAGACCGCCGAGCACACGACGTTTTTTGGCAACAAAACCCCTGATAAATTGTTGGTAAAACTGTGGTCTGGTCGGCAGTTCCAGATTTTGCCGCATACTTCCGAAAATAGGGGGTCAGATAAAGCCTCAGACGTTGCTATTCGCCTAAAAATACTCGTCGAGGAAGTTGTTGACTGTGTTCCAGTAGAGCTCGGGGTCAACTTGCGCACTCTTGGCGTGGGTGGCGCCATGGATGGTGAGCTTTTGCTTGACCTTGCTGGCGCACGCCTCGTAGTTTTGGTCGAGCATGCTGTACGGTACAAAGGTGTCTTGGTCGCCGTGGATAAATAGCATGGGAACCGTCGCGTGTTTGAGTTGCTCCACACTGCTCGCCTTATGAAAGTCGTAGCCCGCGCGCACGTTGCACACCAAGTTTGCTACATCGAGCAAGGGAAAGCTGGGCAGGCCGAACACGTCCTTGAGCTGCAGAGAAAACTCGTCCCAAACACTCGTATAACCACAGTCCTCGATAATGCATTTCACGTTGGACGGCAAAGATTCCCCCGCGACGTCCATGGCGGTTGCCGCACCCATCGACTCGCCAAAGACCAGGATGCGCGCCTCGGGGTCAGCCTGAACGATCCGCCCAATCCATGCAACGACATCGAGCCGCTCGGGCCAGCCCATGCCGATATAGTCGCCGCCGGAGCGCTCGTGGGCACGGGCGGCAGGCGCGAGCACGTTCATGCCGCGGTCATGGAATCGCTTGACGTATCGGGCCATGCCGATGGGCTCGTTGGTATATCCATGCAGGCAGACGGCGTAATCGTGGGTGTTCTCCGAGGCGGCAAAAAACCAAGCGGCGAGCTCGGTTCCGTCATCTGCGGTGAGGCTGCTGCTCTTGCGGTTTTCTTTAAACCATGCCCGCGCCTCGGTGTCCTCGGCATCCGGCTGCTCGCCTTCTTTGTCGTTCTTGCTATCCTGCATCATCTTCATGGTGTACGGCGCTTGGGGATTCAGCGCGAAGTCAAACAGAAAGTTGCCGGCAAATCCGAGCAGCACAACGACAACCACCAGTGCAACGATGCCGGCCATCTTGAGCTTTCGATGGGAACGTGCGTTTTGAGCCATGCGGTATTCTCCTATAAGATGTTAATACGTCAACATTTAATGCAAGCGCATTATGGACGTTCGCCGTTGATGCGTCAACAGGCAAAGAATGGGTAAACAAAGGGTCACGTATGGTGCAAATATCGCACGTACCTAGACGCTTTGATATAGTGTTGAGAACTCTTTACGTTGGAGGATGTAACCGGCATGTCCGATTCGAGCGACAGTTCCAAGCCGCGACCCAAGATCGCGGCCGTTCCACACTACACGGTGGGCGAGGAGATCATGAACTCCGTCACCCATGGTGTCGGTTGCCTGCTGGGTATCGCGGGCCTGGTGCTCCTGATCGTATTCGCTGCCCTGCGCGGCGGAGGCCCGGCCCACATGGCCGCGGCGATTGTCTATGGTGTCAGCATTATCCTCGAATACCTAGCCTCCACGCTCTACCACGCGATTCAGCCTGCGCGCGCCGAGCGCGTGTTTCGCATCATCGACCACAGCTGCATCTACCTGCTCATAGCCGGCAGCTATGCGCCGTTTTGCCTCATCACGCTCGCAAACGACGGCGGCGCTGCGCTGTTCTTCGCCGTATGGGCCATCGCCATTATCGGCATCGCGCTCGAGTGCTTTTTGCGCGAGCGTCAGCCACACTGGGTAAGCGGCCTGGTCTACCTGCTGATGGGCTGGCTCGTTGTCTTTAAACTGCCCGAGCTCGTGTCGCTGCTCAACCCCGTGGCACTTGCCCTGCTCGCCGTCGGCGGCGTGTGCTACACCGTGGGCGTGCCGTTCTATATCGCCAAAAACGTGCGCTATCTGCACAGTGTTTTCCACTTGTGGGTGCTCGCCGGCGGCATCTTCCAGTTCATGGCGGTGATTCTCTTCGTAATTTAGCGACCACGCCTGCGCGCCCGCGTCCTCGTTTGGGCGCCGGCGCAATTGCCGTATCCGTCATCAACGTTTTGACCTGACGTCCCGAATCTTGGAGGTTCGAGAAACTCCCGATGGACATAACCATCTCCCTTATCACTACCCTCGTTTTGACCCTCATCAACGGCTACTTCTCTATGTCCGAGATGGCGCTCACCACGGCCAAGCGCGCCGTGCTGGAGCATGAGGCCGAGGAAGGCGACAAGCGCGCCGAGCGTGCCATTAAGCTGGCCGCCGACTCCGACCAGCTGCTCGCCACCATCCAGGTCGCCATCACGCTCGTGGGCTTCGCCTCGTCCGCCGTCGCCTCGACGAGCCTGTCCGACCCGCTTGCCACGTGGCTCATGAGCTTTGGCATCGCGCCGCTCTCCGCCATCGCGCGCGGCCTGGCGCCGGTCATCATCACCGTCGCCGTCGCCTTTGTGTCCATCGTGATCGGCGAGCTCGTGCCCAAGCGCATCGGCCTCGCTAACGCCGAGGGCGTATCCAAGCAGGTCGTGGGACCGCTCTCCGTGTTCCAAAAGATCGCCCGCCCGCTCGTGTGGCTGACCGGTGCCTGCTCCGACGGCCTGGCCCGCATCCTGCGCATCAAGAGCGCCGATGACCGCCAAAATGTCTCGGAGGAAGAGATCAAGTATATGGTCTCGGAGCAGGACGACCTGCTCGACGAGGAAAAGCGCATGATCCACGAGATCTTCGACCTGGGCGACACCGTGGCTCGCGAGGTCATGGTGCCGCGCGTGGACACCACCATGTGCGAGGACGACGAGACGGTCGCCGACGTGTTGTCCACCATGCGCCAGACCGGCTTCAGCCGCATCCCCGTCTATCACGAGGACCCCGACAACGTCGCGGGCATCGCGCACATCAAGGACCTGATCCAGCCCGCGCTCGACGGCAAGGGCGACCAGCCCATTGCCAACTATTTGCGCGATGCCACCTTTGTGCCCGATACCAAGGACATCCTGCCGCTGCTGTCCGAGATGCAGACCTCGCACGACCAGATCGTGGTCGTCGTGGACGAGTACGGCGGCACGGCCGGCATCATCACCATCGAAGATATCGTCGAGGAGATCGTCGGCGAGATCGAGGACGAGTTCGACCCCGACAACAAGTACCTCACGCGCCTCTCGCGCCGTGAGTGGCTCGTCGATGGGCGTTTTTCGTGCGATGACGCGATTGAGCTTGGTTGGCCGCTCGAGGAAAGCGATGATTATGAGACCATCGCCGGCTGGATTTTGGAGCTTTGCGACTCGGTGCCCGACATCGGAGAGGTGTTTGAGGTCGCGGGGTACAAGTTTAAAGTGCAGTCGATGCGTGGCCAGCGCATCTCGCTCATTCGCGTGATCGCTCCGGCCGAAACCGATAAGAAGGATTCCGAGTCTTCGGTAGACGAGCCGACGACGTCGGGTGCGGGTTCCGCGAATCCGCACGACGGCGACGAGTAGGACAAGGAAGAGTAGGGGAGAGTTATGGCAGGCCTGTTCAACATCCTTAAGGTCACCGTCAGCGAGGACAAGATCTGCGCGCATGTGCTGGTGAACCCCGGCATGCCGCTCATGACCTCGGAGGATATCGAGGCCACGGCGCGCGTGTACTACCTGGTGCCGGCGATTGCCAAGCACCTGTGCCTGGGCGATTCCGGCCGCGAGTTCCAGGACTGCATGGGTCAGACCGAGCTCTGCCACCTGCTGGAGCACGTGACGGTCGAGCTCATGAACGAGACCGGTCTTGCCGGTAGCATCTCGTGCGGCCGCACGCGCGCAAGCGAGCATGACGAGCGTGTCTTTGAGGTCGAGCTTTCGTGCCCCGACGACGCACTGGCCATCGGTGCGCTGTCGTCGGCCACCTTTATGATGGACTGGGCGTACCTGCACGCCGACCAGCCTGCCCCCGACGTGGAAGGCACGGTCGCGGGCCTGCGCAACCTGGTGCTGGGCATGCGCGCCGAGGCCGAGGGCAAGGATCCTCACGAGGCCGTCGCCGCTGCGAACGGCGAAGATGCTGCCGAGGACGAGGGCGCTGACGAGGGTGATGTGCCGGTCGACGCCGAGCCTGTTGCCGATGCGACCGCCGAGTCCGTTCCCACCGAGCCCCAGGGCGTTCCCAACTTTGACGACGAGCCCCAGGTGACGATTGATACCGAGGGCGCGGTCGCCGAAAACCACGAGGCTTCCGCTGCCGTCTTTGGCGGTGCGGCGACGGTTTCGGCGGGACCTGCGCATGAGGGCGGTCTGCCGCTCGTGGACGGCGCCGGCGAGGACCCGGGTGCCACGGTGGCCATGCCGGCTATGCCTCAGGAGTAGGCCTACGCGTTTATCACCATCACGTACCTGCGCCTTTGCCGTACGCAGATGAGCGGAGCGGCAAGTGATGCGCTGCGGGTATAATGGACAGCATTCAAACGGTGGGCACCGACGTGCCCGCAGGAGAGGAATGATCATGGGTAAGACTTTCAGCTTTGTCTCCGGCGCACTTTTTGGTGCCGCTGCCGGCGCTATTGTCGGCGTTGCTCTGGCCCCGCGCTCGGGCGCCGAGACCCGCGCCATGGCTGCCGATATCGCCAACGACGCTTGGGACAATATGCGTGACACCTACGAGCACAGCGCCGAGGAGGCCCGTGCTGCGGTCAACGATTTTGGCCCGATGGTCGACGCCAAGACCGACGACCTGCGCGCCAAGGTCGACCTGGCCCGCGAGCGCATGGACCAGCTGCGCGAGCAGCTCAACGACGCCATTTCGGGCGGCAACGTGACGCCTGCCGCCGACGTCGTGGTCGAGAACGCCGTCGAGACTGATGCCGAGGCTGCGGAGCCCTCGACCGAGGCATAATGCGCGCCGGGGATTTTGTCGGCGCCAAGATCTATCGCAAGCCTACCGAGGACAAGCGCACCAAAAAGGACGGCACGCCGCGCAGCCCTAAAAAGCTCGGAAAGATTCACTTTCCGGTCTTTACCCCGGGCGGTACGCGCGTGGTCGGCTTTATGGTCCGCCAGTCCGATATCGCGGGCATGATCGAGCGTCCCGACCGATTCGTAGCGCTCGATGCCATTGGTGTCTACGAGGGCGCCATCGCGGTTGACGACGTCAAGGGCACCTACGATACCGCTGCGGCCAAGCGCCTCGACATCAACCTGGACGATTGCATCATCTGGGTCGGTATGGACGTGCGCACGGAATCGGGCGACGTCGTGGGCTATTGCTCGGACGTTGAGTTCAAGCCGCGCTCGGGCATCGTGCAGGCATTCTATGTGACCGCCGGCGCTGCTTCGAGTGTTTTGGTTGGTGACACGCAGGTGCCGCCGACGATGCTGCGCGGCTACGAGAACGGCGCGATGGTCGTCTCGGACGAGGTCAAGTCGCTCGGGTATTCGGGCGGTGCGGCTGCCAAGGCCGCCGAGGCCAGCGTCGTGGTGGGCGACAAGGTCAAAAAGGGCGCCAAGGTGCTCGACGACAAGGGATCGGTTGCCGTGGACAAGGGCAGTCGCGCACTGGGCAAGCAGCTCGGCAAGACGCGCGGCATGTTCAAGGCCTTTAAGGACGAATACCAAAAGGCGAGCGGAGGCTCGTCAAAAGCTACAAAATAGCGACGTACCAAATGATGGGAGGCAAGCCGGAGACCTGTTGCTCCGGCTTGCTGTGTTTATGGGGGAGGGCACATGCGCCAAAACGGATCCAACTTAAACGGGCGTTCGGGTGCGCGTCCGTCGGCGCGCCGCGACCTGGGGCAGCTGCCCAGCGGTCAGCGCCGCCGTCACCGTAAGCCCGGCGCGATGTATCTCAACCATAGCCGCGGGTTTAGCGACCGCAGCGCTCGCATCGGCAACAGCCGTACGCCCCGTCGTTCGTCTCGCCTGCCCTATGCGCTCATCGCCGTGGGTTGCGCGCTCGTGCTGTTTATCGCTGCTGTCGTGGGCTACGTCAACCGCAGCGTGGACGTGGAGCTCAACGGCCAGAAGACAGCGGTGCGTGTGGGCTCTACGCTACAGAATCTCATCGACGACCAGGAGTTGACTGACACCTACGACGCAGGCGACCTGCTGGCCGTCGATGACAGCGTGCTCAAGCGCCATGGGGGCGAAAAGCTGTCGGTGAAGGTCGACGGCAAGCGCGTGAAGCAGGGCAAATGGGATAGCCGCGAACTTGAGGGCGGCGAGAAAGTGACGGTCAAGGATGGCCGTAACACCTACGAGAAGCACGAGGTTCAGGCTACGGTTATCGAGCCCAAGCTCAAGGTCGAGGGTACGGGCGCTATCGAGTATGTGCAGACGTGGGGTGTCCAGGGCCGCTCCGAGGTGTGGGTTGGTGAGCAGTCGGGCAAGACGCAGGACCGCGGCGAGGTTGTGCCCGCCACCGATTGCGTTGTTGCGTGCGCCAGCGTGGCGCCCAAGGGCAACAAAAAGTACGTGGCACTGACGTTTGACGAGGGTCCGAGCGGCGCCACCAAGCAGATCTTGCAGGTGCTCAAGGAAAAGGGCGTCACCGCGACGTTCTTCCTTTCGGGCGATGCGGTCGAGGCCTCGCCTGCCACGGCCAAGGCGATTGTCGATGCCGGGTGCGAGATCGGATCCAACAGCTACAGCGATGATTCGCTCAAGGGTCAGGACCGTGAGGCGGTACGCGAACAGATCACGAAAGGCACCGATGCGATTAAGTCGGCGACCGGCGTGAAGACGATGCTGCTGCGTGCTCCCTACGCTGCCTTTGACGAGCAAAACTGGATTGATGCGATGGACCTGGTCTCCGCCGTGGTCTCGTGGAATATTGACTCGGGCGACTGGCTGCTCAACGGTGCCGACGAGCAGGTCTCAACGGTGCTCGATTCGGTGACGCCGGGCAATATCGTGCTGCTCACCGATAGAGACGAATGCGCCGAGCAGACGCTCGAGGCGCTGCCGCAGATTATCGACGGTCTTGTCGCCGACGGCTACAAGATCGTGACGCTCAGCGACCTGGTCAAGACGGACACGTCGCTGAGCAAAAAGCTCACCTCGCTGACGAAGGTCACCATGCCCAAGGACGCCGTGTTCCCCCAACTTGCCGAGGACGATGACACCACAGAGTAGTCATTGGGTAGTCGTTTAAGAACGTCCCCAATGGCTATGTCACGGATACGTCAGCGTTTGGTATGCCTGCAATGTGCAGCGCATAAAATCGATGCCGCAGGGCGATGCTGATGCTATAGTTACTGCGGTTAATGAGGGTCAAGAGAAAGGTTACAGGTGAAATCCAAACCTCGACCATACAGTCGATGACCCCATGCAGGTGCTTTTTGCGCATGCACGGGGTGTAAGCGTCGAGCGGCGTGCCGCCCGCGCATGCGTATACATATCCAGAAGCCCCCGGACGCCGCACGCGCGGCCGCGTCCGGAGGAATAATGATGGGGAGCACCATTGAATTATCTGAGTGAGATGCTCAAATTGCCGGTCTTGGACGTCGACGGCGAAAAGCTCGGCGTTGTGAACGATTTTGGCATTGCTACCGGCGAAGTTTTTCCGCACGTAACGTCGCTCGCGTTCCGCGGACCCGGCAAGACGCCGTTTATGATCAGCTGGCGCAAATGGGTCGACCGTATCGACGAGACGGGCGTACACCTTAAGTCGCCGGCCACCGAAATCCGTTTTTCGTACCTGCAGCCGACCGAACTTTTGCTCGCGCGCGACGTGCTCAACAAGCAGATTGTCGACACGCAGGGCATGAAGGTCGTGCGCGTCAACGACATCAAGTTTTCCATGTCGGGCGAAAATCAGCTGCGTCTGCTGGGTGCCGAAGTTGGCGCCCGTGGTCTGCTGCGCGCGATCAGCCCCGCCCTCGAGCATGTCGTCGAGAGCTTTATGAAGCACCTGGGCAAACCGCTCGGCGAGGACATCATCGCCTGGTCCTACATGGACCTGCTCGACCGTTCGACTAAAAATATTCAGCTGTCGGTGTCGCATAAGACGCTCGGCGAGCTGCACCCTGCCGACATTGCCGACATTATCGAGCAGCTCGACCCGCGCCTGCGTGCGCAGGTGTTCGCGCAGCTCGACACCGCCCAGGCCGCCGAGGCCATCTCGGAGTTCGACGACGACGAGCTTATGACCGAGATGCTCGAGGGCCTGTCCGATACGGACGCATCGTCGATGCTGGCCATGATGGACCCGGACGACGCCGCCGACCTGATCGACGAGCTCGATTACGAGAAGGCCGAGAAGCTTTTGCGCCTGATGGGCGTTCAGGAGGAGAAGGCGATTCGTAACCTGCTGGGCTATGAGGACAACACTGCCGGCCGTATCATGACCTCGGAGTTTGTCTCCCTGCCTGCCACGGCGACGGTCGCTGACGCCATCGAGGCGATCCGCAAGCTCGACGAGGACTTCGAGAGCGTCTACTACGTCTATACCGAGGACCCGAGCGGCATGCTCACCGGCGTGCTTTCGCTACGCACGCTTATCGTGGCCGACCGCGACGCCACGCTGGGCCAGCTGGCCTATCGCGACCTGGTTTATGTGTCGCCCGACGATGACCAGGAAGACGTAACGGACGAGATGACCAAGTACGACCTGGTCGCCATCCCCGTTTGCGACGAGAACCGTCACATCTTGGGTATCGTGACCTTTGACGACGCCATGGACGTTATCGCCGAGGAGCACCAGGAGGACCTGCAGATCGCAGGCGTCGGTTCGGGCGATAGCGCGTCCGACGACTCGACGAATGTGCTCAGCTGGTTTGTGCATCGCCAGTACTGGGTTGTCGTGTGGGGTATTGCCTCGTGCATCATGGCAACAGTGCTGGGAACGGCGCTGGGCTCTGCGCATCTGGTGGTGTTCCCCATGTGCGCCATGCCGCTCGTGCTGCTGGCTGCCTCGCGTATGGTGTCGTTCGTCAAGAACTACTTCCTGGAGTACGACGGCCATGACGATGAGCCCAAGCCGTATCTGGGGTTCTTCTTCCAGAGCACGGGCATGGGCCTGATTCTGTCGCTCGTGACCTACCTGTGCGCCCAGCTGGTGCGCACCGCCGCATTCCCCGACGCGCCCATGTTTGAGGAGCAGCTCTTTACCGGCTGCTTTAACATTGCGGCCATCGTCTGCCTGATTGGCAACATGAGCGCCGTGATTTACCTGACGGTGCTGTTCTGGCGTGACGAGCACGACCTCAATACGTCGGGTACCGCCATGAACGTTATTGCCGTCATGATCTCATGCGTGGCGTACTGCATCGCCGCGGTGCTGCTCACCATGTCGGTCATGGGGTAGGTGGTCGCGTGCAAAACACGAAGCAAAAGGCGAGCACCAAGCAAAAGTTGACCATCGCGGCCATCTTTGGCGCCATGGGCCCTGGCCTTCTGGCGGCGCTTTCGGGCAATGACGCCGGCGGCATCGCCACGTATTCCAGCGCCGGTGCCAGCTATGGCTACAAGATGCTGTGGATGCTTCCCGTCATGACCGTGCTGCTTATCGTGACGCAGGAGACTGCGGCGCGTTGTGGCTGCGTCACAGGCAAGGGGCTGGCGTCGCTCATTCGCGAGCGCTTTGGCGTGCGCAGGAGCGTGCTGGCCATGGCGGCGCTGCTGATCGCCAACACGGCCGTGACCATCTCGGAGTTTGCGGGTATCGCGAGCGGCCTTGCCCTCTTTGGCGTGCCGGCGAGCATCTCGGTGCCGCTGGTGGCGCTGCTGGTTTGGATGCTTACCATGTCGGGCAGCTTCCAGCGCATCGAGAAGATTCTGCTGCTGGTGAGCTGCGTGTTTGTGACCTACATCGTCGCTGCATTTTTGGCTGGTCCCAGCTGGGGCGAGGTGGCGGTCGACCTGGTTGTGCCCAACATCCAAAACGACCCCAGTTACGTGTCGCTTGTGGTCGCAACGATCGGCACCACCATCGCGCCGTGGATGATCTTCTTGGCGCAGAACAACGTGGTCGATAAGAATGCGGGCGAGGACGATATCGTGCTGCAGCGTATCGACACCGTGAGCGGCTCGATTGCCGCCGATGTCATTGCCGGCTTTATTATCATAACGACCGGTACGGTGTTGTTCCCTGCGGGCATTCAGATCAGCGATGCTGCCGACGCCGCCCGCGCGTTGGAGCCCATCGCGGGCCAGTGGTCCACGGTGCTGTTTGCCTCGGGCCTGGTCGCGGCGAGCTTCTTGGCCGCCTGCGTGCTTCCGGGCGTTACGTCCAGCGCTATCTGCGAGGCATTTGGCTGGGAGCGCGGTGCCGATCGCAGCTGGGACGAGGCCCCGGTCTATCGCGGCATTATTACGGCTATCATTGGCATCTCTGCCGTGCTGGTGCTCATGCCCGGCGTCGACCTGTTCCAGATTATGATGACCTCGCAGGTCATCAACGGCGTGCTTTTGCCTGTGGTCCTGGTGTTCCAGGTGCTTATTGCCGCTGATCGACACATTATGGGCGCCAACCGCAACGGCCGCGTGTGGAATGTGCTCACGTGGGCGACTATCGGTGTGATTACGGTGCTGACGGTCGTCATGTTTGTCCTGCAAGCGATGGGCTACAGCGCGTAGCGCCTCTTTTGGACTCTAAACAGGTCGCCGCCATGGGCTGCGGCCTGTTTTTTGCCTGTAGTAGGGGGTTGGTTATATACGTGTGGGCAGAAAATGCCAAATATGAGTACTGCTGCTACTCATGTGACAATTAAGACGAAGAAATTAATGAACATAAACAAGGTATCTGTTTATTAATTTTAATCCTGTCAAGTTCCAAACCCGCTATTGCTGCCGGTCCAAAGGGGCGTGGTGGCCGAGAGGGAGCCATTTTGGGCATTTTGCCTGCTACTAAAATGGTATCAGTACTCATATTTGGCATTTTTTGCCCATAGCCCTTTGGGGCCGGCTCGAAAAGAGCAATCTGGGGGTGTTTGCTGCGGGCGCGGGGCTTCCAAACAGCGCTCGGGGTGGCGGGGAACTCAGAATTCGACCGCGGGGAGGGCATTCATCAGCTGTGTCAGGAGTGTCCCTAAGTGCCGGCACATAAGGACCGTCCTTAACTGCCGGAGGGGGACGTCGGTTGTGGCCGACGCCCCCCTCCGTGTGCAAGCAGATTTGGCTGCGCGTTACTTGTCGGTGCCTAGCTTGTGCGGTTTGTAGGCGAGGGCGCTGACGAGTGCATCGGCAGCGGATTTGACAGCCGCCGGCTGCGGATCGTTAACGTGATCCTCGGGATGCACGGGCAGGTCCTTCTTGACGGCATCGTGGATGAGCTTAAGGTACTCGGTCACACCCGCGTTCGAGAGGTGCGTGCCATCGCCATCGAACAGGTCGTTGCGGTTGGCGCTGTATCCGTACCAGTCGATAACGCGCACGTTCTTGTAGCGCGTAGCGGCGTTGGCGATGGCCTGGTTGGTAGAGCCAACCCACGGCTGCGGGCTGCGTGTGTTCACAAACACCACAATACGCTTATCTCCTGCATCGGCCATGATGGCGTCGATCTGATCGTCGGTTACCAAGCCGTTGGTGCCCAGCGCAAAGACCACGATCTTGCCGGCAAGGTTCTGTTGGAGATAGCCCTCAAATGTCGCGCGGCCCGCATCAAACTGGCGGCCCTTTTCGGCATCGATATGGCTGTGCGGGAACACGCCGTCAAAGGAATCAACGGCGCGCAGCGACACGGAGTCACCGATCATAAGCAAATCGTAGGAGCCATCGGGGAAGCCGTCGTTGTCCTTGTCGGTGTCGTCGGCCGCCTGTTGGTCGGCGGGCGCGGTGTTTTTGGCTTCCTTGTTGAGGACTTCGGCGCCCTCACCGCTCAGTGCGGAGGTCTCCGGCACAAAGATCAGGCCGCCCAGTGCAACGACCAACACGACAGCGCAGGTTGCGCAGACAGGGACGTGCGCGCGTGCCCAGTTGGCGGGCGTGGCGGTGCCGTCGCGGAACTCGGATACGGTGCGCTCAAAGGCGCCCTTTCTAAACGGCGTTTCGATAAAGCGATATGAGCATTCGGCCACGGCGACCACCACAAGTACCTGCAAGATGTACTGCCACCACGGTGTATCGTTGATGTTGGCGACCGGGTTCATGAGCAACAGCAGGGGATAGTGCCACAGGTAGATGCTGTACGAGCGCTTGCCAACCCACACGAGCGGCTCGGCGGACAGCGCGCGGGCAACCATTCCCTGGGGCTGCACGCAGGCCGCGATGACCATGAGCGTGAGGACCGAGCACAGCAGCGTGCCGCCGCGATACTGGAACGCGGTGTAGCCGTTGGTGAGCGCGACCATGGCGGAAAGGCCAACCAGACCCACGACGCCCAACACATCGATGGATGTGGGCGAGGACCAAAAGCGCACGAGGGCGCTCGGCTGTGCCGGGGCGGTCTCGGCTGATTCGTCGGCCTTCTCGCTAGGTTTGCCCTCGGCGTTCTTGTCGTGCTTGGCGGCGCCAGCCAGGCGATTGAGCCCCAAACGATGAGCGAGACGCACTGGCGCCAGGTCGCGATCGGGGATAAAGGCCATCCAGGCACCCAGCAGTAGCGAGAACACGCGGGTGTCGGTGCCGTAGTACACGCGGCTGGGGTCGGCGGCAGGGTTGTAAAGCACCATCATGGCGAGGGCAGATACCGCGGCAAGGCCCAGAACCAAGCGGCGCGTGTTGGGCTTGCTCACATGCATGGATACCATGGCAAACAGCAGTGGCGGCCAAATCAGGTAGAACTGTTCCTCGATGGCAAGCGACCAAAAGTGCGTGAGCGGCGAGGGGTCGCCCAGAGCATTGAAGTACGAGACGTTTTGGGCAATCTGCCACCAGTTGTTGAAGAACAGCAACGACGGCAGGATGTCGGGGCGCATCTTGGTGAGCATCACGTGGTTAAAGATGGTGCACAGCGCGCAGGTCACGAACACTACCGTTACCACGGCGGGGACCAGGCGACGGATGCGGCGAATCCAGAAGCTCTTGAGGTCGATGCGGCCGGTCTTAGCGACTTCGTTGAGTAGCAGGCGTGTGATCAGATAGCCCGAAAGCACAAAGAAGATCGTGACGCCGAGCAGACCGCCCTGCGCCCACGTGAGGTTGAGGTGATAGAGCACCACCGCGACGACGGCAAGCGTGCGTAGGCCGTCAAGGGCAGGGATGTAGCGGGACTTGGGGCGAGCAGGCGTCTGCTCCGCGGCGGGAGTGTTGGCGCGGCCCGCGTTGTTGGTAGAAGCGCGATGAGGGCTTGCGGTGCGTCGCGGCTCGTTGGTACGGCGTTCGCTCTTCACGCGTTCGTGCGGCGCCGGCTCGTTGCCTGTGCGGCGTCGACCGCGCGAGCCCGATTGCGAGAATTGTTCCATAAAACATCATCCAATGACGAGAATAATCAGCACGTATTTATTGTAGCTGCCTGCTCCTGTGAATGCTTGCTGCTGGCGCAAGCTCAAGCGTGCGTCCACATCAAAGTGAACTAAAGTTATAGGGGGTGCGAGGGCGCACAATCGATGGTCGACGGTGGGCATAAGGCCCGCAGATGAGGAGGTTTCCATGGCAGATCGCGACATCATTGCGGTGTTCGGCAGCATGAACATGGACCTTTCGGTGGCGTGCGAGCGCATGCCGCGTGCGGGCGAGACCGTCGGCGGCAGCGGGTTTATCACCAACGCCGGCGGTAAGGGCGCTAACCAGGCCGTTGCCGCCGCGCGCATGGGTGCGCGCACATGCATGATCGGCGCTGTTGGACGTGATACCTTTGGCGATGCGCTTGTGGCGGGGCTCCAGGATGCCGGCGTGAGTGTTGAGTTCGTGGCGCTTCGCGATGACGTGGAGACCGGCACCGCGACTATCATTCGCTGCGAGGGCGACAACCGCATCATACTGTCACCGGGCGCCAACCATGCGCTTGCGGGCGCGGACGTTGCCTGCGCGTTGAGGCGTCTGGTGGCCCATGAGCTCGACGGCGACGCCAGCGAGATTGCCCCGGCTGCCGGAAGCGTCTTTATCGCCCAGGGCGAATGTGACCTTGTGGCGACGGCCGAGGCGCTTGTTTGCGCTCACGAGCTGGGGTTCTATACGGTCTTTAATCCAGCGCCCGCCTGCGAGCTGCCTGCGGAGGTCTGGCCTGCGGTCGACCTGGTCTGCCCCAACGAGACCGAGTGCCAGGTGCTGACGGGCATTCTGGCCACGGATGATGCGAGTTGCGTCGCCGCGCTCAATGCGCTGCTCGACAAGGGCGCCGGGGCTGCGGTCATCACGCTAGGCGGTGCCGGCTCAGTTGCATTTGGCGATGACGGTGAGCTGCTGCGCATGCCGGCACTTTCGTGCGCGGTGGTCGATACGACGGCCGCGGGCGATACGTTTATTGGTGCGCTTGCGGCGGCTCGCCTGGAGGGCCTGCCGCTCTTTGAATGCATGGCCGCCGGCGCCCGTGCCTCGGCGGTGACGGTGTCGCGTTTGGGCGCGCAGCAGTCGATTCCCACGCGTGCCGAAGTTGGGCGCATGTTTGGTTTAGACGATTAGTACAAGACGGAGAAGCGGAGTAAAACAATGGCAACCAAGAAGCTGATCCTTGATCTGGATATGGGTGTGGACGATGCGATGGCGCTTGCCTATGCCATCGCGAGCCCCGAGGTGGAGCTCGTGGGCATCACCACATGCTTTGGCAACGTGCGCGTCGAGCAGTCGGCGCACAACTGCCTGGCGGTGCTCGACCTGTTGGGCCGTCCCGAGGTGCCGGTGTACCTGGGTGCCGACCGTCCTCTGCAAGCGACTGAGCCCTATACGCCGCCGGCGTCCACCGCGCTCATTCACGGCAAGAACGGCATCGGCGGCGCGAGCGTGCCCGCGTCGCCCTACGAGCCGGTGGGGGCGACCTCGGCCGACGGCAACGCTGCGGTCGATTATCTGATCGATGCCGCGCGCACCTATGGTCCCGATCTGGTCTACGTAGCGACTGGCCCGCTCTCCAACCTAGCGCTCGCCCTGGAGCGCGATGCGGCGGCGATGATGTCCATCGGCCGCGTGGTCGTGATGGGCGGCGCCCTTACCGTGCCCGGTAACGTGAGCGCGGGCGCCGAGGCCAACATGGCGAGCGACCCCGAGGCAGCCGACGCGGTGCTGCGCTCGGGCCGTAAGCTCACCATGGTGGGCCTGGACGTGACGCATCGCGTGGTGCTCACGCGCCGCGACATTGCCGGCTGGACGGGTTCGGGAACCATGGCCGGCTGCGCATTTGCGAGCATGGTCGAGCACTACATTGGTTCGTACGAGATGAACGCGTCCTACCTGGGCGGCTGCGCGCTGCACGATCCGCTGGCGGTTGCCGTGGCGATTGATCCCACGCTCGTGGGTGCGCTCGGCTGTAACCTGCGTGTTGACTTGCTGGGTGAGTATCGCGGCCGCACCATCTGCGATGAGCGCCGCGTGGCAGATCCCGACAAGAGCACACTCGTGGCGCTGACCGTCGATACCCCGCGCTTCCTGTCCGAGTTCAAGGCCCGTATGGCCCGTGTCCTTGGCTAAGTTGTCTTTTTGGGACGGGGCTTTTTTGACTGGTATGATTGGTGCGACCATTCGAACCAGCTAAAAGAGCCCCGTCCCAATTTGACTATCGAGAGGATCTGCCATGGAGCGCATCGCGAGCTTTTCCGTTGACCATCTGCTGCTTGAGCCCGGCGTGTACGTGAGCCGCATCGACCGCGATCCGGCGACCGGCGCCGCCGTCACCACGTTTGACCTGCGCCTGACCACGCCCAACAAGGAGCCGGTCATGAACACGGCCGAGTGCCACACCATCGAGCACCTGGGCGCGACGTTCCTTCGCAACCATGCCGAGTGGTCGAGCCGCATTGTCTACTTTGGTCCCATGGGCTGCCGCACGGGCTTTTACCTCGTCGTGTTTGGCGAGGTGACGAGCGAGGAGATCCTGCCGCTCGTGCGTGAGCTGTTCGAGTTTGTCGCCGGCTTTGAGGGCGATGTCCCCGGTGCCGCTCCCGAGGAGTGCGGTAACTATCTGGACCAGAACCTTCCCATGGCTAACTGGCTCGCGCGTCGCTACCTCGACCGCGACCTGGCCGATATCGACGAGAAGCACCTGCACTATCAGCAGGCGTAAGGACTTTATCGTCCAAAACGCGCGCATTGGGCGCCTTCGCTTATGCGGGGGCGCCTTTTTGTTGAGTGGTCGGGACGAGCGTTCAAAATCGCTCATGTTTGTTCTAGAATGTTCGTATAGTCACATTTACGAACAGGAGTGAACATGCATATCTATTCTGTCAACGATCCCGAGTTCAAATCCTATGGCAACGTTTGGGATGACGTTCCGTCCGAGCTCACGTCGCCCGTGCTCGAGGCGCTCTCTGCCACGCCCATCCCCGAGGGCAGCAAGTACGTGGCAAGCGCGTCGGAGCTCGAGGGCGTCAAGGGTGCCGATAAACTGGGCTTTCTCATGTTTGGCGGCCGTCCTTTCCAGCTGGGCTGGTGCAACGGCCACAACACGCAGCTCAACTGCCTGGAGTATCACCGCGCCAGCGAGTTTAACCTGGGCGCCCGCGACTTTATCCTGCTCGTGGCGCATCGCTGGGAGATCGAGGACGGCAAGCTCGACACTGCGTGCGTCAAGGCGTTCCGCGTGCCGGCGGGTACGGTCGTCGAAGTCTTCAACACCACGCTTCACTACACGCCCTGCATGGTCGACGGCGGCGGCTTCCAGGTGATGGTGGCGCTGCCGGCGGGCACCAATGGCCCGCGCCCCGAGGCTGCGGCCGACATGCCCGCGGCCGGTGACAGCTACTGCTACTGGAAGGCCGACAAGTGGGTTCTCTGCCACGCCGACAGCCCCAAGGCTGCCGAGGGCGGCTACGTGGGCCTCATCGGCAAGAACCTCGACATCGCCTGTGACTAGCATCTTCCGTCTCGATTTGTAACATCTAGCGGGCTAAATCGTCTCTACCTGTTACAGATTTAGACAAACTGCGGGGGGCTGCCCGAAAATCTCGATCTGTAACACCAAGCCCGGTTTTGGTTGCCTAACTGTTACAGATCGAGACAAGCCGGTCCCAAACCACCACAAAGGTGTCTGTCCCCTTTGTGGTGGATTGGACAGGTGGGTATCAAAAAGTGTCAGGTGGGGTGGCTGCCGGGCGCCTGCACGCGAAAAGAAGTGTCGACCCGCGCTGTTGTCGTTGAGTGGTACCCCGTTTGCGGGGATCCTGAAATCAGGACAAGCAGCGTGCGAAAGGATTGATGCATGGCTTTCCGTAATGACTTCCTGTGGGGCGGCGCGACGGCTGCCAACCAGTGCGAGGGCGCCTACAACGTGGACGGCCGCGGCCTTGCCAACGTGGACGTGGCTCCGCACGGCCCCGAGCGCTATGCGGTGGTCTCCGGCCAGCGCAAGATGCTCGACTTCGAGGACGGCTATTACTATCCCGCGCAGACCGGCATCGATTTCTATCACCACTACAAGGAGGACATTGCTCTCTTTGCCGAGATGGGCTTTAAGACCTTCCGCATGAGCCTGGCGTGGACCCGCATCTTCCCCAACGGTGACGAGACCGAGCCCAACGAGGCCGGCTTGGCCTTCTACGAGGACGTGTTCCGCGAGTGCCAGGCGCACGGCATCGAGCCGCTCGTGACCATCACGCACTTCGACTGCCCGATTCACCTCATCAAGGAGTACGGCGGCTGGCGCAACCGCAAGCTCATCGACTTCTACAAGAACCTCGCGACCACGATCTTTACCCGCTACAAGGGTCTGGTGAAGTACTGGCTCACCTTTAACGAGATCAATATGATCCTGCACCTGCCGTTTATGGGTGCCGGTCTGGTCTTTGAGGAGGGCGAGAACAAGGAGGCCGTCGAGTACCTGGCCGCCCACAACGAGCTCGTCGCCAGCGCTTGGGCAACCAAGATCGCTCACGAGATCGACCCCGAGATCAAGATCGGCTGTATGCTCGCCGCAGGTAGCTACTACCCCTACAGCTGCCGTCCGGGCGACGTGCGCCAAGCGCAGATTGACAACCAGAGCAACTATTTCTTCGTCGACGTCCAGAGCCGCGGCTACTACCCGGCCTATGCCGTCAAGAAGCTCGAGCGTCTGGGCATCGATGTGGGCATGACGGACGAGGACCGCGAGATCCTGGCCGCCAACACCGTCGACTTCATCAGCTTTAGCTACTACAGCACCCGCTGCTCTGCCGGTGCCGATAACCCCGATGTCGAGCGCACCCAGGGCAACGCCTTCGCCGGCGCCAAGAATCCCTATCTGCAGGAGAGCCAGTGGGGCTGGGCCATCGATCCGCTGGGCTTCCGCATCACCCTTAACGACCTGTACGACCGTTATCAGAAGCCGCTGTTTGTGGTCGAGAACGGTCTGGGCGCCAAGGATGTTGTCGAGGAGGGTGGCTCCATCAACGACGACTACCGTATCGACTACCTGCGCCAGCATATTGCCGCGATGCGTGATGCTGTGACCGAGGACGGCGTTGACCTGCTGGGGTACACCACCTGGGGCCCGATTGACCTGGTGAGCGCCGGCACGGGCGAGATGTCCAAGCGCTACGGCTTTATCTACGTGGACCGCGACGACGCAGGCAACGGCACCCTCAAGCGCTCAAAAAAGAAGAGCTTCGACTGGTACAAGCACGTCATTGAGACGAATGGTGAGGACCTGTCCTAAGGAAGCTGAGACACTCAACTTCAGAGTCTCCTAATCAAGGCGCCCGGCGAGCAGTTAATGCTCACCGGGCGCCTTGCCGTCTGCGGATTTTGGGACATGCGGCCCGCTTTTTCGGCCCATCTGTCGGTACACTAAAGGGACTATGGGTACCCGCGAGCGACATATCGGCCACGCGGCCGCCCGGACCGCGCCAGTTGCGGATCCCAGGGGTGGCAGGCTCTTCGCCATGCCGCGATTCCTTGTTGGCATAACACATCAGGTGTACCGTCATCGCGTCTTTGCTATCGCCGGCGCCATCACCGCGCTGTTCCTCATGCTTTTGGCGGTCTTGCCGGCGCTGTTCGCCTTCGACCCCAAACTTTCTAACGCCGTGCCCGCCTATAGCAAGGTGTCCGAAGAGGTCGTGGATGCGCTCGCCCATTCGAGCTCTCTCCCGCTGCTTGTCGCCGCAATTGTATTTTCGATCTGGGGCGTATCGGTCTATCTGCGCTGTTTGGACTATGTGTTGCGTCGCCGCCTTGTTGCCGTCGCCACCATCTGCGCCCTGTGGATGATCGAAGTCATTCTCAAGTACAAGTCGTTCACGCCGTTCTATGCCACCGTGCTGTGGTATCTGTACTACGTGCCCATGACGCTCATTCCGCTGCTCTACCAGCTCTGCGGCCTGCGCCTTGCGGGCCTGGAACAACACCGCCTGGGTCGCCGCTACTGCGCTGCGCTGTGGATTGCGGCCATCCTGCTTATCGGATTTGTGCTCACCAACGATTTTCATCAGCAGGTCTTCCGCTTTGATCGCACAAGCGACACCTGGAGCAACGATTACACGTACGGCTGGGGTTATTTCGCCGTCCTCGTGTGGACGGCCTTTGACTTCGTGGCCTTTTTTATCCTGGTTGGTCGGTCCTCTTCCTTTCGCATCCAGCGTTTCTCGGGCACGGCGGCGCTCGTACTACTGGGCGGCGCATTCTTTGCCGTCTCGTATGCTCTGCGCGTGCCCTGGGCATGGAGGCTCAACTTTTCGCTCGTCTATTGCGTCCTGTGCGTGGTGGCGATGGAAATCTGTCTCGATTGCGGTGTCATTCCGTCGTATCACGACATCGCCGGCATCTTCGACACCTTACCGCTTGACCTCAAAGTTCTAACGCGCGACCTGCAGGAAGTCTATGCCACGCCGGTGTCAAAGCCAATGCCGGTAGGCGTGTGCGAGGAGTTGCGGACCCAGGAGCACGGCCGCGCCCATGCCTTTGCCGTGGCGTCCGATCCCGATGTGATGTACCGTGCCTTTCCACTGCTGGGCGGATCGGCCCTGCTTGCCCAAGACGTGTCGGAGCTCAACGAGCTTAACCGTGAACTGGCACATCGTCGCATGGAGCTGCAGCGTCAAAACGAGCTGCTCGCCGCCGACTACGACCTTAAGACGCATTTGGCAGATCAAGAGGCCGAGACCTTGCTGGTCCAAGACGTGGACCAAGCGCTTGCCCGCGCGCTCGAAGGGATGTACGACCTGCTGAGCTCGCTGCCGCCGTTGACCGACGAAGCGTCTTCGCACGAGCGTTACCGCATGCTGCAGCGCGCCAAGATGCTCGTCGCCTATTGCAAGCGCAAGGGGTCGCTCACGTTGGCACAGCACGGGGAGAGCGGTTTTGATCGAGACCGCATCCAGCTCATTGCCAACGAGCTCGCAAGCGACCTGCGCACCATCGATATCGATTGCGCCTCGATTATCGCCATACGGCGCCCGATGCATGCCAGTACGGTAAGCGCCCTGTACGACTGCGTGTATGACTTTGCGTTTTTTGCCTACACCACCGACCATCCGGCGCTTATGTATCACTTGGGCGACCATGACCGATGCAGTGTCGAGCTGCGCGCCACGCTTTTTTCCAACGATGATGCAGATCTTTCGCAGACGCCCGCTGCGCAAGAGCTCGAAAGCGCTTTGCAAGGGCGCAACGTGGCATATCGCCTTGAGGGCGAGCCCGGCCAGCTGCGCATGATCGTCTTGATGCCGAGGGCGGGTGAGTGACGATGCAGATTTCGCTCATCCTTCCCCAAATCGTTGCGCTCGATGTTGTCTTTGCCCTGACTGCGTGTCTGCAGACGATCCACGTCCCGCTCATCGCATCGCGCCGCTCGTCCTATAACCGTAAGGTGATTTGCGCCTACGAGGCGAGTCTTGTGCTTCACCTGATGATTTCGGCGCTCATCTTATTCGCGTCGTCTGGCTCGTATCTGGTGGCGCCGCTTGACGTTTGCGCCAGGGCAATGGGCGGAGTGCTGTGGCTCAATGCCGCGATTTTTGCCTATGGCGTGGTGCTTATGGTGCGCTATCGTCGCCCCGTCATGCTGGTCGAGCTGCTGCTTGTTGTCGCCGTTACACCGCCGGTGGTTTTTGCCATGGGCTCGGCGTGGACCGTTGTCCTTATCGCAGAGGGAGCGTTCTTCCTGTTCCGCTCCATCGCGGCGCTCTTGATGGACGTCCGTAACCGCCAGGAGGATATCACCGCGTTCTCGACGATCGAGACCATCAACGTGATTCCCGTGGGCATCCTGTATCTGGACCCGAGGGGCCGTCCGCTGCTCATGAACCGCTGCATGCGCAAAAACCTGGTGGAACTTCATATGCCCACCGATCTAGGTGACATGAGCGGCACATGGAACGACCTGCGCAAACTTAGCATGCAAATGCCCGAAAGCAGTAGGAACCGTGTGCGGATTAACTTGGATCGTTTTGGTGATGCTCGCGCCGTGATCGAGATTTCTCCCGCCGAGATTCGCCTATTTGTGCACGATGAGGTTATGGTTTCGGGCCGCCTCTTTGAGCGCATTATCGGCTTGGACGTGACGGAATACGCACACGCCTACGACCGCCTGGCGCAAGCCAACCACCTGCTTGAGCTTGCGGGCCAAGAGCTCCAGGCCCAGATCGAAGAAGTTAAAAAGGTTGCCGACAATGCGGCCTACCTACGTATGCGTGCCCGCGTGCACGACGTGATCGGGCAGCGCCTGTCCATTCTTCATCGCTATTTGGAGGAGGGACGTCTGGACGATGAGTCGCTCGAGCAGATTGACCCGTTGCTGCGTTCAATCGCCGCCGATTTGCGCAGTGGCGGTGCTAGCGAGCCTGCAGAGCAGCTGGGTGATATCGTCCATGCTTTTGGCCTGGTGAGTGTGCAGATCGATGTTGAGGGCGCGCTGCCTGAGGACGCGCGTGTCGCCGTCGCATTTTTGCAGATCATTCGCGAGGCCTCGACCAATGCCACCAAGCATGCGCAGGCGCATCGGGTCCATGTACGCCTGTGGCAGGAGGGGACGGATGCTGACGCCGTCGCGCGCATGACGATTTCTAACGACGGGTCCCCGGCCCCCGTATCGTATCGCGAGGGAACGGGTATCCCAGGTATGAGGCATGTCGCGCAAGATCTGGGTGGCAGCCTGGAGGTCCACGCCGCCCCGCCCTTTACGCTTGCGGTATCCATTCCGCTTAACGCCAGCGACACGTCCCAAAGGAGAAACTCATGATCCGCGTGTTAATTGTCGAAGATCAGGCCATCCTGCGCGAGAGCCTGGCGCGCTCCGTTGGCGACCAGCCCGATATGATCGTTGTTTCCGCCATCGCCGATGCCTCCGAGGCCTTGGGCGTCGCGCTCAAGGAGCGTCCGGACATGATACTGATGGATGTGTGCACCGAGCACGATTCAAACGGCATCGTGGCGGCGGCACGCATCAAGGAGCAGCTGCCTGAGTGTCGCATCATCATCATGACAGGCATGCCCGAGATCACCTTTGTCGATCAGGCCCGCGAGGCGGGCGTCGATAGCTTTGTGTACAAGAACGTCGGTATCGACGAGCTGTTCGCCGTGATGCGCTCCACGCTGGCGGGCTATTGCACGTTTCCCAAGCCGCCCGAGAGCATTTTTTCGGGCACGGCAGCTCTCGACGACGTCGAGCTATCGATTTTGCGCCTTGCCTGCGAGGGCAAGAGCCGCCGCGAAATCGCGGCCGAGCTGTTTATGAGCGAGGGCACCATCAAGCGTCGCATCTCGGAGATCCTGAGCAAGACCGGCTACGACAACATCATGCGCCTGGCCGTGCATGCGGTGACCGAGGGCAGCATCGTTCCCAACATGGAGCGCCCGTAATCGACGCGCTCACCCGTGCTCCGGCGCCGCAAAGATAGGCCGCCCACCGTTTCGCATCTAAAAACGGCGGGCGGCCTGCTTGTATGGGCAGCGCTGTCGGCATAAAGCGGCGGGGTCGCAGGATCATTTCCTGCGGCCCCGTCTGGTGTGCGCGGATGTGTCCGCCAACCGCGGCTGATGTTACGTGCCGTTACGCGATGGTTGCGCTGTAGGAGGCGACGTCCTCGTAGGAATCGGTCAGGTAGGCGTCGATGCCGATGGTCGTGTTGACCAGGTCGTCAAGGCTGTCAAGCTCGCCGCTCGAGAACGTGAATTCCTCGGTGGCGTTGGTGCCGGGCATCAGGTGAGCCGAGAACCAGGGTTCCTTCATGGTGCCGTTGACGTTGGTCTTGCCGGAAGGAGCGTAGAAGGTCAGGTCCTTGTCGCTCTTGTTGGTGATGTTGACGACAAAGCCGATGTCGCCCCAGTCGTCCTTGAACTTCTCGGTGATGGTGATGGTGCACAGGTCGTCATCGGCGACGGTGATGGCGGGGGAGATTTCGATGCTCTGGACGTCGTCGTCTTCGACGGCCTCATCGATCTCTTCTTCCTTCTCGGCGTTCTCGCGATCCTTCTTCACCGTACCGGACAGATCCTTGTCGGACTTCGTAAAGATAATCTTGTCGCCGTCCACCTCCAGGACGAGCTTGTCGTCCTTAAGCTTCAGGTCGTGCGACTCATCTTCGGCGGTAATCGTTACGGTGGTGGCGTCCTTGGCCTCCCATTTCAGGTCGGCGACCTCAAGGAACATGTCGAGGACGCCCGTGCCGTCTTCGTCGAGGATCAGGATACAGTTGAGGCCCCACTCCTTGAGCATATCCATGTACTCATCGGTGAGCTCTTCGCCCTCCGTGGTTCCACCCGAGAGCTTCCAGCTGCCGACGAAGTTGGCCTTGGGGTCTTTGCCGCCGCCGCTGCAGCCCGTCAGGGCAAAGGCGAGCGCCAGGACGCATGTCAGAAATGCGAGTACGGACTTTTTGAACGTTGTCTTCATGGTGTCCTCCTTTATCGAACGAAACCCATAGAAGCAAATGCGGGGGTGGCGGACCCCCCCGCCAATTACCAGATAGAGGGGTTATGGCCTGGGCGTTCCGCAGTTGCTGCAGAACTTGCCGCCGTTTTCGCTGCCGCAGTTGGGGCAGAACCACTTGGCCGGTGCCGGGGCGGGTGCGGGACTGCCGCACTCGGGGCAGAACTTGCCGGTGTTGGTGGCACCGCAGCTGCAGGTCCACGTGCCGGCCGCGGGGGCAGCGGCGGGAGCCGGTGCGGGGGCGGGTGCCGGAGCCGGCTGCGGGGCGGCCTGCTGCTGTGCCTGGCCGGCGGCGAACAGCTGGCTGGCATTCATGCCGCCCATGCCGCCTGCCATGCCCATGCCCATAAAGCCGGCCATCGCGCCGTTGGGGTTGGCGGCTGCCGCGCGCATCGCATCGCTCTGGGCGCTGGCGATGTTGGCGGCCGCCATGGTGGGATCGCGCATGACCGCGGCCTTCTGCAGGTCCTTGATCATCTGCTCGTCTTCTTGCGAAGCGGCGATGGAGTTGACGCCAAAGCTCACGATCTCGACACCGCGCAGGTCGCGCCAGTCGGCCGAGAGGACCTCGTTGAGCGCGCGGGCGAGCTCGGTGGTGTGACCGGGGATGGCGCTGTAGCGAATGCCCATTTCCGAGATCTTGGCAAAGGCGGGCTGCAGGGCGGTGAGCAGCTCGGACTTAAGCTGGCTGTCGATCTTATCGCGCGTGTAGCTATCGGTCACGTTGCCGCACACGTTGGTGTAGAACAGCAGCGGGTTGGTGATGCGGTACGAATACTCGCCGTTGCAGCGAACGGAGATGTCGACGTCCAGGCCAATGTTGTTATCGACCACGCGGAAGGGCACAGGCGAGGCGGTGCCGTACTTGTTACCGATGATCTCCTTGGTGTTGATGAAGTAGACGCGCTGGTCCTTGCCTGCGTCGCCGCCAAAGGTAAAGCGGCTGCCGATATTGGCGAACGTCTCCTTGATGGAGTCGCCCAGGTTGCCGCTAAAGACGCTCGGCTCGCTGCCGGTGTCAAAGACGAACTCGCCGGGCTCCAGCGCGACCTCGATGATCTTGCCGTTTTGCACCACGAGCATGCCCTGGCCGTCGTTGACGGCGATGACGGAGCCGTTGGAGATGACGTTGTCCTCGCCGCGCGTGTTGGAGCTGCGGCCGCCGGTGCGCTTGCTGCCCTTGCAGGCCAAGACGTCAGCGGGCATCGATTCGCAATAGATAAATTCCTTCCACTGGTCGGCCATGACGCCGCCGGCAGCACCCAATCCAGCTTTCAAGAGTCCCATGGTGATCTTCCTTTCTCGTCAAAGGCCGGGTGGTATTGGTCAGAATGGCTAATCGTCCTTGTTGTCCTTCATGACAACGGTGGTCTCGGTGTGGCTGAAGGTGTCGTGCTTCTCGGTCAGGTCGAGCTCGCCGCAGTAGCAGTCGGCGTGGGTGGCCTCGTTGGCCGTCTTGAGCTGGCCTACCAGCAGCACGTCTGCGATGATCACGATGATCAGCGGCGCGACGATGTTGATGAGGATGCCCTCGACATCAAAGGTGAGGTAATCCGGATCGAAGGCGTTCTCGCCCATAAAGAGAATCTGGGAAAGGACAAATCCGATCGCAAAGAACAGCACCGAGGCGATAGCGAGCTTGGGCTTGGAGCAGGGAAGCTCGCCGACCATGCGGCCGGTTTGGCCGTTCATGGCAAACAGGTAACTCTTGCCGTTCCACGAGGTAGAGAGCATCCACACGGGGAACAGAGCATAATCGTTTTCTTCCCAGGTGTAGTCGAGCTGCTTGCTTTCGACCGTGGCGTCGTCGTACTCGTCGACGACGGTCTCGCGCAGGGCCGAGATCGTGCTCTCCTCCATGCGGCGCTCGGCGCGCGCCTTGCAGGTTTCGCAATCCTCGTCATAGCGGTTGGCGATGTAGCCGGGCATATAGGCGACCGAGAACGGGCGCAGCGCGTCGTAGTCAAACGGCTCGATGGCGTCCATGTGGCCGTCGGGCATCTTGGACGATCCGTCGACGGGCACGCGCTCAAACGAGATATTGCCCTTACGGTAGGCGTCGTAGTGGTCGGTGGTCGTGACGGTGCGGTCGGATTCCTCGGTCACGGCCTCGTTGGTCGCGTCAAAGTACACTTCGCCGGCAACGCGGGCGCCGTAGAGCCAAAACGGCACGTAAACGCCTTGGACCTCGTCGATGTGGTTGCCGGTGACAAAGCTCTTGGGCAGCAGGATTTTACCCTTGTAGTGGTCTTTGAGCGCGGCCATGACATCGTCGCGCCCGAGCTTAAACGGAATCACCAGGTCGGGTGAGAAGTCGCCCGAGAGCTGGCCGGGTGCCACGGCGGAGTTGCCGCAGTACGGGCAGGTGGTGACGGCGACGGTGCCGTCGGACACGAGCTCGGCGCCGCACGACGAGCAGATGTAGCCGGCGTTTTGAGCCAGCTCCTGCACGGCATCGTCGACAGCAGGCTTGGGGGCCGCGGCTGCGGCATCGGCTTTGGCATCTGCCTTGTCCTGGCGCTCGCGATAGAGGGCCTCGACTTCTTCGACTTCAAAACGCGAATCGCAGTAGTCGCAGACGAGCTTTTGCTCGGCACTGGCAAAGTGAAGGGGCCGCCACACGCGGGGCACTGATAGTTGACGCTCTCGAAGGCCATGATCGGTCCTTTCGCTGCCGGAGGCTATGCGCCGATGGCGCCGCCGCAGTATTCGCAGCGCCCGCTGGCATCGGGAATGGTGGTTGCACCGCAGAAGGGGCAGGTGACCGCGGTCTTGGGGGCCTTAGCGGCCACGACGCTGTCGCGCGTTTCCTGACGCAGCTGCACCAGCGCGTCGCGGACCTCGGTTGCCTGGCGCTTGGCCTCGCGGTATTCGATGGAACCGCGCTGATCGATGGTGGAGTCGTTCACGCGCAGGTTGATCTCGGTAAAGTACGGCGTGTTGACGTGGATGGTCAGGTTAAAGTCGTAATCCAGGTCGTAGCGCGGCGGATTGTAGCTCTCGCGCTCGCCGTCCTTGGTCTCGCGATAGATTTCGGTGCGGTGCTCGTCGATATCCATATCGCAGCCGAGTACCTGCGAGAACTCGATGATGTCGGGATTGGCGTCGCGCCAGCGGCTCTGCGAAGTGATGATCAGCAGGCCCGCGTCTTCGTCGAGCATGATGTTGGTGCGCCCGGCCGAGAGTGTGCGCGTGGGGTTGAACGACGCCAGGCGCTCGGCATTGGCCTCGCGGTAGGCGAGTTGCTCGCGGATATCGTCCGCGGTGCTGGAGCGATAGCCGTGGAAGTAGGGGGAGAGCTTGCCGGCACACTCTTTGCACAGGTAGCCTTCGCTGATCTTGGTCTTTCCCAAAAGTCCCAGCTCGGTACCGCAAATCGCGCACTCTTTCTTCTCGAACATCTTGTCAAAGAAGCCCATGGCTGCCTCCCATCAACAGGTAGCGTGTGTCACTTTTGATGATGGGGGAGTGCGCGATCTTTCACGATACCCAGACGGCTCAACGAGTCTCCACAACTGGGACACATGGCCCATTTTTGACTAGTCGCTGGGGACACTCTTCGGCCACTCATTGGGGACGTACGCTGCTGGGGCAGTTGGGGCGACGAGCCGATGATGTCGTGATGTGGGATGGACTGGCACTTGCTACCGACGATTTTGGTGGGGATTTTGCACCCGCATGTTCCGATTCCGCGCCCGTGGAGGCAGCGGAGTTCACGCCCGAAAAGACCGGTGCCGCCTCGCGTGTGGCCCTTATCAACTTCTTCTGGTCCTGGACACCAAATGACTAGCTAATCCTCCAATAAGTTGCGGTGGAATAGTCCCTAAATCAAAGTCATGGGGCTTTAAACAGGAACTATTCCACCGCAACTGCTGAGGGGACAGACTGCGGCAGCGGCAGAGGCGTTGGCAGCTGTGGTAGTGGCAACGGCAGCTGGCAGGGTGTTTTCCGTCTGCTCGCTACAGCAGCTCGCCGTGGCGGGCAATGTAGCGGCGCTTTGCCAGCTGGGTGAGCGCGATATAGGCGGTAACGATGCCAATGAGCAGCCCAAAAAAGCTCGTGGGCAGCGTCATGAGGCCGAGCGCATCGGCGATGGGGCTTGCCGGCAGCCAGGTGACAAGCGCCAGGCCTAGCACGGTGAGAGCGCACAGTGCCGGCGCGGCGTGGTCACGTGGGCTCGGCAGATGCGGGGAGCGCAGCATGTGGACCACGAGTGTCTGCGACCACATGGACTCGACAAACCAGCCGCTCTGGAAGAGTGCAGCGAAGGTCGCCATACCCGCGACGTTGCCCGTCCCGGAGAGCTCGGACCAGCTTGCGCCCACGGTGGCGGGGCACACCACAAAGAAGAGCGCGGCGAAGGTCACGATGTCAAACAGCGAGCTCACAGGGCCCAGCTCGAGCATAAAGCCCTTGATGGACGCGGCGTCCCAGGCACGCGGGCGGGCAGTCCAGGCGTCATCGACGGTGTCCCACGGCAGCGCGATGCACACGATCTCGTAGACCAGCGACAGCAGCACCAGCTGTAGGGCACTCATGGGCAAAAACGGCAAGAACAGGCTCGCGACGGTCACGGACAGCACGTTGCCAAAGTTGGAGCTCACTGTGGTCTTGAGGTACTTGAGCAGGTTGCCGTAGGTGCGGCGGCCTTCGATGATTCCGCGTTCGAGCACGCCCAGGTCCTTCTGAAGCAAGATGATATCGGCGGATTCCTTGGCAATGTCGACGGCCGAATCGACTGAGATGCCGCAATCGCTCGCACGCATGGCGGCGGCGTCGTTGATGCCGTCGCCCATAAAGCCCACGGTGTGGCCGAGTAGCTCGCGCATGACGCGCACCAGGCGCGCCTTCTGCAACGGCGAGAGCTTGGCGAAGAGGTGGGTTTTCTCGGCGCGCTCGGCAAGCTCGGCGTCGTCGAGCGCATCGATCTCGGAGCCGAGCAAGACGTTGCTCGCATCGATGCCGATCTGCGCGCAGACGGTGGCGGCGACGCGGTCGTTGTCGCCGGTCAGGACCTTGACCGCCACGCCCTTGGCCTCGAGGGTGGCGACGGCGCCCGCGGCACTTGCTTTGGGCGGATCGAGGAAGGCCAAAAAGCCCATCAGCACCATGTCGCATTCGTCGGCGATGCCAAACTCGCCCACGCAGCGCGGATCGGTCTTCTGTGCCACGGCAATCACACGCAGGCCCTCGGCGTTAAGATCGGCGACCTGCTTGCGAATCTGGGCGAGCTTGTCTTCGGCGAGCGGCCGGGCGATGCCATCGACCTCGACAAAGGAGCAGATCTCGAGCATTTCCTCGGCAGCTCCCTTGGTAACCATCTGGGTTTTGCCTTGGGAGTCGGCGACAACTACGCTCAGGCGACGGCGCGAGAAATCGAAGGGCACCTCGTCGACCTTGGTATAGCGGTCGCGCAGGCTCTGGCCCAGCATGGAATCGGGCACGACGGTCGAGGGCGTCACATCGGCACGGTCGATTACGGCCAGGTCGATAAGGTTTTTGAGGCCGGTCTGGAAGAAGCTGTTCAAAAACGCATGGCGCAGCACGCGCGCGTCCTCGTTGCCATCGGTGTTGAGGTAGCGCTCGAGCACGATGCGGTCTTCGGTGAGGGTGCCGGTCTTGTCGCAGCACAGGACGTCCATCGCGCCGAGGTTTTGAATCGCCGGCAGCTCCTTGACGATAACCTGGCGACGGGCGAGGTCCTTGGCGCCCTGCGACAGGCTTGTGGTCACGATGACGGGAAGCATCTGCGGCGTGATGCCCACGGCCACGCTCGTGGCGAACAGCAGCGCGTCGATGACGTTGCCCTTGGTGGCGGCGTTGATGGCAAAGACGGCCGGCGCCATAACGAGCATGAGGCGTACGAGCAGCATGGAGACGCTCGAGACGCCGTGGTCAAACGCGCTCTTCTCGCCGCGCCCGTTGAGCATCTTGGCGATGCCGCCCAGGTAGGTGTCCGAGCCGGTGGCAACGACAAGCGCCATGGCGGTGCCGTTTTGCACGGAGGTGCCGGTAAAGACGATGTTCTTGCAGGCAGAGAGCGGCAGCGCGGAGCCGTCGGCACCATCGACGACGGTGACGGCAGCGGTCTTCTCGACGGCCTCGCTCTCGCCGGTGAGTGCGGACTCGATCACAAACAGGTCGCGCGCGGTGATGACGCGGGCATCGGCCGGCACCATATCGCCGGCAGAGAGGCGGATCACATCGCCGGGGACGAGCTCGTCGAAGAGGATCTCGACGCGCTCGCCGTCGCGCAGGACGGTGCAAGTGTTGGAGACCAGGTCCTTGAGGGCCTCTGCCGCATTGCCGCTGCGGGCTTCCTGGATAAACTTCATACCGCCCGATACCAGCAGCATGATGCCGATGACGATGACCGTGGAGGGGTCGCGCTGCGGCTCGGGCACGGCGAGCACGTCGATGTAGAGCGATACCAGCGCGAGCGCGGCGAGGATGCCGGCGAAGGGATCGATGAAGGCGTCGGCGATGCGGCGGGCGAGCGTCTTGGTCGGCGCCTCGATGGTGTTGGGGCCGGCGGCATCCAGGCGCTCGGCGGCGTGCTCAGCGGTGAGACCGTTTGCCGTGGCGTCAAGCAGTACGAGGGCGTCCTCGGCACTATGGGTGGCGGCGAATATGGTGTTCTTGGACAGGCCGGTGCGAGCGGCAGGGCGCGCCGTGCGGCGGCGCTTGGAGATGGCTTCGAGAACCGTGGCGGTTTTGAGCATCAGCATAGGGTCCTCCTTGTTGAAGGGAGTTAGCGTACGTGTCGTATTGAGTTGCAAAAAACCTAGATGTCGCTCACGTCAAGCTCACGAACCACCACAAAGGGGGCAGGCACCTTTGTGGGGGGGGTTGACGATCTGCCGGTGGCGTTTATGCGTGTGCGGAGTCCTCGCGGCGTGCCGAGGGCGACATGCAGGTTTTTCGACTAGGACTGCCTTCCATGGCACACCTCCTAAAGGCTGAGCGCAGCGCGCTTTGGGTATCTCGTACCCCTTTTTAATCCGCCCGTATTCTTGATGAGGGGGTTTGACATGTCAACCCCATTGTTCGGAAAACCATTCCCTCTGACAAAGCCTTTACAGAATGCCGTGGCCCCAAAGCGCGCCCGCATCGACGCTTCGCCTGCGCTAAACTGGAAGGCACGTACGCGATTACGAGAGGAGCCCGCATGGAGGCTTACAAGCAAGAGTTCATCAAGTTTATGGTTGAGTCCGACGTTCTTAAGTTCGGCAGCTTTACGCTCAAGAGCGGCCGTCAGTCCCCGTTCTTTATGAACGCCGGCGCTTACGTGACGGGCTATCAGCTCAAGAAGCTGGGCGAGTATTACGCCCAGGCCATCCACGATAACTTTGGCGACGACTTTGATGTGCTGTTTGGACCGGCCTACAAGGGTATTCCGCTGGCCGTCGTGACCGCAATTGCCTACCACGAGCTGTACGGCAAGGAGGTCAAGTACTGCTGCGACCGCAAGGAGGCCAAGGACCACGGCGCCGACAAGGGCAACCTGCTGGGCTATGAGCCCCAGGACGGCGATCGCGTGGTCATGGTCGAGGATGTCACCACCAGCGGCAAGTCCATCGACGAGACCTATCCCAAGGTTAAGGCTGCTGCCGACGTCGAAATCAAGGGCCTCATTGTGTCTCTCAACCGTATGGAGGTCGGCAAGGGCGGCGTGACCACCGCGCAGAAGGAGATCGAGGCCAAGTACGGTTTCCCCGTCGCGAGCATCGTTTCCATGGCCGAGGTCGTCGAGACCCTCTACAACCACGAGATCGATGGCAAGGTCGTCATCGATGACGAGCTCAAGGCCGCCATCGACGCCTACTACGAGCAGTACGGAGCACGCTAGTTACGGCGTTTTACCAAACGCCGTAACCGGCCGACGCTGCGCGCCGCCCAGGACGACAATTTGTCATTCAAAAGGCGAGGCATGACCAGAAGGTCTATGCCTCGCCTTTTTCATGCCAACTTGTCCGTCCTCTACCTGCGTCGTTGTCTCGCTTCGGATGGGTGGTCATTGGGGACGTTCTTAAATGACTAGTCAGAAATGAGCGTGGATAATCTCCCGTTTTTGGCCCCCGTGTGGACTCAAAGTGGGAGATTATCCACGCTCGTTTTAATATGGCTGGGCTGCGGTGCCTATCTAATCGGCTCAGCGTCTTCCCTGAGAATCGAAAGATACTCTTCATACCCGTACTGTCGGTATCTCTGTCTTGACTCGTCGAGTGGACGGAGGATACCCAATTCTTCAAATGATTTGACGAGCGAGCTCGCGGTGCTCCTACCGATATCGAGTCGGGCAGCGATAAATGCGGTGTCGAGGATGGGATGCTCTTCAAGAAGGCTCAGCAGCCTTTGTCCGTTTGCGGCAGTCCTTCCGAGATTTTCGGTAATAGCTGCCGTCGAACGGTTGTGGAGATCAACAAGACTCTTTAAAGACCCTACCGAGTCCTTCGCACTCTCAAGAAGACTGGCGCAGAAAAACTCTATCCATTCCTCGTAAGTTCCTCGTTCCCTTACGGATGTGAGTTGTCGGTAGTACTCGCTTCGATTTTTCTTGAACTGGAACGATGGATAGAACAAGCAAGAATGAAGAACGCCATCATTGATGAGCATAAGTGTAATGAGAAGCCTGCCCAGGCGACCGTTTCCGTCTAGGAATGGATGGGCAGTTTCAAATTGGTAATGGACGAGCGCCGCCCGCACGATCGGATCCATTTCGACTTGAGGCTCATTGATAAATCGTTCGAGGTCCTGGAGCGTGTTGCTCAAATCTTCAATGTTTGGAGGGACGAACGATGCAGTTGCAATGGTGCAGCCTGAAGGGCCAATCCAGTTTTGTGAGGAGCGCAGCTCGCCTGGATTCTTCTCCGTTCCGCGCACTCCGTCCAGCAGGACCGCATGAACCTGCCTGAGAAGCCTCGTACACAAGGGCATCTTTTTGAGCAGTTCTACGCCGCGGTCGACAGCACGGACATAATTCACGACATCTGCGACATCTTTATGATGGAGTTGGGTTTGCGATGGACTAAGTAGGTCGTCAAACGTACACTGGGTTCCCTCAATTTGCGAAGAAAGGAGTGCTTCTTTGCGCACATACATTGTCAGATACATGTCGGCGTTGGGAACAAAGTAGAGCATGCCTTCAAGCTCTCCAAGCTTTCGTGAGCATGTGGAAAGCGTGCGATAGGTTTCCTCAGTGAGGTTTAGCTGCCTCAATGATTGCAAGGGCGTTGGCAAAAACGAATAGTAAGCCAATTTCCCCGATAGATTATTGCGGAGCGTTCCCTGGCCGTTCTCCTCGATTTGCATCGCGCCCTCCATATCTTTAGTGCCGGAAACTCGCTATTAGGCTAATCATATCAATTCTAATAACGAGTTTATGGCGAAAATAGTTATTAGAGTCGATTTGAATAATCTAATGACGAGAAGTCGTTATTGCTTTGGTGCAAGGTGGTCGAGTGGTCCCTCGGGCGCAGAGGAAAACGGAGCATTCAACACGAGCGTGGATAATCTCCCGGTTTTGGCCTGTGTGCGGGCTCAAAGTGGGAGATTATCCACGCTCGTTAGATAAGCGTCCGAAAATCCACGCTCGTCGCTACTTGAGCCCGGGCAGGCGGGTGTAGGGGAACGAGCGCTCCAGGAATTCGGAGCAGTGGGCGTAGTCTTTGGCGAAGTAACTGCTGTAGAGCGAATCGAGCACATATTGCACGGCGATGTGGCTCGCGAACTGCGTGATGCGATGCGTCATGCTCTCGTGGTCGCTCACCGTGAGATAGGCGGCAAAGCCGGGGTGAATGCGCGCGCAATAAGGCGTGCCGATGACGATGACCGGGACATGCCGACTGCTGAGGATCGGCAAGATGCCCTTGAGGTTGGGGGCAAGGCCGCTGTAGGAGATGACGATTGCCGCATGGTCGGGACCCGAGGCGAGCGCCGTTCGCACCTGGGCCTCGACACCGTCGTGGCACGTCGCGCTTTTACCGGCGGAGAGCAGGCGATCGCGGAACATTCCCGCTGGATAGAGGTTGTGCGAGCCGTGTAGATGTCGACCTGTCGGGCGTTCGCGATGAGCTTGGCGGCGTGGTCAAGCTGCGTGGGGTCGAGCAGCTCCTGCGTTTCGGCCAGCGTGGTCTGGTAGAGCCCTTCCATGCGCTCCATAACCTGCAGGCGATACTCGGCTTATCGACCCGCGATGCAAAGGAGATACTCATCCCACGAGCGCTACCGGGAAGGGCTTGCGATTCGAGCCCTCACCTTAGCAATTTGATCATTTGGCACTATAATCACCATAGGCATGCGCATAACGTTGCGCTTAATCAAGAGGAGAAAACATATGGGTCTGTTTGACATGTTTAAGAAGAAGGCTGAGCCCGCGGCAGCTGCTGCTCCGGCCTCCATCTCTGCTTCTGCTGGCGCCGACGTGCTGTGCTCGCCTGTCAAGGGCAAGGTCATCAAGATGGCCGACGTGCCCGATCCCGTCTTTGGTGGCGAGGTTCTGGGCAAGGGTTGCGCTGTGTGGCCCGAGGACGACCTGGTCTACGCTCCCTGCGACGGCAAGGTGACCGTCACCATGGGTCACGCCGTGGGCCTGCAGTCCGATAGCGGCATCGAGGTTCTGGTGCACGTTGGCGTCGATACCGTCAACATGAACGGTGATGGCTTCGAGGGCTTCGTCAAGGCCGACGACGTTGTCAAAGCTGGTCAGCCCATACTCAAGATCGACCGCGCCAAGATCGCTGCCGCCGGTTACAAGGACTGCGTCGTCGTGGCCGTGTCCAACACCGCCGAGTTCGCTGACGTCGAGCTCGCCGTCGAGGCCGAGTCTGCCGTCGCCGCCGGTGACGCCATCGTTAAGGTCGTCCGCAAGTAGTCTGCGGCATCCAGAAGATGCGCAAGGGTGGTCGGGTTATCCGGCCACCCTTTTTTAATAGGCTAAACAGGTGCATTTTATTGCAAGGGGCTTGCTTTACGGGCCATTCGTTCGTCAAATTGAGCCGCCTGCGCTTTTGCGACGCAGGGGGTTGGGCCGGGCTGCTAATATGGACTTGCTGTTACGACGTGCGCTGCGCAGGGAACGCGGCGCCACTTGTTTGGAGGAATGTCATGAAAAAGAAGCTGCTGCTTGCGCCCCTGATGGCTGCCCTGGTCGCGTGCGTGGTTTTGCTTTCCGGCTGCGGAGGGCCTTCGGTGGAAGAGCTCATCACCAACGACCTTACGAGCCAGTTTGACGAGATCAAGAACGGCGGCGATGATTTCCTCTCCGGTCTGGAAGAGGCTTCGGGCGACGAGTTTGAGCAACTGGGCATCGATCCCAAGGAGTACGCCAAGAGCTATCTCGAGGGCTTTGATTACAAGATCGGCGATGTGACGGTCGATGAGGACAAGGGCACTGCGACCGCCGAGGTTACCATCACCTGCAAGTCCATGAATAAGATCGTCGAAGATTTCGCCACCCAGTATCAGGAGAAGGTCGCCGCACTCGATACGATGCCTTCCGAGGATGACCTGTACAAGATGGCCGGCCAGGTCATGGTCGACGTGACCAAGGCCGCTAAGACCAAGGACACCAAGGTCACCTTTAAATATTCCGCCAACGAGGATAACGAGTGGTCTGCCGACGATTCCGCAACCACCGAGATGATGAATGCGATGATGAGCTAGGGGGTTACGCGGTTCTACGAACCGCGTAACTGCTCGACGCTGCAAACGCCCCTAAGCGGCAATCTGACGTTCAATTTCAAGGGCGCGACCAGAAGGTCAGCGCCCTTTCATTTCAAGACTTTAGTCTGCTGGCCGCGCAGCGGCCAGCTTTGAACCACCCGCTACGCGGGTGGAGACAAACGGCTTTACAAAGCCACCCCTCCGACCGATATTGACGATTGTTCAGGCC
>ENA-OQIH01000113-OQIH01000113.1-human-gut-metagenome-genome-assembly--contig:-NODE-113-length-77029-cov-11.848139_pt1 | contig 77029 bp, 78 predicted proteins | sample MGYA00242575_ERZ504740 | MGnify/ENA primary metagenome ERZ504740 (study PRJEB26092, sample SAMD00036192) | human gut metagenome | host: Homo sapiens | study: EMG produced TPA metagenomics assembly of...
AAGTGAAGCGTTCGACTTGCATGTATTAGGCACGCCGCCAGCGTTCATCCTGAGCCAGGATCAAACTCTCCATTGTCTTATTTCTTTCAGACAACTTTGGTCTGTTTAGCTCTTTTTTATTTCTTTAACTTAATTGACGTTGTGTTTTATTCTTTCCTGTTCAGTTTTCAATGTCCTCTCACTTGACTCTCTCGTCGAGTGCCCATTTATATTACCATCCCCTCTCCCTTTTGTAAAGCTTTTTTTCTATCTTTTTTTGTTTTTTTTAAATTATTATTTATATAAGCCATTTTTTCATTCTATGATCATTACTTTTTTTATAATTGCTTAAATGAAAGCTACATTTTTCACATAATTCACATACATAATGGAAGCGGAGGTAAAGATTATGCATAAATTAAAAAAATTAATTTTACTAATATTATCTATTTCTATAGCTTCACTCTATCTCATGTTTTCTAACTCTACAGAAATAGAAGCTTCAAGTAATGATAATAATTCAATAAATTACTTAAAATTAAAAAATAAAAGTACATCCCTTTCTACTATTTATAGTGAAAAATATCAAACTCGTATACATAATCAAATTAATAAACAAAAGAAATTAAATAATTATACTTTTCAACATCCTTTATTAATAAGGAATCCATATGGAACAAATACAACAGCTGTTTATATGTATTTTAAAACCACAGAAGAATTACAAGCAAGTTACACAATTCATTGTAATAATTACGCTGATTTTTCACAAACTTTGAATTCTAATACATTATGCGGTTATACAACAGAACATGAATATCTCTTAATTGGAGCAATTCCTAATCAAACAAATACGATTACAGTTACTCTAACAAATAAACAAGGTAAAGTTGTTGATACCTTATCATGGTCATATAATGCCCCTTCATTACAAGGCGGTGATCAATATCTTACAGTAGAATGTGATGATTCAAATACATCATCCTTATCTAACGGTCTTTATACTGTTCTTGGAAACGATGTTACTGAAGATAGTGAAGAACAAGCTTATATGAGACTTTATGATAATTACGGCATCATTCGTAGTGAAATTCCTATCGTTTCTTATAGAAGTCACCGTATTCTTTTTGAAAACAACACCATGTACTTTAGTATTTCTAGTACAAAAATAGTCGGTATGGAACAAACTGGTTATGTTTCTAAAATTTATGATACAGGTAATTATAAATTACATCTTTGATAGCAACAATAATATTCTTGTTCTTGCAAGTGAAAAAGAGGCAAAAACAAGTGAAGATAAAATTATTATGATTGAAAAAGATTCTGGTAACATAACAGAACTTGTAGATCTTATTGATTTATTACCTGATTATTATTCAACAACTTCATTACCTGATGGTGCAGAAGATCTTGATTGGATGCATATCAATTCACTGTCTCTTGTTGATAAAACAAGTTTAATTATTAGTTCAAGAGAAACATCCACAATTATTAAATTAGATAATATCTATTCAAATCCAACAATTGATTACATGATTGGTTCTGATAACTTTTGGCAAGAAAGTGGATATGATTCCTTACTCTTAAATAAAACAAGTGATTTTTCAATGCAAGCCGGTCAACATTGTGTCACCTATGTAGAAGATAACTCCCTACCTCAAGGTCAATATTATCTCTATCTTTATAATAATAACCTTGCGGTAAGTACAACACACCCTGATTATGATTGGAAAAGTGATTCAAATTATTCAAATGCTTACTACAACTTAAAGAAAGGAACATCTTATTACTATAAATATTTAGTAGATGAAAATAATCGTACTGTTGAACTTGTAAGTAGTATTCCTGTTGCTTATTCAGGATATGTAAGTAGTGTTCAAGAATTAGATGGAAATGTAATTATCGATAGTGGTATCGCAATGTCTTGGAGTGAATACAGTCAGGATGGAACTTTATTAAAAACATTTAAAACGACAGGTGGTAAATTCGTTTACCGCGTCTTTAAATATGATTATCTAGATTATTGGTTTCAATAATTAAAAAGGTGTAGTTTGTGCTACGCCTTTTATATTCCACTTTTATAAAGAACATATTGTACAAGATTTAAAAAGAATACTTGTAACTCATTCATACTTTTATTAAAGCTTTTTTGATTTATATTGTAGTTAAAATAAAGATGATTATCTTTAGGAGCAACTCCTATAAACCCAATTTTAGGCTTTATTTTCACATCTAAATAGTTAGCATTTTGATAAAAAACAGATCTATTTGTACAAAAATCATCATATGTTTCATGTAAACTTACAATAATAACCAAATCATCTTCTTTCAAGTGAAACTGATCAATAATTTCTTCTTCACTTCCAAGATAAACCGGTATCTCACAAGGATATCCTAAATATGTCAACGCTTTTTGACATAGTAACAATGCAAACCTATTTCCATCGCCTAATATAACAATTCTTTTACATACCATGATTTTTTTAAAAATTTGTGTTTGTATGTGAGGAAAATTATTTTTAATAACCTTTTTCATCTTTTTCATATCTACTTCCGCATGCATATATTCTTCGTACATAACATTTTTAAAATAAGAAAACTTATTAATATTAATATTTTTTAAATATCTGACCATCGAAGTCTTAGACACACCCACTTCTTCTATAAATCTATTTAATGTATAATCCTTAATATTACCTTTTAATTCCATTATTTTTTTACTAATTAAATATTCCACACTCTCTTTTGAACTACTATTTTGTATCATCATTATTTTTCCTATAATCATATTTTCATTCCTTTATATATAATTCATAGTATCTCGTTTTAATTAAATCAAATAGAAATAAAAAAACATAATGCATTTCATAATAATCATTATCCGTATCCATAGAAAAGCTGAAATCAATATATTCACTATTTATTTGAGATTTACTAAAAAGTATCTTTGTATTCTTTGTATCTAAAACAACTTCTTGAAATTTTGCATCACAACAGCCTAATAATCTTCCTGTTGCTGTAAAAAGACCAATAAGATCATTATTTTTTGGTACTAAAATTTTTCCATTATTTACTGAACTTAACAAAACCGTTTTATCAAATATTTTCATATCTACTTGAAAATCAAACAATAAATTTAAAAGTGTTGGTGACCCATAAGCTATAAATCTTTCATGTTCATTTATTTGTTTACAAATTTTATCTATTTTATCCATATTAATTAGATGATGTCTTAATTGACTCATAATTTGAATAATTTTATTTTTTTCAAAACTTTCATATCTATCTCTGATTTGTTTTAGTCTTACTATTCTTTCAAAAATAACCTCATCTTTAAACGCTGTATAATTTTTATATCCCAGTTGATTAAGATATGTTTTAAATTTAAGTTTTGATATATTTAAAATTGTTAAAATGTCTTCTAATGTATAGGTTGGTATTTTATTATAGTGTTCAAATATTTTTCTAGATATATATGTATCAATATTATCAAATTCTATATTATTAGATGCTTTTAAAATATATTCTATTTTTAAATTTGTTTTGCTCACAATAAACACCCTCCTACAACAAAAATATTATAATATAAAAAGCGGAAAAATTGAAACCATTTTCCGCCTTACTTAATTATTATCTAATTACCTTTTTAGTAGCTGTATAAACACCTACTGCTAACAACATGATAATAGCATATGAACCAATCATTGTATTATCTCCAGTTTTAACACTTTGTTCAACTTTATTATTAACTGTTGATTCCTTTTTATCATCTACTTTTTCTTCTGATTTTGACACTGTTTCCACTTTAGATTGTTTGAACAACCAATTCATTGGACTACCATCAGTATTATCATTAAGAACTTTTACCCATGACCAATGCAATAATGTACCTCCCATACCATTGCTGATTCCTACAGCTTTCATTTCATCATCTGACCATATAGATAATTTATTATTTTTATCTCCCATATTTTCCATAGCTTTGTACATAGCTTTTGAACTATCTACATTGCATGTTGGATCATTTTCAGCATGCGTATAATAAATTGGAACATCTAATAATTTTTGAGTATCAATTTTTTTAGAAACCATCGATTGTGTACTTTCATCCCAAGTATATACATTTCCTTGGAATGCTTCTTCAAAATTCGAAACAATTGTATCAAAAGGATCTTTTTCTCTACCTAATACTGCAAATGTTTGATTATGTACAGGAACAATTGGATCCATTGAGCAACAAGCTATAGCTCCAGCAAATATTTCAGGATATTGCATTAAAAATCTCATTGTTGCTCCTCCTCCACTAGAAGCACCTGCAACATATACTTGATTTTTATTCACATTTCCATCATTAATTAGATTTTTAATCAATTGTGCTTGTAATGCATTGTTTTGGTCAATTAATTTTTTCTTATCTTCATTTTCTGCAGCACCATAGCTATAATTTTCATTTCCAACTTGCATTTGTAATACTGCAACATCATAACCAGCATCTACCCAACCAGTTAATCCTTTATTCGCTACAAGAGTATCTTCTAAATTACCATTGTATTCTCCACCACCATGATTCCATACAACAAGTGGTACATTTTTCTTAACTGATCCATCCGCATTTTTTGGTAAATACAACGCATATTCACGTGTTAATCCAGCATAAGTAAATGTCTTTCTTTCTGTATCATCTAAGACTTTAGTTTTAACTGTTGTTACATCACTTGCCTTAAAAGATAATGCATCATTAGTTAAACATTTAACTTCCCAATCCAATCTTTGAAATGACCAATCTGTTTTATAGATTCCAGCATAACAAAATGGATTCACTGTCATTTCTAACTTATTTCCTGATACACTTAATTCAATCCCATCATCTTGATAAGCTTCTGCCCAAGATCCTGTATTTACATCAAATGGAACAGTGCTTGAATTATTAATAATATCAAAATCTGCTGCTGTTAAATTTTGTATAATACTTTCATCACTTACCTCAATTTCAAATGAAGATACTTCTCTTTGTCCATCTCCAACTTGTGTGTTTGCAACAATAGAACTAACTGTTGGACTAGTAGCATAAACAGGCATACAAAGCATCGATAACGATAACGCTGCACCTAAGGATGCTGCTATTATTTTTTTACTTTTCATATTCTTTTCCTCCCTTTCGCACTTTCATACTATCACCTCCGCTTACTGTAAGCGATTACAATATTATATCTATTGTTTCTTGTTTTTTTACTACATATTAATATTTTGTGTTTGGTATTTTTTTATGGTACTTTTTAAATCCTATTTTTACTATTATTTTTAGTTATAGCAGATTGCTATTTAGGTATTGTACTTTTATAATATTATTGATTAAAGTAAACTTGGGGGGGAGATTTATCATGAAAAAAACACTCTATTTAATGAGACATGGACAGACTTTGTTCAATCTACAACATAAAATACAAGGTTGGTGTGATGCACCTCTTACACCTTTAGGAATTAAACAAGCACAAATGGCAAAAGAATACTTTACAAATATTACTCTTGATCACGCTTATGCTTCTACTTCTGAAAGAGCATCGGATACTTTAGAAATCATTACAGATATGCCTTATACAAGATTAAAAGGTTTAAAAGAATGGAATTTTGGTGCTTTTGAAGGAAAGGATGAATGTTTAAATCCTAAATTACCTTATGGGGATTTCTTTAAACAATTCGGTGGTGAAGGAGAACTTGAACTTAGAGAACGTATGAATAAAACATTAACTGAAATCATGGATAAGAATAATCATCAAGTTGTTTTAGCAGTTTCTCACGGTGCAGCTTGCGCCCAATTCTATCGTGCATGGGAAGAACATGCAAAAGTAAAGAAAACGGAAAGATTTTATAATTGTTGTATTCAAAAATATGAATATGAAAATGGCATCTTTACTCTTGTTGAAATTTTTAATCGTAACATTACAGAATAGGAGAGAAATATGGATTCGACAAAACGTAAATCATTTAATGCAAATGTTGATTTGATTCATGGACCAATCTTTAAATCACTCATCATCTTTGCATTACCACTATTTATATCAAATATCTTCCAACAACTTTATAATACTGTTGATACGATGATTGTTGGAAACTTTTTAGGAGACGCTTCTTTAGCAGCCATTGGATCATGTACCTCTATTTATGACTTGCTTGTAGGTTTTGCCTTAGGTATTGGAAATGGTCTTGCTATTGTTACTGCAAGAAGTTTTGGCTCTAAAGATGAAAAATTATTGAAGAAATCAGTTGCTAGTTCTTTAGTCATTGGTATTGTTGTTTCAATTGGACTAACACTTATTGGTTTAATTTTCTTACAACCACTTCTTCATTTATTAAATACGCCTACAAACATTATTGATGAAGCTTATAGTTATATTTTCTTTATTGTTTTATTTATTATTGTTATGTTTGCTTATAACTTATGTGCTGGATTAATGAGAGCCATTGGTAACAGTGTCATGCCTCTTGTTTTCTTAGTTGTTTCATCTGTTTTAAATATTATTTTAGATTTAGTTTTTATTACTCAATTAAATATGGGAGTTCAAGGAGCTGCAGTCGCAACTGTTATTTCTCAAGGAACTTCCGTTATTTTGTGTATCATTTATATGTTTAAAAAGACACCTTTGTTACTTCCTAAAAAAGAACATTTTGAAGTTGATAAAGATCTTTATAAAGAATTATTAGGACAAGGGTTCTCAATGGGATTTATGAGTTGTATTGTTTCTGCTGGTTCTGTCATCTTACAATATGGTATTAATAACTTAGGTTATTTAATTATTGCTGGACATACTGCTGCAAGAAAACTTTATATGTTCTTTAATATGCCTTTTACAGCGATGGCTCTTGCTATTTCAACTTTTGTTTCTCAAAATAAAGGGGCTAATCAAAAAAATAGAATTAAAAAAGCACTTCGTTATGCTTATATCTATGACATTATTGGTGCAGCTATTGTAACTTGTATTATCTTATTATTTGGTTCTTCTTTAGTGAAATTAATATCTGGTTCAAGTAAAGAAGTTGTTTTACATAATGGGACACTTTATCTTACAATTGTTGGACCTTTCTATGCCGTGCTTGGAATATTGATGCAAACACGTTATGCACTTCAAGGAATTGGTCAAAAACTTCTTCCTTTAATTTCAAGTGTGATTGAATTCTTTGGAAAGATTATCTTTGTTATCTTTTTAATTCCACGTTTTCAATATATGGCTGTTATCTTCTGTGAACCGGTTATCTGGTGTGTAATGACAGTTCAACTTGTTTATTCTTTCTATCATAATCCTTATATTAAAAATAATTAAAAAAATTGGACGGTGCCAAAGCATCGTCCTTTTATTATATTAAATTTCTTCACCGTTAGATTCACAAACTTTTTTATACCAATAGAATGAATCTTTTTTGCTTCTAGAGAAATCTCCAGTTCCATCATCATGTCTATCTACATAAATGAATCCATAACGTTTTGCATATTGTCCTGTTCCAGCTGATACTAAATCAATTGGTCCCCAAGTTGTATAACCAATTAATGGTACGCCACCTTCAATAGCTTCTTTCATTGACGAAAATATGTTATCAAAGAATACGAGAGCTAATGATTATTATCTTTTTTTAATTCATTGAATCAACACCATAAGTTATTCCCAAAAAATGAATATTTTTTTAAAATCGAGAATAGAATAATGACAGGTTACATTTATTATGCTAGTATACATTTGTATATGATAATACCGAAAAATAAAAAAAATTAAAAAAATGGTAATAGGAGATAACAACATGCAACTTATTGTTAGAAAAAAATATTTAGATGAGCTGATTGAATTATATGGGACACCTGATATAAAAGTAATCACAGGTATTAGACGAAGCGGAAAATCAGTATTACTTCAAGAGTTTGTCACTTACTTGCAATCATTACAGGAACAGGTGAATATTGTAATGATAAACCTGCAAGAATTAGAGTTTGATCAGTTATTAGAGTACCATGAATTGCATAAATACATTTTGAATCAGTACAAAGAGGGTATGCCAAATGTTTTATTGATCGATGAAGTTCAATTATGTCCTCAATTTGAACTTGCAATCAATAGCATTTATGTAAAAAGAATCTACGATATTTATATCACTAGTTCAAATGCATTTTTACTAAGTTCGGATCTAGCAACACTTTTTACTGGAAGAACAATGGAAATACAGGTATATCCATTTTCTTTTGTAGAATATCTCACTTACTACAAAATCACAAAAGAATATGATGAAGCTTTTGATCAGTATGTACGAACTGGTGGTATGCCTGGAGCTTATGTATATAAGACTGAAAACAGACAATATGACTATGTTAGAGACGTATATTCAACTATCCTTATAAGAGATTTGGTTGAAAAATATAAGATCAGAAATAAATCAGAATTTACCAACATCTCTGAATTTATGATGGATAATATTGGTAACTTGCTTTCTCCAAATAATATTTGTAGAACCTTAAATAATAGTCAAAGCGAAATAACCAGAAAAACAGTATCAAAATACATTAGCTATTTAGAAAATGCTTTTCTTTTCTATGAAGCAAAACGCTATGACTTAAAAGGAAAAAAATATCTAACGAATAATAGCAAATATTATCTTTGTGATTCATCATTTCGTTATGCAGTTAATGGTACAAGAAACATGGACTTTGGAAGAGTTTATGAAAATATTGTTTATTTAGAGTTACGTAGAAGAGGATATGAAGTATATGTGGGAAAACTTTATAAAAAAGAAATAGATTTTGTAGCCAAGAAACGTGAAACACAACTATATATTCAAGTGAGTGATAATATTTCGAATGAAAAAACATTTGAAAGAGAATATTCTCCACTACTTGCCATAAGAGATGCATATCCTAAAATGATAATTGCAAGAACATATCATGAAACTTATGACTATAAAGGTGTGAAAGTTGTTGATATTTGCAGATGGTTACGAGAATGTTAGCAATTTTTAACAAAATAAAGAATATATAGAAAAAAGATGAACATAGGGGGTAATTTCATTATATATTAATCATCTAATTGCTTACAAAATGATTTCATCATCTTTTCTATATTTCTATCAAAAAATTGGACGGTGCCTAAGCATCGTCCATTTATTATCTTAAATTTCTTCTCCGTTAGATTCACAAACTTTTTTATACCAATAGAATGAATCTTTTTTACTTCTAGAGAAATCTCCAGTTCCATCATCATGTCTATCTACATAAATGAATCCATAACGTTTTGCATATTGTCCTGTTCCAGCTGATACTAAATCAATTGGTCCCCAAGTAGTATATCCAATTAATGGTACACCATCTTCAATAGATTCTTTCATTGCATGGATATGTCCTTTGAAGTAATCTATACGATAATCATCATGAATTGATCCATCTTCTTCTACTGTATCAAATGCTCCAAAACCATTTTCTACAATCATTAATGGAGTATGTGGATAACGATCATGTAATAAGTTTAATGTATATCTTAAACCATCTGGATCGATTTGCCATCCCCAGTCAGATGCTTTTAAGTATGGGTTTTTAGCACCTTTTGACATATTACCTGCAGTAGTTTCAGCATTTTCATCAACAGTTACACAATTTGACATGTAATATGAGAATGTATAGAAATCAACTGTACCTTCTTTAATAATCTTCTTATCTTCTTCTGTAATATAAGAAGTATCAATATTATGTTCTTTAAAATATCTAAAGATAAATGATGGATATTCACCACGTACTTGAACATCTCCACAGAAGTTATTTTTAAAGTTATCTTCATCAAAAGCAGCTAAGATATCTTTAGGATTTGGTGTAAGTGGATATAAAGTTGTATGAGCAATCATATTACCAATCATGAAATCAGGATTGATTTTATGACCTTCAATAACAGTTTTAGCACTTGCTACAAATTCATTGTGTAATGCTTCAAACATAATTTGTTCATTTGATTTTAATTCATTTAATGGAATTCTATGATCTGCATTAACATCTTCTGGATCCATTAATCCAAGTCCATAAAGGTTACCAATTCCACCTTCACCCATACATGCAATATTAATTTCGTTGAATGTTAACCAATATTTAACTTTATCTTTGTAACGTTTCATACATGTTGTAGCGTATTTCACAAACATATCGATTACTCTACAATCAGAGAAACCATTGTATTTTGTAACAATATTCCATGGAATTTCATAATGACATAAAGTAACTAATGGTTCCATACCATGTTTATGACATTCATCAAATACTTTGTCATAGAAAGCTAACCCCGCTTCATTAGGTTCTTCATCATCACCATTTGGGAAAATACGTCCCCAGTTGATAGATAATCTAAATACTTTCCATCCCATTTCAGCAAATAAAGCAATGTCTTCTTTATAATGATGATAGAAATCTACCGCTTCATGACTAGGATAAAAAGCTTCTGGATCTGTTTTTGGTAAGAATGTTCTTGGTGTATTAACATCTCCACCTAATAACATATCTGGTACCGATAAACCTTTACCATCTTCTAAATATGCTCCTTCACATTGGTTAGCAGCAACAGCGCCACCCCATAAAAATCCTTTAGGAAAACCCATTTTCATTACCTCCTTGTTTTCTCTACAAACATTATATAGGAAAATTATTGAAATTGCTTTCATAATATGAAAAAACTATTCAACATTTTCCCACCAATGTTCTTGATAAGTTTCTATATGACTATAATCGACAATTTCCCCAATCTTTGGTGTCGCCACATTTAAGTTTTCTTTTTGTGATCTTGTGGTAATTTGTTTAATTGGATCATCCCAAGCATGATTACAAATACAAAAAGCACCCCAATGAACAGGAACTGTCCATTTAGCATGTAGGTCTTTCATTGCTTGAATACCATCTTTTGGTAACATATGAATGTTAGACCAGGACTTATCATATTGTCCATCTTCAATCATTAATAAATCAATGTCACCAAACTTTTCATAAACTTCCTTGAAATGATTTCCATAACCGGTATCCCCCGTAAAATAAGTTGTATATTTATTATTTTTAAAAACATAGCCACTCCATAATGTTGTATTATTTTTCCAAGGAACACGCCCAGTAAAATGTCTTCCTGGTGTTGAGATAATTGTTAGTCCGTCTATTTTTACTTCATCCCACCAATTCATGACATGAATCTTATTTTCATCAATTCCCCAACGAAGTAAATGTTTTTCGACGCCTAGAGGAACACAATACTCTTTGACTTTTTTATCTATTTGTTTAATTGTTTGATAATCTAAATGATCATAGTGATCATGAGAAATGGCAAGAACATCAATACTTGGCACCTTTTCTATATCTATTGGTAATTTAGTAAAACGTTTTGGTCCAATAAAAGGAATCGGTGATGTATAATTTGAAAAAACAGGATCCATTAATACGTTCTTTCCTTCTATTTGAAGTAATGAACTTGAATGTCCAAACCAAATCCATTTAAGTTCATCGTTCTTCGCTTTTTCTATTTTCTTTAACTGATGAACAGGTATTTCACCTTTAGGAACCTTTTCTTCATTTTTATATTCACTCTTTTGTCCTGTCATTAATTGAATTTCAGGATTTCCATGAAATATTCCCTTTTTATATAAAGAATTTCTTGCTTTATATTCTTTTTGGTCATCCTCTGTCACACGCCCACCTAAACTCGGCCAAAATTTAATAAACAACAAAGCAATAACTCCAATACATAAAATGACAATCCCTATTATTTTTAATATTTTCTTCATATTTTTTTACTCCATATAAAGTGTAACAGTGACACTTCCTTTCCCTAATGCTTCTTTTAAATATGTTGTAGCTTTAATATGTCCTAACTTCGTAAAATCCCATGTATTTTGATTATAATAAAGACATATCTTATGACCTAGATATAAAATAATATCTCCCTCTTTTGTAGTTATTGTTTTATCATTACGAGGTAAAGTAGTTCCTAAATCTCCTACTTTTTCAAAGTTTCCATAATCATCTAAAGATAGTACTCTTTTTTCTTTAGATACATATTCTTTAAATGCTTTTGCACTTGTATTGTTTTCTAAATCAATTTCAAATGTATATCCATTAACTTCTAGTCTCATTATTTCTCTTCCCTTTTCTTTTTCTATACTTTTTTGATGAATTGGTTTATTTGCAAAAAGAAATAAACCTGCAATTATAACAAATACTAAAATAATTCTTTTCATTATTGTATCGCTCTTCCCATTTCATAAGCTTTCTTTAAGGCAGGATGATCTTTAATACTATTAGGAATATCAACACCACCTGCAAATACACTTCCTACAAAATGAGCTTTAGGATAACAATTAACCCATCCTTTCAAACCAGTGATAGCACGTTTATCTACCCCTTATTCATTTTCGGCAGCTGTTGAGAGTAAATAAACATCTCTAAATTGATAATTAGATGTATAAAGAGAATTAGCTCGATCAATCATGACTTTCATTTGTCCGGACATTTCATAATAATAAATCGGCGTTACCCATACCACAACATCTGCCTGTTTAATTTTTTCAGTAATAATATTAGCATCATCATTTATTACACAATGTCCCAATTTTTGACAACTTAAACACCCTTTACAAAAAGCAATCTTTTTATCTTTTAAACTGATTTCTATTACATCATTGCCACTTTCTTTTGCGCTTTGAATAAAAGCATCAGCAAGTTGATCAGAATTACTATTTAATCTTAAACTTGTTTTAATAACACATATTTTTTTAGCCATCTTCTTTTCCTCCATTTGAATATTATTATATTCTATGATAAATTAATAGTAATACCTAAACTTAACTTTAGGTCAAGAGGAGGAACTAAAAATGTATTCTATTGGTGAAATATCAAAAATGTTTGACTTACCTATTTCTACATTACGTTACTATGATAAAGAGGGCTTATTCCCTCATTTAAAAAGAGTGAATGGGGTAAGACAATTTAGTGAAAATGAAATAGAAACCTTACGTGTAATTGATTGTTTAAAAAGATCGGGTTTAGAAATCAAAGATATTAAAGAATATATGAACCTATGTTCTTTAGGAAATTCTACTTTAAAACAAAGAAAAGAAATCTTTGTTAAACAAAAAAAAGAAGTATTACAAGAAATGGAAAAACTTCAAAAAGTACTTTCAATGCTTAATTATAAATGTTGGTATTATGATCAAGCCATTGAAAAAGAAGATGAAGGTTATGTTCAAGCTCTTTCTTTTGAACAACTTCCACCACAAATTCAACAATACTATCAACATAGTCATGAGGATTGTTAGAGATGAAAAAGAAAATATTAATGACACTATCCATCATTTTAATTCTTTGTGTGGGTGGTTTTGGCATTTATATCAATGATTATTATCACGCACAAAACGATGCCCTAGAAATTTTAAATCATAAAAATGTGGAAAAAGTAAATTCAAATCTTATTACATTAACTCCTGAAAAGAAAAGTGATGTAGGTATTATCTTTTATCCAGGAGCTAAAGTAGAAAATACAGCTTATTTACCTTTATTAAAACATTTAACAAGCAACGGCTATAACTGTTACTTATTAAAGATGCCTTTTAATATGGCCATCTTTAATAAAAATGCGGCTAATAAAATTATTGAGCAATATCCAAATATAAAACATTGGTACATATGTGGTCATTCAATGGGTGGAGCCATGGCTTCTTCCTATGTTTCTAAAAATAAAGATAAAGTAGATGGTTTAATTCTATTAGGTTCTTATATTTATGGAGATGTATCAGATAAAGATACACTTACTATTTATGGTTCTTTAAATACAAGTGTTAAAAAGAAAATTGATTATAAAAGAAATATCGTTGTCATCAAAGGTGGAAATCATGCAAACTTTGGTAACTATGGTCATCAAAAAGGTGATACTAAAGCAACTATTTCACGTAAAGAGCAACAAAATCAAACTGTAAAAGCTATCAATAATTTCATTGAAAAACGGCTGAATTAATTTTCAGTCGTTTTTACATAATCATTTAAATGAATACCATTTTTTAAAGCTTCAATGACATGAGCCTTATCGATAACATTTTCTACCTTTTCATCAAGTATTGTTCCAATAAAACGTGCATCATCATCAAGAGTAATAGGCCAATAAAAATAGAAATGATTGCCATCTTTAAATTCAAAACGATAATCAAGTACATACCAATCTTTAGCTATTGGTGTTCCATAACTTTCATAACGATGATTTAAAATCAATTCAACACTTTTTATATCTTCATACTTATACTCTTTCATAAACTTATCTTCTCTGCTTAATAGAACCGCATAGAAATATTTCACATTATCAATAAAATTATTAAACTTATAATAACGAATACCATCACTTAAAAATTCAACAGATTGATTCATTGTTTGATCTAATGGCATATGTAAATAAAGTTGTGAAAATTGAAAATCAGATGCTATAAATATATTTATAAATATAAACGAAATAATAGTTACAGAAAGTATCCTTGTTAGAAAACTTTCTTCAATAACTGCACTAAAAAATAGAACAATTAAAAATGTTGGTATAAATTTATATAAGAATTTTCTTATGGCAAGTTTCTTTGTAAGTCTTCTTCCAAGAGATACAGTATCTGTTGTTTTTTGATAACCTAATTTATAATTCTTCACTTCTCTTTGGATTTGTTGTAAAGCTGGTAACATTGGTAGATCTTTTCTTACATACATTTCTATATTTTCTTGAACTTCTTCTAAGCTTTTAATTTGTTTTTCTAAATGAATCTGATTGATTTCTAAACATTCTTTAAAATCAAGTTCATTGTTTAAGATTGCTTTTACATCATCAATCGAAATATTTAAGTTACGTAAGAATTTTACCATGATGAGTTTTTGTAAATCATCTTGGCTATAACTACGATAACCATTATCATCTCTTTGTGGTGTAACGATTCCTTCTTTTTCATAATAGAAGATTGTATGTTTTGAAATTCCTAATTCCTTTTCTAATTCGTGTGTTTTCATATATAACACCCCTTCCTTAACTTCATCTAACACTATAGAGTAACTTTATAGTCAAGGCTTTTTATCAAATTTAGAGTGAATTGTTAGAAATCCTGGTTGATATTTATTTTCTTGTACATAAATCCAATGATTCTTTAAATAATCATTCATCACTTCTATAATTCGATCTATTGAACACTCTTTTCCTTCTTGTCTTACTTCTAAACCACAACAGGTACATCCACCTACACCATGAATTGAATATTCTATATTATTTTCGTTAAGTAACTGATTGATTTCTAGAATCATTTTAAAATTAACAACATTATTCATAGTCATCTCTCCTTTACTTTATTATAAACAAAAAGGAAGAACGAATCTTCCTTTATAAACACATTTTATAAATATTCAAACAATCTTTTTGACTTAATGATCGATAAGCTCTTGGTAAAGAATCTTGACCATAACATGCCTTAACTTTTAATTCATCAAATTTTTCATCTGTAATATTCATTTCACTAAGTGTTGTAGGTAAATGAAGTTCATCTTTGATGAAGTTTTGTAAAGCTTCAATTCCTGCTTTTGCATTAGCCATGTCATCACCTTGATCTTGAATACCCATCACATTTAAACCAAAACGAGCAAAATCTGCAACAACAGTTTCATCTTTGTTTAATAAATAAGTCATCCATTTAGGAGTAATGATAGCAAGTGCTAAACCATGCGTCATATCATATGTTGATGAGAATTGTTCAAGAGCATGAAGTTGAGCTTGTGTTTTATAACCTGATGTACAAAAACTATTTAATGCCCATGAAGCAGCCCATAACATAGTTGCTCTCGCTGCATAGTTTTCTGGTTCTTTGATAGCTATTGGTAATTGTTCTCTTACTGTTCTTAATAATGTTTGAACAACATTGAATTGTAATGGGTATTTATCGCTATTAACAAAATAGTTCATATCGAATAAGTGAGCCATGATATCAAATCCCCCACATGCTGTTTGTTTAGCTGAAACACTAAATGTATTTGTTGGATCAAGGAAAGCTGCTTTAGGTCTTAAGATATCCCCATTAATACCACTTTTAACTCCTTTTTCAACATTGGCAATTACACATGATTTATCCATTTCACTTCCTGTTGAAGCAATTGTAGGCATTGCTAGTACGGGTAAGGCATTATTCCATGCTACTTTCTTTTCTACTAAATCCCAAATATTATCTGTATCAGCAAGTGTTAAAGCCGCAATGGCTTTAGAAGCATCGATTGTTGAACCACCACCAATACCAAGAATGGATGTAATATGATTATCTTTACAAATTTTTGCTCCTTTATTAACTGTTGTATGTCTTGGATTTGGTTCAACGCCTGCAAGTTCATAAACTTCAATATTATTTTCTTTAAGTTCTTTTATAACTTTGTCATAAAGCCCTATTTTTTTAATTGAACCTCCTCCATAAACAACAAGTACACTTTTACCATATTTTAATACTTCTTCATGTAAATGACCTAATTGGTCTTTACCAAAATAAACTTTTGTTGTGTTTTGAAATTGAAAATCATTCATCTTATTTTCCTCCTTCTGGTTTTAAAGGCCCATAGTAATAAGAAGATGTTGCTCCACCATCCATTAAAAATGTTGACCCTGTAATAAATGCTCCTTTATCACTCATTAATAATTCAGCTACATTTGCCACTTCATCCGCAGTTCCTGGTCTACCTGCTAGACATTTAGCAAATATATTTTTATAGAAATCTCCCCTTGGTCCATTAAATTCATCAATTGCAAGCGGTGTTACAATAATACCTGGGGCAATGGCATTGATTCTTGCTTTTCTTTGTCCCCATTTAACAGATTCAGCCATTACACGTTTTTCATTACATCTTTTTGCTAATTGATAAGCATGCAATGTATCTTGAATATTTTCTGATTGTAAGATTTCCAAGTCTAATAATTCTTCAGTTGGTGTACATGCAAGTTGTTCATCTTCTAAAGCTGTAAGTTGTTCCATACGCCAACCTGATTGACTTGAAATTGTTACACCAATGCCACCTTCTGAAATTACTTTTCCTACTTCTTCTAATAAAACAGCTGTTCCATAAAGATCCACTTTTAAAATAGCCTCAATTGGTGCTTGGGAAGGTGAAACCCCTGCACCATTGACAAGCATTTTAATAGGTCCATAACTTTTAGCCATATCAATCATTTTTAAAATATCTTGTCTACTTGATAAATCCATTTCTATAACTTCAACATCAAATCCTGCATCCACCATTGTCTTTTGAATATTTTTTGCGTTTTCAATATTTTTATCACCTAAAATAATTTTCTTACCGGCACCCATTCTTCTAGCAATCGCCATACTGATTTGACCAGCACCAACAACAATCATGACATCTTTCATTATTCTTTACCTGCCTTTTCTATACAATCAATGGCATTTATACTTCTTGGATATCCTACAAAAGGAACATTTTGAGAAACAATTTTAATTAAGAAATCTTGATCATTCCCTAAACGTATATTTGCTTTTGTATGAGCAATCGCTTGTGGCTTGCACCCACCTTGTGCGTATAAGAAACAGAAAGTAATCATTTCTCTTTGTTTATAATCTAAACCATTTCTTGTATAGTAATCACCAAAACAGTTATCTGTAAGCCATTTGCGAATATGCACTGTTTTAGAATCACCACTTGTGGCATATCCTTTCATTTCTTCACCAAAGATTGCTACTTGTGCTTGCTCTCCTTTTTCTAAACGATTGGTATTAGGATCATTTTGATTTTCTAAAGGAAGTTTTAATCCTAAAGTATCTTCAATAAAACAATTAACTGCTTTTAAGAAAGGGAAAACTCTACCAATTCCCAAATAAGCTACAGCTTGATAAACAATTTCTTTCATTTCTACAGGAGTAACTCCAAAATTATAAGCAGCTTTTAACATACCTTTAAATTCGTCAATTCCTTGACATCCTAGTAAAACAGCAAGAATTGAAATAAATCTTGTTTTATCATCTATATCATCTTGATTAACGACTTCATCAAAAGCGAAGTTATCAAAAGCTTCAATAAATTCAGGATCTGTTCTTAAAAAATCTGAAACATATCCTGGAAACATTTTTTCATGATAATTTTTTGCGTTATCTGTCATTTTATTTTTCTCCTAACCATCTTTCTAATTGTTGTCTACATCCATCAACATGACTTCCATGAATACTTAAGCCTTTATGAAGGATACTATTTGGACAAAGTTTCTTTAAATCACTTTCACTTCTTCCCATACCACTTCCTTCATGGCTACAAATCGGATAAATATGTTTATTCATAAAGTCATAGCTTTCTAAGAAATTCATGACAATTGTAGGCATTGTTGACCACCAATTTGGATATCCTAAATAAATCGTATCGTATTCTTCAATACTATCTAATGGATCTAATATTTGTGGACGAGCATTGTTTTTAAGTTCTTCACTTGCACGCTTTGTACATTCATGATAATCAAATGGATATGCATCCACTTCTTTAATTTGATAAATATCTGCATCAATCATTGTTGATAATCCTTCAGCAATGACTTGTACATTTCCTTTTTCTAAATTAACAATATTTCCCGAGAAATAATTTTCTTTATTATGTGAAAAATAAACAATTAAACTTTTACTCATTGATTTTTATCTCCTTTGCCATGTTATATGCTTTTTCTATTGAATCTGTTTTTTCAATATCATCTTTATCTCCTGTTTGAAAACCTAAAATAGAATCAACAAAACGATTGCCACCTACTCTTAAACAATCAATATATTTTTGAAACGTTTCTTTAATAATTCTAAAATAACTTTCATCAGGAGCTAATCCTGTAGAAAGTAAATAAAAATCTTTATCATGAATTGTTTTTTCTATCGCAAATGTACATGTACGATCAAGCAACAATTTCATAGAAGCATTGAATGTATAAAAATAAACCGTTGAAGCAAAGACAATAACTTTTGCTTCTAACATCTTTTCATAAATTTCTTGCATGTCATCTTTTTGTACACATTGATTTGTCTTTTGACAAATATTACATCCTAAACAAGATTTAATATTTTGATAATTGACATAAATCTTTTCTGTGCTATATCCATTTTCTTCTACACCTTTAATAAAAGCATTCGCTAATCGATCTGTATTCCCATTCTTTCTTGGACTACTCATTAAAACAAGAACTTGTGCCATAATTACTCACTCCTTTTTCCACTTATATGATAAAAAAAAGAAGGAATTGAAACAATTTCAATTCCTAATCATCTTTATAAGTTTTACTTATTTAATGCTTCTTTGTACATCTTTACAAATTCTTCTATATAATAATTTGTCTTATCTTTTGGCCAACAAGCAAAATAATTTCTTTGAATAGGATTACCTTTATAAGATAATTCAATTCTTTCAATTCCTGACATAGGCTTATCTAAATGGCCTATTTGATCAACGGGTAAATAACCCCTTTGACTAGCTACCATTAAACGAGCTTGTTCTAAAGAATCTGCATAAAGAAAACGATGCGAAAGATTTAATGACTTTTCAAAAAATTCTCTTTCTGAATCTTCTCTATCTTTAGAGACGACTAAAATACAAGATATATTCTTTAAATCATCTGTACTAATAACCTCTTTTTTAGATAATGGAGAAAGTGTTGAGATTTCAATAAAAGAAACACTTTCCTTTAAGTTTTCATTATAATAATCATTATTAAACGTTCTTCTTTGTTCACTAATTTTCATATCAATGCGATGATCAACTAATAGTTCAAACAATTCCTCATGTGTACCACTGACTACTGAAATATTAACTTCTGGATAAATTCTTTTAAATTCAACAATTGTTTCTAATAATTCATTGGTACTAAAATTTTTAGGATAACCTATTGTTAGGTTTAATTCTTGGTCTTCCCCTCGACGAATTGTTTCTTCTTTAAAATCTTCAATTTCATCAAGGAGCACTTTTCCATGACGATAAAAATATTCTCCTGCCACAGTTAAAGAAAATTGTCTTTTACTTCTTTCAAATAAGCGTACCCCTAATTCCTTTTCTAAAGCTTTGATTTGTTGGGAAATAGCTGATTGTGAAATAAAACATTGTTCAGCTGCTTCTGTAAAACTATGTAAATCAACAACTGTGATAAAATACTTCATTTGTTTAAGTAACATGGATTTCACCTCTTTTTATATTTTACTGTATTTTTACAAAAATTTGTTATAATTTAGAAAAGGAGTGGGAATATGAAAAAAATAATCACAGTATTACTATCTTGCATAATGCTTGTAAGTTTAACAGGATGTGCCATGTTTGAATCAAAGATCAACGATATTAAAGGAAATCTTGTTGGTAATGGTTATACTATTGATACTTTTGATAACTATGGAAAAAGAGTTATGACAACAACAGGAGATAAAATAAATATTCAAGGTAATCCTGTAGAAACAACTTCTTATGATAGTGATGGAAGTATTATTACAGGATATGAATTATCTTCAGTTATTACCATTACCATTGATGGTCAAGAAATTGAATCTTGTGGAGATACATGTATCTTTACGCAAAAAGGTTTAAAACCAAATGTTGATTTTACTCAAGAAGACATAGAAAGTAATGATAATGGTAAACTTTCAAATAATACATATATCGCTAATATTATTAATAAGTATAAAAACTACTTTGGTAAATCAAGAGTTGTTGTTATTAAGTCTCAATTAGGTCAACCGATTACAGCTTATTCAGGAGATGAAGTTTATTGGTCAGTACCTAAAAAACTACCTAAAATGACAAAGCTTATGATTGATGGTAAAGCTCTTTATATTCATCGTGCAAATTATCAAATCATTGATACAGCTTTGTTAAACTAAAAGACGGCATTGCCGTCTTTTACATTGTAAATAAACTTAAGATATCTTCTTTAGACATTTGTGATAATCCACCACTATTATTTTCTACAAACATATCCGCTAATTCTTTTTTACGTTTTTGCATTTCAATAATCTTTTCTTCTACACTATCTTTCATCACAAGATTAAATACTTGAACATTACTCTTTTGACCAATACGATAAGCACGATCCGTTGCTTGATTTTGCGCTGATACATTCCACCATGGGTCATAATGAATAACATTTTCAGCTGATGTTAAGTTAAGACCTGTACCACCTGCTTTTAAAGAAATTAAGAATAATGTTGTATCATCTTTTTGGAATCTTGAAACAAGTTCTCTTCTTTCTTCCTTATTTGTACTTCCTGTAAGCATGTAATATGTAATACCAGCTTTTTGACATTCCTCAGCAATTAAATCCAAAGCGGAAGTAAATGAAGAAAAGAGAAGTACTTTTTGTTTATTTTCTTGCATTGTTTTAATAAGTTCCATACAGGCTTTAAGCTTCGATGATGGTTGATCGATATTATCATAAACAAGACGTGGTTCTAGACATAATTGTCTTAGTCTTGTAAGCATTTTTAAAATTTGCATCTTATCTGAACCTTCTATGTCATAAAGTTGTTGAAGTTCTTCATTGACTTTAGCAAGATTAGCCACATAGATTTTTTCTTCTTCATCACTAAATGGAAGAATCATATTTTGTTCTATTTTATCTGGTAATTCTTTTAATACTTCTTTTTTATTTCTTCTCAAGATAAATGGTGTTACTAGTTTTTTAAGCTGTTTTGTTTTTTCTTCGTCATTATTTTTAACAATACTTGATTCATATTGTTTTTGGAAATAATGGTAATTGAATAAGTATTGTGGCATTAAGAAATCAAAAATAGACCATAATTCTGCTAAACTATTTTCAATTGGTGTTCCTGTTAAAGCAAGTTTACATCTTGTTTTTAAAGTTTTAACCGATTGTGCATTCTTTGTTTTTTGATTTTTAATATATTGTGCTTCATCTAAGATTACATATTCAAATTCAATATCTTGATACAATTCAAAATCTCTTCTCATATAATCATAAGAAGTTACATATAAACCTTGTTTAATCTCTTTAATTAATTCTTTTCTTAAAGCACCATTACCTGTAATACATGTGACTGATAACTGTTTAGAAAACTTATGCACTTCATCTTCCCAGTTATAAATAAGTGAAGATGGACATACAACAAGACTTGGTCTATTAGTTTTTAATGAATCTAATAAAGTGATAATTTGTAATGTTTTTCCTAACCCCATATCATCCGCAAGAATACCATTAAAACCATAATCTTTTAACGTATGAAGCCATACATATCCTTCTTTTTGATAATCTCTTAAGATTTTTTCATAATTTTGAGGTACTGGATACTCTTTTTGCGTTGCTGATTTAAATCTATCTAGTGTTTCTACAAAGGATTCTTCACGATCAAGTTCTACATATTCAAAATCATTTTCTTCATCAATTGCGAGCATTCTCTGTTTATTCATTGAAAACTCACCATTATCAATATCTTTAACATCAACATGATAAGCATCCACAAATTCACTTAATTCTTCTAAATCAGGTGAATCTAAATAAAGCAGTTCGCCATTTTTTAAACGATAGAATTTCTTTTTACGACGATATTGATTTAAAACATCTTGTAATTCTTGTTTTGGTATTTCATGAGATGAAATATCAAATTTTATAAGATTGTTTTCAACACTAACCCCTACATGTAAGTTATAAGAAATCTTCTTACCTACTCTTTTCAATGCTTCTGATACATAAACATCTCCATATTGTTTTAAATAATCTAATCCTTCAAAGATGAATTCATAAGTTGTTTGGCTATTTGTATCAAAATATGCACGATGCTTATTTTGATCTATTAATGAAGCATATTGTTCAATATATTTTTCAATTAAATCTTGTTGATAAGTTGTAATTATATTGTCATTAAAACCATAAACACGATTTTGATTTTCATCAACATAAACTGGTTGAAAATAAATCATTTGATTATCATCAATATCTCCATAAATTTTGATTTCATCATAAGTTGGTATATCATTTTGAGTTTCATCAAACACTTCAAAATAAGAAAGAATTGGTAACAAAACATATTTATAGAAGTCTTGATATTGTTCCTCTAAAATAATCAATTTCCCCTCATTATCTAAAATACTGCTTAAAAAGCGACAAACATTTCCTTCCTCATCAAAAGTCATACGATTCATATAAAACTCACCATTATTCATTCCATAACAATAACCATGTTTATCCCCAATATAAATTGGGTCTACTACAGTTACTCTTACAATATAATACTCATCTTCTTTTTGGATATATAAACGTAAATTACATTCCATTTCACCTAAAGAAAAGATTTCTTTATTCGCATCATAAAATTCATCAAATAAACGAGAATCTATTGTTATACTTCTTTTAATAGGTTCATAATAGTAAGGATATTCTTCCATATCATGATGACGAATGATCAGTGCTTTTTTCATCAAATCAATTTGTTTTAAAGCATCATCTGTAAAGCTTTTTTCACTGTGTACAAACTCTAAAGCTTTTCCATATTTATAATTTTCTTGATTTTGAATTCTTTCTATAAAATCAGTAATGTTTTTTAAGACATATTTCTTTTCATTTCCAATTTTATACTCGAGTACTATTTTATCTCCATTTAGATAAACATTCGGTGTTAAATCATATTTTTCTTGATTGATTGAAAGGCGTAAGTCTGTTTGATATTGGCTTTTATTAAAATCAATAAGCTTTGTAGACATAGAAGCCATTTGTCTTAATTGTGCTTTTCTTCTTTGACGTTTATTTTCTTCTTCTAGTTCTTTGATTTTTTGTAATTTATCACTTTGATAATCAAAAGGGAGTTCATTGATTTCTAATTCATTAAGTTTTAAAATTACTGCACCTAAATGACCACACATTGAATCTTGATCATTAAATGGACATGAACATTCATAAGAAATAACTTGATTATCTTTAATATCTAATGAACATTTTTGAGGATGATTAAATACTGAAACGACAGCATCTATATGATAAACATCTTCATTAGCTGTAACATGTATTCTTTCTGCATTATCATAGTGATGATATTTTCTAGCAATTTCTAAGTTATTTTTACTTTTTACAACATTTGAATTAATATTGAATTTCAATTTCATCGCCTTCCCTTAAACATGCATCTAACATTTCATGTAATTTCTTTTTTCTTGGATATTCTTTTTTCAACATATCTACTAACTCTATTTTAGACATTTCATCTAACTCATGAAATAAGTCATAAATATAATCACTTAAATAATAATTTCTTATTCCTTGATTTATATAATCTTTTAAGCATTCAACATATACCATTAAATACATTTCTAAACTATATTCTTTTATCATTCCTTTTAGTGGATCAAAAAAATTCATATTTGGTTTTTGTAGTAAGATATAAATAGCATATTTTGCTTCTTGTTTTCGTTTAAACATTATCGCTAATTCATAATCACTATAATAATCATCTACTTTATTTATAAAATCAATCAAGTAATTTTCAAATTTATTTCCATAAAACTCTTTTAAATCATCATAATAAATAGGAACTTCCGAACAATTATAATAGCTTAATTTTGAACATAAATAATTTAAATACGCATCTTCATTTTCTGGATTGAGTAATGATTCTAATTTTGCTTTTGTTTCTTTTGTTCTAATATTTTGTATATGTTCTTTATAGTATTGCTTAGCATGTCCTATTTGTTGATTATTCATATAATAGCGTATCATTTCCATAATATAATCTTCATTGTTATTATAAATTTGGATCTCATCTAAGTATTTTTTTATATCCAAATGATGATCATTAATTATTTTAAAATATGTATTTAATAAAGCTGGATTTCTTTTATTTAAAAGCATTTCTTTAATAATAGCTATTTGATCTTCAACATCTAATAAATAAACAACAGACATAATATGACTAAATGCATTTTCATATCTTTGATATTTCATATTTTCTTTAAGCCATTGCACTGTTAATTCTTTATTATGTTCATTAGTAAGCAACTTACAGTATCCTTGAAACATAATATTAAGTATTTCATGGCGATAATCTTTTGGATAATTAGAACTTAAAAATTCTTCAATAATTTGTTGATAATTAGAAATATGAAAATTTCCCTACTTATTTAATTGAATAATATTCTTTAAATATTTCTTAAATTCTTCATTAAATTCACGTTTTAACATATAACTACTACGTGATCTGGCACGAACTCTTTTTAATAAAGCATTAATATCGATATATTGTTGTTCATCCTTAGGAGGTCTTTCTTCAATCGCAAAATAAAGTGCTGCCTCATGTTTACAATGATGACCATCTTTAGCATAGGGGCAATCACACGTTGCAGACATCACATTATAATGTTCATCTAAAGTAATTTTAGTATGATAAGCTTCACTTCCTAAAACAATCCCTGTATAAGTTTGATCACCTTTTTGATTAACGGAAAAAACTCTGTTTTGTTCAAAATATTTTTTTCCTCTTTCTAATATTGTATCTGTAAAAAATGAACTCATACTCTTCCTCTTTTCGTATTTATTCAATTATACAAAATAGATCACTATTAAAAAAGCACAAACTTTAATTTGTGCCTAAAATATATTTACTAATTACTTCCGCCACAGCATTTTCATTATTTGTCGCCTTGGTAATCACATCACATTCTTTCTTCATATCTTCAACGGTGTTTTGTACCCCAACACCAAGTCCTGCAACTTTAATCATTGATAAATCATTAAAGTTATCACCAATAGCAATCGTCTCTTTAATATCTACACCTAAGATATCCGCAAGTTTCTTTAAACCTTGTCCTTTATTAACACCTTGATGATTAAATTCAATATAACGATTAGATGAATAACTGACATCCAAATCCCCTGTAATATCCTTTAAATCATCTTCAATCTTTTTCAAATAATCATAATCTGTATTCATATACAACACTTTAACAATTTCTTGTCCCTTTAAAAAATCAATATGATCATCAAAGATTTCTTTAACTTCCATTCTTCCCGCTAAATAGTCAATTTCTTCTTGAACAAACTTATAAGCATAAACCATATCTTTTGTGTAAACATGAATACATACATCATAGTTTAAACCTCGTTTATAAAGCTCACTTGCTTTTTCAAAGGTAATCCCTTCAAAATGAAGCAGTTTACTTCCTTTATTTTCGCTAATGGCTCCGCCGTTATAAGAAATTACATATTCATTTTCTAAGTCATAAAGACCTAATTCTTTTAAAGTTCCATCAACCGTATTGTATCCTCTTCCTGTAGCAGGAACAAACTTAACACCTAATTCTTTGGCTTTTTGAATTGCTTCGATATTTTCTTTAGAAATTGAACGATCATCACTTAATAAAGTTTCATCTAAATCACACGCTATAATTTTATACATAAAGATCCTCCTTTATTTATTATTGTATCTAATCAAATATCTCTTCCACATTAATTTCATAATATGAAATTAATTCTACCTATGATATCTTTAATGAGGGTGATAACATGAAAAAACGTATTTACGAAATAATAGAAGTTTCTAAAGAAGACGATAAAGCAAGTCATGTATATGATTTAGTGATGATGTTTATCATATTTATAAGCATTATTCCACTTGCTTTTAAAAATGAATCTCATTTATTTAATATGATTGATTCTATCTCTGTCTTTATTTTTATTATAGATTATTTTCTAAGATGGTTGACTGCAAACTTAAAGTACCATAATAATGATATAATCTCATATCTAAAATATCCATTTTCATTTATAGCTATTATTGATTTACTTTCAATCCTACCATCTATCAGCCTTTTAAATAAAGGATTCAAAGCATTAAAAACAATTCGTCTTATTCGAACATTTAGAGTACTACGTATATTTAAAAGTTTACGTTATTCTAAAAATATTCAAATTATTATACAGGTTGGAAAGAATTCAAAAGATGCCTTAATTACTGTCCTTTATCTAGCAATAGGTTATATTATTGTCTGTGCTTTAGTCATTTTCAACGTTGAACCTAATACTTTTCATACTTTCTTTGATGCTATCTATTGGGCAACGATTTCTCTTACTACTGTAGGTTATGGAGACATCTATCCAGTAACAACATTAGGCAGAATGATTACCATGGTTTCTTCTTTCATAGGAATTCCTATCGTAGCATTACCTGCTGGTATTATTACTGCAGGCTATATGAAAGAAATAGGATCAGTATAATCCTGATCCTCTCGATACACCATAGTCAGCTTCGATATTTTGCATAACAAAACACGAATACATTGGATAAGGACATTCCTTTAATCCAAATAACAATGCATACTTCATTTCTTCTTCTGTTTCAATTTCTTTATAACCATCTAAATACTTTTCATAACCTAATAATCTTTTTAAATCTTCATAAATATCTAAACTATAACAATCATCTACAAAATGATGTTCTTGTCTTAATTTATTTTTCATGTCTTTTAAGTAATCATTTTCCCATTTTATTATTTTTTCAAAATCATTTTCTACCCAAATACGTAGTGTTTTATCATCAACAATTTGATCAATAGAAATAGCATATAACATTTGGAATAATTGATCTTCTGCTCTATTATTTGTATATGTTTTAAGAAAATGAATACTTAGTTCATAGTCTTTTTCTTCTAAAGAAATATCTTTTTGTTCATTCCATTTTTTTAATAATAAATAGATAAGGATTGATTTATCTTGTGGTAATTCATCAATTAATGATAATAAATAATAAACATATTGTAAATCTTTAATAGGTGTATTCATTGTTTGTATTTTTTTATAATTTAATACATGTTTTTTATGATCTTGATATTGAATGACAGGATAATGATTTTTAGGTTTTTTCTTATAAAAGTAATAAAGAATAATGAGCAGCAATGCAAATACAAATAGTAATTCCATAATGATCACTCCTTTAAATCATTATACCACAACATCAAAATAATAAAATTAATATTTTTAATTTATTTATAATACTAATATCTATCTTATTAAATTATCCAGTTTACCTATTTCAATGGTTATAAAAAATGGAGGAAAATCCTCCATCTTATTTAATTCTTACAAATTTATCTTTAATATCTTTTACTTTTACGCCATGATGAACTTCTCTATTTTCATCATCATATAAAGAAATTGCATTATCTTCATCTATTTTAGTTTTATAACTCATTACAAAATAGATATCCTTTTGACCATTATTGATTACTAAATAACAGTTCTTTTCTTTATCAAACATATGCGTTACATCTACAATATTATCTTGATAATAGAATAAATATTTATCTTCTTTTTCATCATAAAAGATACCAAATTCATCATTTAAACTTTCAACAAGTTCATCTCCCGTCATAGGTTTCATCCCTGTAGGTGTCCATTTCGTCCCTGAATCTATTCCTATATCAATTACATTGCCATTTTCATCTGTTGTATAAAGATGATAAGTATCATCACCTACTTTTTCATATTGAACATTTCTTTTTTCACCATGGAACCAGACTTCTAACTTACTTTGTATACCCCCTACATCAAAGGCATAAGCAACAGTAAATGTAGATAATAAGACAATTAATGAGGTTGCTAGTGTGATGAGTGGTTTTGGAATTCTTCTTTGATTTAAATTGATTTCTTTTTGATAATGTACATGTTTAAATGCTTGTTTATAAGCTTCTTTATTCTTCATTGTTCCAGTTCTCCTTAAGTTGTTCTTTTAATATCTGTCTTGCTCTAGAAAGTCTTACTTTAACATTCCCTTCATTGAGTTTTAATTGTTGAGCAATTTCTTTAATTGAATAATCTTCATAATAATATAAGTGAATCACAATACTATACTTTGATGGCAAAGCCATCACTGCTTGAAATAATTCTTCATCCTGTGATTTATCAAATGGAATCGTTGCCATATAATCTTCCATAGATACTTGTTTTCTTTTCCAAAACTTTCTTTGAATATCTTTAGCTTTATTAATTGCTACTTTATATAACCAAGATTCTATATGTTCCTTTGATTCAAAATCTTTTTTATATGTATGATATCTAAGAAAAGTTTCTTGAACAACATCCTCAGCATCATCAGGATTTTTTAACATCGTTAATCCTATCGCAAAAATACGATCTTTATATGTTGCAATCACTTGTTCTGTATCTATCTTCATAACTGCCTCCTCAAGAGCTCTTTCACTTATAATACGTTTTATATAGAAAAAAGGTAACAAAAAGTCTATGTATTTCTACATAAACTTTTTATTACTTATTCATTTGAAATCAGTTCATTTAAATATATTGATTCTATATCTGACATATTGTCTTTTTTGCATATAACCATAATTTTTTTAAAACATCTTTTATTTTCGATAGATAAATATTTCTTGCTTTTGACAATTGTCTTTATTTTATTCTTTAACTCATTTAAAGAATAATTATAAAGAATAAACATTCCTTTTTCATATTTACAATTATTTAAAAAAATAGATATTGTATGTATATCTTTTGCAATACCACTTGGTTTTAGTACACCTTTTACCTCTACCACTAAAATATTGTTATTCATTGTTCCTTCTTCATGAATAATAAAATCAGGTACTTTATTACTCCTTATCAACTTATACCCTCTTTTGTCAATTTCTGGAGAAATTTTAATACTAGTAAATTTATTAATTTTTTCATCTAAACATCTCATTTGATGATATAGCTCATAGCAAAAATATCTTTCTCGAACAAGTTTTTCAACAGCTTGCGATTCGTAATAACTTGTCGATATATTTATTTTATAAAATCTACTACCAACACTATTTAAAGCTTTTATTATTAAATCACTATAATATTTCCATCTATCTTCATTTTTCATATTTTTAGTTCTCTTTACTAAATTTAACAGGTATAGTTACTTCCTTATGGCTGCTACTAGATCCTGTTGTCGATTCTATCATATAATCACCATCTTCAGAGTATTTTATCATCATATATGTTTTTATTTTTGTGCCATCTCTTACCATTGTATGTGCATAACATGTTTCATTATCAAAATAATCACAAACACAGTACAAATCTGTTTCTACTCCATCTGGTGCATAAGCACTAAGTAATGGATAGTAATCACTTTTACCAGAATTATTTATCATTTTTGCAGGTAATTTTACAACTTTTTCACCAGTTGGTAGCACGAAATCTTGTGGTTTAGAAAATTTAATTTCCCATCCATCAATTAACACATCATCTGTAATTTTATATGTTTTTTTTGTACTGCTACATCCACACAATACAATTACACATAAAGCCATTAAACTTATCACTTTCTTCACTTTAATCATTCCCTCTATATTTTCTATATTATAGACATTATAACATATTTCCATAGTTATTATTGTAACAAAATTCTTACTTATTCATCTCTATGATAAAATGAACTTCTTCGTCTTGTACAACTTTACAAGTATAGTTGTGTAAATCTAAAATATTTCTAACAATCGCTAATCCCATTCCTGTAGAATTGGTATCATTTCTGGATACATCTGCTTTATAGAGAGGTTCAAATATATGATTAATATCTTTATTTTCTATTTTTGATCCATCGTTACTTATAATTATTTTTTCTTGTTTATAAACAATACTTATTTTTTGATTTGCATATTTAAAAGCATTGTTGATAAGATTGTCAAAGACAATCATCATCAATTGTTGATCACATGAAATATTGATTTTAGAATCAATATCAATTGTAATGATTTTTGATTCTAAATCATAATGTTTTAATACTTCTTCAAACATTGTCGAAAGATTATGATTTTGTTTATGTAATTGATAAGAATTTGTCGTTCTTGTATATATCAACATTTGATTTAAAAGATTATTCATATGCTTAGATTCACCTTCTATCATTTTTAAGTATTTATGTTGTTTTTCAGGATTAACATTCTCTATCAACATTTCTGAACTATTTAAAATAACTGCATTAGGCGTTTTCATTTCATGAGCCATTGCATTAATAAATAAGTTTCTTGTTTTATTTAATTCTTCTCTTTCATTTTCAAGATACGTATATATAAAATAAATACATGCTAGAATAATTTGTACAAAACTAAACATTAAAATAAATCTATCTTTTAAACTATCTAAAACAATATTGGATGTATCAATAAACATATTAAGTTTTATATTATTTTCTTTATTTACATAATGAACATATATCTTTGACTTATCAGAAGAAATATCACATGTTTCTTGTTCTACTTTAATATCTTTTTCTTTTGGATTCTTTTCTAGTGTTTGCTTTGAATTAAAAAACATTAATTCAAAATCACCAAGTCTATTTTGATCACTTGCTTTTTTATTTTTATATTTATACCATGAATAATAATTCATTGTTCCTTGTGAGTTACCAAGTTTATAAGTCGTATGACTATTTTCATCATAAAAGATAATTTGATCTATGACGTATTGATTATCTTTTGAATGAAAACTCATCTTTTTTATAGTACAACCAACTTGATTTTGATTATAAAAGTCTAATAAATTATTGATCTCTCTTTTATTAAAAGAATTTTCTAGATTAAAAAAAGTATATTTTTCATTTGTACTATCTTTAAAAAAGATAATAAAGTTTTTATTATTAAATTCATATTTATTTTTTACTTTATATTCAAAAGCTATATTTTGTTTAATATCAAACCCATTACCATCATAAATAGTAGATAGTATATCATGCATATTATTTTCAATGTTTTTATCACTTTGTGTTATCATTTGATTCGTAACATCACTTGCTAGTGACCACATAACAGTATCCATTGTATTAAGATTACTTGTGTACATCTGCCTACCTATAATAAAAACAATAATTAACACACTTTCAATTAATAAAAATCTTTTAAATTTCTTATTTTTAAAGGCAAGATAAAACATGCCTAATAATAAAACAATACTTAACGCTCTTAAAAAATCAACCATTTTCAAACACCTTCGTTTCAAAACAATAACCTTGTTTAATCACTGTCTTTATTCCCTTTTGATAAGGTCCCAAGGCTTTTCTTAATATTTTAATATGTGTATCAACACTTCTTTCTTGTCCCGTATAATCAAATCCCCATACTTTCAATAAGATTTGTTCTCTAGATAAGATCATATTGGGATTTTTTATAAAATATTCTAATATTTTATAATCTATTATTTTTAAATTTAAATTCTTATTATTTAGATAAGCTTGTTTTTCTCTTGTATTTAATTTTAAAACTCCTCTTTCTAAAAATTGATAATGTTTTCTATTCATGATTGCATTACATTTAGCAAGTAATACCGGTAATGAAAAAGGTTTAATAATATAATCATCACAACCTAATTCATATCCTTTTAACTGATCAACTTCTTGTACCTTAGCTGTAATAAAAAGAATTGGTATTTCTTCTTTTTCACGTATCTTTTTACATAATGTAAAACCATCCATCTTAGGCATCATCACATCCAATAAAACAAGATCATAACTTTCAGTTAAAAAGCTATAGTAAGCATCTTCTCCATTATCAAAACTTTCCACAACATACCCATGAACAACCAAATAATCTTCTATTATTTCTCTTAAATTATCATGATCTTCAGCTAATAGTATTTTCATACTGCCCCTCCTTTCATCTTCAATATAACTTATTGATTTGTAATCTTTGTGTATGTTTTAATTTTATAAGAAATAAATAATATAAGCTATGTTCAATTGCATTTTATTTGTTATTTTTTAATTTCATTCTATCATCGTTTTTATATAAAAAAAGAATACACTATTGTATTCTTAATCTTTGAGTGCTGTTAAAGGAACAACATAAATGCCATCTTCTCTTTGATAAGCCGCATTCGATAAACCACAAATAATAATCATAGCTGAAGGCAATATTGATTTTGGATCTTGTTCCATTTCTTTATAAATTTTTTTTAGATTTTTTGAAGCACTTTCTATTTGATTCGCACCTAGTTTAATTTCAACAGCACACCATCTACCATCATTTAATTCTATGATTGTATCTATTTCTCTTTCTTTATAATCTTGATAATGATAAATATGGGCATCTATTGATTCAGCATATATTTTTAAATCTCTTTCACATAAGGATTCAAATAAAAATCCTAGTGTTTCTAAATCATTTAACAACATATTAGGAGTAATGTTTAATAAAGCACATGCTAAAGAAGGATCACAAAAATGTCTTTTTTCTGATTGTTTGATTCTAACAGACGAACGAATTTTAGTGGAAAAAGGTTTTTGATTATCTGTAATAAATAATCTGTCTAAAATATTGAGATAATCAGCAATTGTTGCTGTATCTATATCTTCATCATCAATTGCCTTTATATCATTTTTTAATGTTTTATTTGATACAGTTGTACTTTCATTTCTTGCGAGTGAACGCAATAATAATCTCATCTTATGTGTATTTCTTTTAACAACATCTACTCTATAAATATCATCATTTAAAACAGCCTCTAAGTATTCTTTAGGTAATAACGCTGCACTTTCAACAGGAAGTCCTAAACTTGCAGGCCATCCACCTCTTACGATATATTCTATAATTTTTCTTAAATCTACTTCACCTGTCATCTTTGGCGTCATTTTACCATTACATAAATCCATCAATGAAACATCACCAGATGAATCACCTGATTCATAGAGAGACATTGTTCGCATTTTTATTCTTGCAATTCTTCCTGCCCCACTGTGTAATATTCCTTTATGATTAGGGGTTGCTGAGCCTGTTAAAATAAATTGTCCTTTACTTGGCGTTTGATCTACTTTATATCGAACAGCATCCCATAATGGTGGAACTTCTTGCCATTCATCAATTAATCTTGGTATTTCTCCTTCTAATACAAGAGATGGACTCATTTGAGCAAGCTGTCTATTTTGAAAATTACCACTAGGATCCCCTATATAAATTTCACTATTACTATGATAAGAAGACGACCAAGTTTTCCCACACCATTTTGGTCCTTCTATACATATCGCTCCAAATATAGATAGGTATTTTTCAATTTTCTTATCAATTATTCTAGGTTTATAATTCTCCATAATATGTTCACCTCACATTCATTATATATAATTCCTTCATATTTTACAATTTCATTCCTTCATATTTCTTAATTCTATTCCTCTATATTTTAAGAAATTATTCCATTATATTTTATATTTTCATCCCTATATATTTTAAATATCTATTCCATTATTTTTATAAATTTATTTATCATCTAATATAAAGTATATTCAAAATAATATACAATTATTCTTACTAAAAAACTTAACTTTTTCTTCCATTACACTACATCATCCTACCTTATTAATATGTAATATAATTTTATTAAATAATTTTATTTTAATCTCGGAATGATTTTAGGAATTTTCATCTGTATTTTCAATTTTCTTTAAATTATAATATATATTACAATTTAAAATCACTTCTTCTAAATAATATAAAAAATTGTTCATTTTTTTCTTTTGCCTCATTAAAATATATAAATGTAATTTTTCCTCGATCTTTTCAAAGCCAAATACAACCAATCTAAATAAGATATACCCTACCATTGATAACAGCAAAATAGAAAACCAAAAAGCTGTTTCTCCATTTTTATTAAATATAAATTTTTTTACATTAAAAGCATCTGCAATTTGAGATAGCACCAATGTAACGGTAATCGTAGTAAATGGAATTACTACCTTCATATTCGAATTATTAGATATTTCATGTTCTATTTCATTTTTTTGATTTTGACAAAACTGGTATAAATTTATCAAATCTTCCTTTTTTAACCCACTTAAATAATTTTTCAAAAATTCTTTCTTATTCTCGTCTAAAATATCTCTTATCATTTTATTTGTTTTTCTTGGAAATATAAATTTTTTTCATAATTATCTTTATTTAACTTATTATTTTCTTTAAGCAGCTTTCTTCCTAAAAAATATTTTCCTATATTTATTACAATAATCATAATGACAGCGCATAATGCAAAAAAATTAAATAAAAGATATATGCATTAATATTTGACTGCTAAGAATTTTCTTAACAGTAAATTCGCCATCAACAAAATATGACAATAAAACAAATAAAACTATTGAAAGTGATAAGTAAATTGCTGTTAAAAATTCAGAAATATGTTTCCAAATCCATCCACTTATTTTATTTGATTTCTTTGCCAAATCATTATAAACTGCTTTTCCTGAACATTTTTCATTAAATTTTTCGCATAGTTCATCTATTTTTAGAACTTTATTTTCACATTTCATTTGTTCCTTCTCCTTTAAAACATTGCATATATTGTATATAAATAAAGAAACAGCAGCAACTGTTTCTATAATTCTTCAGCTTTGAAAGTAATATAGCCTTCATAGTAATAACTATGATCTATTCCTTTCATATAAACATCTCTACTATTGATTTCATCTGTCAAAGCATTCTTTAATATAAATAATAGGTGCAAAACGAAAATTACCTTTAGCTATATTCACTGTTCTTACTTTTCCTGCAAAATCATAAATATCTTCAAACAAATATTTATGAATTATTTGCAATGTAAAAAATTTTCCACACTTTTTATTATGAATAATATGTTCATCAAATAACATTACTGCTTTTTTCTTACTTATTCTTTCTTCCACGAGGGCAAGGTCTGTTGAAAAATTAATCCCAAGTTTATTATCTAACATAATAATTCCTCATTTCTTTAGTCAACCTATTGTACCATAATTTATTATTAAAAAAGGTAAGATTTTCTCTTACCTCATTATTATAAGTTTTTAATATCTTGTGCAACTTGTTTTAAGTCTTCTCTAATTTGAATAGATTGTGGACATAGCTTTTCACATTTACCACATTTCTTGCAGAATTCAGCTTGTGCGTCCCCTAGATTTGTATAGCGTCTTTTAGCTGTATCTTTAAGACCTAACATACCATATTCATTCCATAACTTGAAGTTACCTGGAATATCAATTCCAAATGGACAAGGCATACAATAACGACATCCTGTACAACCATTTTTTGTTTTTGCTTTGATTAAGTTTGCAACTGTTTCAACAATTTTTTCCTCTTCATTTGAAAGAGGTTTGAAATCTTTAAATGTTGCTAGGTTGTCTTCTACTTGATCATAGGTAGACATGCCACTTAAGACAACTTTAACATTTGGAAGTGAAGCTACAAAACGTAAAGCCCAACTTGAAATACTGATATTTGGATTATAATCTGTAAAGACTTGTTCGATATCATCGGATAAACTAGCTAAGGCTCCACCTTTAATTGGTTCCATGATTACTAATGGCACATGCTTTTCTTCAGCAAGTTTATACCCTTTCATTCCTGCTTGGATATCTGTATCAATATAATTTAATTGTATTTGACAGAAATCCCAATCATGATAATTAATAATTTCTTCAAAGACTTCATAATCATCATGGAAAGAAAAACCAAAGTTTTTAATTCTTCCTTGTTTCTTTAATTCTTCACAATAAGGAATAATATTTAAATCTAATACTTTTTTCCATGTATCTTTATTTAAAGCATGTAATAAATAGAAATCAACATAATTGACATCAAGTCTTTTCATTTGTTCTTCAAAGATTTCTTTTGCTTGTTCCAATGAATTAATTTTAAACATTGGTAACTTTGTCGCAAGATAAAAATCTTCTCTTTTATACTTCTTTAAAACTCTACCAACAAATGGTTCGCTTTCACCATCATGATAAGGATAAGCTGTATCAATATAAGTCACACCACTTTCAATAGCATGATCTAACATTCTTTCTGCTTCTACTTCATCAATAGTTCCATCTTCCTTTTTAGGAAATCGCATGCAGCCAAATCCTAATAATGAAGGATTGACATTAAGTTTATCAATTTTACTATATTCCATTTCTTTTTCCTCCCTAAATTAACCTATATACATTGTAACTACTAAAGCCAAGTTCATGTCAAGATAGATTTAAGCTTTACATTCTTGCTAATATGACATACAACATTAGCAAATTTGTAAAGTAATTAATAAATCACAAAAAGAAAGCCCTAATTATAAGTTTATAAAATACTATTTTTATCCATTTATTTTACTGTTCAGCCATACTTTTTTGACATAATTTGATATAATTATTTTGTTATCGTCCTCCCTGAAAGGAGGTGATGTTAATTGTTTTCCGACTTAGTAGTATCTGTCGTGGCAGGTGTGTTAGTTTATTACATATGCAAATGGTTAGACAAAAGATTTAAGCGATAACTAGCCTAGTGTTAGACCACTCTAAAAGTTAGAAAAGGTAAGGATCCACCAATCCTTACCTTTTCGTTTTGATGCAATTGTTCTCCGACTTGCAAATAAAGTATACCATACTTTGCGTGTAGTACACAAGTTATTGTACATTCACTTAAATTTTTATTTTTTCTTTCAGAAATTACTTTATCAAAAAATTTATCCTTTATTTCATATAACTCCTTTAAAAATTGAATTTCTATTTTTGTTCTTCTCTTTAGTTTTACTGACTAATTCACTTTCTCTTTTGTATCTAAAATATAAGAAATTTAATATCAATTATCCAAGAAAAAGGATATTAATATTTAACAACAATTATTTTAATACTTCTACTAAATCACATAAATCATCATATAGAGTATTTAAGTATTTGATATTCATATCAAAATTATATGTTTCCGTTGTTTTAATCATTATTGTACAAAATAGTCGTTCACTTAATAACGTTGTATAATTATAAAATCCAAATGGTATTTCTTTTGTAATATTATCATATTGAAAATGACAAACTAGATTAAATATTTGCATTGGTAATGATTGTGGAAATGGATCATTATTATTCGTTAAAAGTGATTTTAATAATTGAGACTTTTTATTTCCACTTAATATCTTTACTTTTCTTTTATTTGTTAATTCATCATATGTTCTTAGAAAAATAGCAACTTTTAAAGGATAAATAGTATATTTATCATTTATCTTTTCTATATATAATCCTTCACTTTCATCAAATGTATCAATCCATTGTTTATCATACTCAATAGCATTCCTTAGAAATTTAACAGAATTACTATTTAAAAAATTATGTCTTTGTTTACTTTCTATTTTTCCAATTGTTTGTTTACAAAAATAGAATAAGTCATCACTCATTAAAAATTCATTTAAATCTTCTAATGAAATATGCATATTCTTCCAAATATCAGGTGGCAATATCTCAAATTCTTCTGTATAAAATAACTCTTGAAAATTATTATCAAGATTATTTAAAAGATCAACACTATAAACTAATCGATTATATTGATTACAATGTTCTACTAATTGAATAATTGGATTAACATTATATCCTTTTACTTCTATTTGATTTTCATAAATAATGTTTTCTATAACACTTTCTAATTTATCGTTACTAGCTAAATAAAATCTTTTATATGCCATATTTTCAATCAATTTTTCAATTTGATATGATATGTTATTAAATTCGTTATTAGTATTACAAAAATAATAAAATGCTTCTTCATCATCAAATAAATTTAAAACAATAAATGATAAATGATTTCCTTTTAAAGCACCTTCCTCATAACTTTTTTTATAATCTACATTTTCTAATGAAAGACTTTTAAATATATTTTCTTTAGGAAAAATAAAATAATTCATTATATAAAAGAAATAAAGCACTTGTAAATACTTTTTGTATTCTAATGACTCACTAGGTTCATAAACACCAAAAACCTCTAATCTATTATTTAAAGCAAATCTACTTTTATCATTTCTTACAAGTATTTGCTTTATTTCTTCTTTTCCTCTATCCCAAGTAGCTTCATCAATACATACTCTATCAACAAAAACTTCCCTATTATTTTGATCCCTATGTCTACAAACAATTTTTCCTTCTATATTATATATCTTCTCTGTTATTCTTATTATTTCTTCAGCTAAACAATTAATATTTGCTTGTTCATCAGGCAAATCTTTTCCTATATCAAAATTACTTTGTAATTCTTTATTGTTAAATAACATAGTGATCTTTCCTTTCTCTATTAATAAAAATGTAATCATATTATGCCTAATATTAATTACATTTCTTATATATTCTATTATTGTAACTATGTATAACTATCTTGTGATTAATAAACCACTATAAAAGAAAACAAGCAAACCAACTATAACGATCAATGCTATTAATATGTACTTTTTCATTTAATTTCCTCTATATTCAAAATGTATTTTATAATCTTTATATTTATCATTTGTTTTAATAAATGACTTTAATTGCTTTTTAGCACTTTCTTTTGCTCTGTCATATAAGCCATTGTCAATTGCATCCTTCAACGCAGTATCTTCTAATTTAGTTAGTGCTTTATTATTTTCTTCTAAAGTAACATTTGTAAAAATGCTCTCTTCCTCATGATAAACTTTGAAAGAATCTTTTTTAAGTTCCTTACTTAAAACTTTAATTTCTGGCACAATTACATTAACAGTGTTATTTCCTGCTTCTCCCCAATCAACTTGCGAAAAGTCTATTCCAGCCTTAACGATAACATCATAGCTATAAATATATTTTGTTTGTGTAAAAGGTACGTTTACACCGTAAAATTTTCTTGATTTGTCTACCACATCAATTTCTGTCATTACACATGATTCTGTTGCTAATTCTCCAATATCCTCAAATCCTAATTTTGTTGTTTTACTTTCAGTAAAAAATGATTTTTTTATTCCAATAATTGCTACAAACAATACTAGAATTATTAATACAATTTTTATTATTTGTTTATTTAATAAACCTAATAGATTAGTAACAATTTTTTTCTTCTTACTTTCTTTAACATCATTATTTTCTAATTTCTTATAATTAACTTCATTCATATTTTCTTTCCCCCTTATAATTATATTTTTTAAAAATTTTTCTTACTTTCTATAACTTAATATTTTTCCACATCATATATTGATTAATTTCCATATTAATAATTTTCCAACAAGCTGATAAAACAGCCACATCATCAATATAGCCAATCCCTGGAATAGCATCAGGAATTAAATCTACAACCGATACTAAATAAATAAGCGATGCAACGATTGTTAAAACAGTTGAAACAGGCGGTTTGTCATATGTACCATCGATATAATCTTTTGTCATTGAAACCATAACAAGAATTTTTGATAACATGTTCCCAATACATGGAATATTTTTAGCTACTTTATAAGTTTCTGATATCAACAAATCAAATTTATCTGGACTTTCAATAACCTTTTTTGCTTTCGTTTTATTTTTCTTTATTTGCTCAGCTGCTTGAGCTTCAACATTTTTAATATTAATCATCATATTTCTTCCTCTCTTTTCCAATTTTTCTAAATTGATATTTAGATATATCTTTTAATCCTACTTTTTTTGAATATTCAGGATATTCTTCCATCTTTTCTATTATTTTTAATAGCTGTATTCTTTCTTTTACATTCATTCAATCCCCTCTGTCTGTCTTGTTTTTCTATTACACTTAAATTATAATTTTCTTATATCATTATATGAACACTTCACAAGGAGACATCTCGCTTGCATTTCACCTTGTGAGGTGAAAAGGAGATTTAGCATGGGTAAAAATGAAGAATTAGAAGATAAAAGTATATATTATAGGTATAGAAAAGAAGCAGGTTACACAAGAGAAAAAGCAAGTGAACTTTTAGATATGCCTGTTAGACGAATCGAAAAAATTGAAACCTATAGTCAAGATGCTACACCCTTAGATATAGTAAAAATGGCAAAATGCTATAAAAAACCCAATTTATTAAATTATTATTGTGTCCACGAATGTGATATCGGTAGAGACAATATACCTGAAATTGCAACTTCTGAATTAGAACATATTATTTTAGAAACTGTTGACAGTCTCAATGAAATGGCGCCACAAGTTAACCGACTAATTCAAATTGGAAGAAATGGTAGAGTTACTGATGATGAAATTGAAGACTTCGCTTTCATTTGTTGTAAATTAGAAGAAATTACTCTTGCCGTTGATTCTTTAAATTTATGGGTAAAAAACACAAGCTTAGAAAACAAATTAAATGGTGAATTATTGAAAAAATATAAAGATAAATATAAAAGATAAAATATACGTAGATAAATTTTCTACGTATATTTTATTTACTAATCTTCTTCGTCTATCTCTTGATCATCATCTGTTGTATCCGTAGTATTTTGATTTTCATTATTTGTTCTAGGAGCAGAAATTGAAACATTTAACTCAAAATCATCTGCATCATAACGAATATCAATCTTATATCCTTCACTATTTTTAGCATAATAAGAATCATCAAAATTATCTGCATCCACTGTATAACCCATTTTCTTACATTTATCAACATAGCTATCATAGTCATCTTTAGTTAAACCACATGCAACAAAAGAAAAACTTTTCTTATTATCTATATAATCTTTTTTAATAACTTGTGCTTTAGGTTTAGGTAATTTATCTTTAAATGTTCCTTGTGTCCAATAGATAGCTTTTTCAGTCTTTTCATCTTCTGTATATTCTTTTGATTTATAATCATAATAGGCTGTATGTATTTTATCGTTACTTATATATTCTATAGTTGCTGTAGATGGATCAGCCAAATTAATATAACTTGCATCTTGTAAATAATATATACCACTATAGTAATAAACTCTTTGATTTTTTACTGTTTTATTTTTATTTACAATTCTATTAGATTTTGCATAAAATTCAATTTTTTTATTTTTTATTTCTTCCATGCCTTCATCATCTGCATTTACTACATCTTTTATATGTTTATAAAACTTTTCTTTATCTTCTTCTTTTAAATCATCTTTTTCTTCAAAAGTTAATTCAAAATGTGTAATCGTATAAGGTGTATTATTTGTATAATCTAGTAATGCATATCGATCACCATCTACAATTCCTTGTTTAACTTTCCAATCTATATCTTCTATATTAATTTTTGATTGTTTTTCTAAATCACTATTTGTGTTATTCTTCTTATTATTAGAACTACATCCACCTATTATAGCAATCATACATATTAAAATTATGCACTTTATTCCTCTTTTCATTTTTCATATCCTCCAAAATATTTCTTTTTAATATATATTGATAACTCCAACTTTGTTTCTAGCTGTTCTACTTTCTCATCAATCATTTGTAATATCTCATTATTGGTTTTTGAATTAAAGCTTTGTATTTCTAATATACTAAATCCTATAGATTGGAAGTCTTTTATTTCTATGTAATCATTCAATTGTTTTTCATCATAAAATCTATATCCTGATTTTGTATCTATGATAGAAGGCTTTAAGATTCCTATTTGATCATAATATCTAAGAGTGTAAACACTGCATTTACAAAGTTTGGAAAATTCCCTAATTTTTAACAACTATTCTATCACCTCTAATTTTAGTTTATCATTCTAGCTAACTAGAGGGTAAAGCCTAAACAACACCTCTTTGTTATCTACATTTAAAATTTATCATTATTTATTTACAAACATTAAAGGCAAAAACATAGAAATATTTAGCAATAAAATTTTTTACATTATGATATTATTAATTTAGAAAAACTAATACTTGGTGTAGGCGCTATTGTAGGTGGTGGATTAGATTTATTTGAAACTAAAGTTATAGCAGATAGATCTTATGATTGGTTTATGAAGGAAAATTTCTCATAATAATTAATATTTTAAAGTTAGAAAAGGTAAGAATCCATCAATCCTTACCTTTTCATTTTGATGCAATTGTTTTCAGATTTGTAAATAAATCATAGCATATTTGCTTCCTGAAGTATGTTTTAAAATTATATATTATTTAAGCTATATTTAGATGAAGTATTTTATAATTTAACTATCTTTATGATTTCCAAGCCAATGACTTACACAATATGCAAAACATGCCGCACCAATAACACAAACATTTTCATCAAACTGTGCTTTAGGATGGTGTAAAGGATAATCGCCACGTTCATCCATAAATCCAGCAGTTAAAATCATATAAGTTGTCGGTATTTTTTCAGCAATAATAGCCAAATCTTCTGATACCGTTGCTGTACTATTAGGTATTCCTTTTAATCCTTCAATTCCTATTTGTGACATATATTCTGCCATTTCTAAAGTTAGCTGCGGATCACACATAAGCGGTGGTACTGTTGAAACCATTTCAATTTCAACTGTTCCACGATAGGTATCTGCAATTTTATGACATACTTCCTTCATACGACTTAATAAATTTTCTCTTGTTGAAACATTATTTGTTCGTAGTGTTCCTTGTAAAATTGCACTTTCAGGTATGATATTAGCTGCACTACCAGCATTAAACTTACCTATTGTAAGTGTGCATATATCTTGAGGATTTGCTTCTCTTGCAATAAGTTCTTGTAGAGCGAGATGAATATGTACACCGATATTTATAGGATCTATTCCTTGATGAGGATAGGCTCCATGTGTTCCTTTTCCATGAATTATTATTTTAAATTCATCAACAGAGTTCATCATAATGGCCCCTGCATTATACATATAAGTACCCACTTGATTTTTCCCTATCATCATATGATAAGCCATTGCTGCATCTGGTCTTGGATTATCTAAAATTCCATGTTCAATCATACATTGGCACCTTTAAATACTTCTTCAGCATTTTGAAACATTAATTTTACTGTTCCTTGTAAATGATATTCATCTTCTTTTAACATTCTTGCTGCCGTTAATAACATAGCTGTATGGATATCATGACCACAGGCATGCATGTTTCCTGAAGTACAAGTAAACTCTTCTCCACTTAATTCAGTAATCGGTAAATCATCCATATCTGCCCTCAATAAAATAACGGGTTTTCCTTTACCAATCGTTGCAGTTACTCCATGTCCACATAATTGGGGTTGAATTCCATATTCTTTCAATTGTTTCATAACATATTCAATCGTATTTGGTAAATCTAATCCTACTTCTGCATTTTTATGAAGATATCTTCGTATTTCAATAGTATCTTCTTTTAATTCATTTGCTCGTTTATAATAATCCATTTACATCCCCCCTCTATATACAAAAATAATTATATATCGCTTATTACCACCGTCAACTTCTTTTATATCCCCTTATCAAAAGTTAAAAAATTCATTTTCACTAATAAATCATCAAATTAAAAGGCACCAACAATTCCTATTTATCTAGGTTTATTAGTGCTCTTCTTAATTTTTTCATGTCCAACTTATTTATTGGTTTTGCTTTCAGCTTTTATATAATCACAATCGCTTTATTTTTTCTTCTTTTATATTATTGATAAATGAGTTCAAAATAACATAAGGTATATAAATTTTTATAAGGAAGGAAATATACCTTAGTCTAATTCTTCACCATTTGTTGTAATAACTTTTTTATACCAATAAAAAGAATCTTTTTTTATTCTTTTTAAGCTACCTTTGCCTAAATCGTCTAAATCAACATATACAAAACCATATCTTTTTTTCATTTCTCCTGTTCCAGCAGAAACAATATCAATACATCCCCATGGAGTATAGCCAAGTACATCAACTCTATCGATTTCTATTGCTTTTTTTAATTCTTTTATATGATTTCTAATGTAAGAAATACGATAGTCATCGTGAATTTCATTGTTTTCTAATATATCATCATTTCCCATTCCATTTTCTACTATAAATAATGGTTTTTGATAACGATCATATAATTCATTTAAAACAAATCTTAATCCTTCTGGATCAATTGGCCATCCCCAAGGTGTTTTTTCTAAATATGGGTTTGGTGATGCTTGTTGTCCACCAGTAGTTGTCGTATTAGGAGAAAAACGATCAAATGCAGTTGTTCGATAATACGAAAATGCAAGATAATCAGATGTATTTTCTTTTAACCATTTTTCATCCTCAGGTTCCATCTTTAATTTAAAATTATATTCATCAAAAATAGCTTGTGCATAATTAGGATAATATCCTCGACAAGTAACATCACTAAACATCAATGCTTTTCTTCTGAATTCATATGCTCCAAATACATCATCTGGATGACAAGTCGCAGGATAAATTCCAGAAAGTGCACACATTGTACCTAACATAAAATGTGGATTGATCTCTCTTGCCATTTTATTTGCCATTGCGCTGGCAACTAACATATGATGAATTGATTGAAACTTAATTCCCGCATCTTCTAATGGTGTTTCTCCTTGATTAGAATGAGCTCCAGTTTTACGATGATTCGAAGCTAATCCAAGTGTCCAATAACCACCCAATACATTTATTTCATTAACGGTAATCCAATAAGTAACTTTATCTTTCCATCTTTCAAAAAGAACTTTTGCAAATTTTAAATAAAAATCAATTAATTTACGATTGATCCATCCACCATATTTAGTAGCTAAATTTAAAGGCATATCAAAATGTAAAATTGTTACTAATGGTTCTATATTATGCTTTTTTAATTCATCAATAACATTATCATAAAAATGTAGTCCTTCCTCATTAGGTGTTTCATCATCACCGTTAGGAAATATTCTTGTCCACGATATCGAAAGACGATACGTTTTAAATCCCATTTCTGCCATTAAAGCAATGTCTTCCTTGTAGTGATGATAAAAATCTGTAGCTTGATGGCTTGGGTAATAATACCCTTCTTTTAAGAAACCAACATATCCATAAGGAATGCATTCTCCCATTTGGATTGTCACTTCATCATCTTGATCATTCTTACAAAAAATACGTCTAGGTTCATCCTTAGTTCCATTAGTTATTAAGTCGTGAACAGCAATTCCTCTGCCACCTTCCTGCCATCCACCTTCATATTGATTAGCGGCAGTAGCACCACCCCATAAAAAATTCTTTGGAAAACTCATATTTCATTTACTCCTTCTTCGTTTTACATTAATTAAACAATTTTTAAAGAACAAACTATTTTATTTTTGTTCAAGTTTGGCTTGTTTATTAGACATCAAAACAAATGGAACCCAAATAATAAATGTAACAATTAAAATAATAGCTTGAACAATAATTCCATGAATTCCATAGCTAATAAATCCTGTTACAAATACTGGTAACCCTGGTGGACAATCAAGTACTCCACAAGTTAAAAATCCTATATTTGTAGCAACTACAGCAATAAATGCTGCAATAACTGAATTAAGTATAAATGGAATTGCAAAGATTGGATTTAATACTAAAGGTAAACCGAAAACTACTGGTTCATTAATACCACAAATACCAGGAATTAATGAAAATTTTGCAATAGATTTATGATCTTCACGTTTTGAAAAAATGAAAATTGCTATTAATAATGATAGAGTAATTCCTCCTCCACCAACAACAACGAAACTAGTCCAAAAACCTCTTGTTAAAATATTTGTTGCAACTCCTCCAGCTTGTACAGCAGAAATGTTTTCTGCAAGTCCAGCAGCAGATAAAGGACCTCTAACTCCTTCAATAACCATACCACCATGAATACCTAAAAACCAGAATAATTGATTTACTAATGCAAGAACAAGAATACCACCTGTTGTATTTGCTAACGCTTGTAACGGAAGTTGAATAATATTGTAAATCCAAACATTTAAATAATTACCAGTGAATGTATTAAATAAACATCCCCCAACTGAAAATGCAGTAATAATAATGAAAATAGGGATTAAAATATTAAATGAACGAGCAATTCCTGTTGGAACCGAATCTGGCATTTTAATTTTAATAGCATCTATGTTAGTCAATAATCCAAAAAATTTTACAGCAACCATTGACATAATCATTGAAACAAATAGTCCTTGTGCTCCAATAACACCTGCACCTAATCCATTGACCACAACTGGATCTTTTAAACCTTCGACCACTGTACTTATTGTATTTGGACATACAGCTAAATAACTTAATAATCCAATTAACCCACTTTCTAATTGTGGTAAGTTTTCTTTTTCAGCAAGTTTATAACCAATTAAAAATGCAATTGGTAATGACATACAAGAAATAGTCACAAAATTTATCGCTGTAAATGCTGGAGATAAATTTGATAACCATGGAACCCATTGTGCCAAGCCATTAGCTCCAGATACTAATATATTTAACATACTACCAAATGAACCAACAATAATAAACGGTACAAACATCGTAAATGCTTCTTTAATCGAACCAAGATATTTATTTGTTTCGACTTTTGAGCTTATTGATAACAAAACATTTTGTAATTTATCTTTCATTTTTTTTCCTCTCTCTCTAAAAAATATAAGAATTTATTTCTGCAGATCTATCTATATCTTTCATATGTAATTATAAAACCTCTATTATAGAACTCAATGTATATAAATTCCATTTTATTGTGGAACTTTTCAAAATATAGAAAAAGAATTGATAAATTACCAATTCTTTTTCTATATTTTCAATTCAATATCATTAAATATTTTTATAATTTCTTCTTGGTTTTGTTTTTTTATAATTCTTTTTATATAGTTAGAATTATCCGCAAAATAAGAAAGTTCCTTATATAAATCTAAGATTTTTATCCCTATATTTTTACCAATAAGCGGTATAATAACAAGTTGTACTTTTTTCTTATTCCATAAAATAGGTTTTGATAAAATACCTATAATAATTTTTGTCTTTGGTTCATCAACACAACAAGATAAGATGGCGAGCATATTTTCTAATTCATAGTTTCCTATACAATCCTCTTCAATCAATTTTTTTGAAATACTTTCATTTCCTAAAGTATTTTTTATAATATAAGAAAGAACTCCTTCCTTTGTTTCTTCATTAATATTTTTAATTATTAAATTCCTCTTAATTACTTCTTGCATATGAAAACTATCTTGATCATCCAAAAAGGAGAGTATTCTTTTTTTATCATTATTATTTAAAAAATAATTAACTTCTATTACTGGTATAGGCAACTTATTTTTTATCGGTGTGCTCGTTATAAGAAAATCAACATCTTCAAAATCATAACTTTTAATTCCAATATAATCAACCGTTTGAATTTCATTTATAAATTTTCCGTACATTTCCTTTATCTGATACGCTAAAGTACTTGATGTTCCTCTTCCTACACCGCACATTAAAAGAATGTTCTTTTTATCTTTTATTTTCTTTCTAAGAAGAGCAAGTTCTAAATGTAACGCGATATATCCTATTTCCTCATCACTTAAATTATTTCCATGATAATCTACAAGATGATTACATGCAGCAACAGCTAATTGATAAGCCAATATATTTTGTTGTTTTATTTTATCAATAAGCGGATTACGAAGAACTACATTATATCTTGAACGAACCTCTAATGGAATAAGATGTAAAAGTAAGTAATCTCTTAATTCATTATCATTAGAAAAATCAATGCGCCATTGTGATTGAATATTAACTAACATAGTATTTACAATTTGATTAACATCAAAATCTTTGATAATACGATGAATACTTTCATCAAAATTTCTAATAATTCTCTTTGATGCTAAATGTATTGAAAGAGACACAATTTCTTGATCACTCATCTCAATTCCTAAGTGTTTATGAATTTGTTTTGCTAATTCTACAGCAACAACACTATTAGTCCAACGAGAAATATCAATAATCATTTCTTCTGTAGCTTTCAATAAAATACCTTGTTTAATTCTTTTTAATGATACAAAAATAACAATAATAAAGTTTTGAACAGATACTTCTGACATTGAAATTTGATATTTGACCATTACATTTTCAAGAATTTGACTAATATTTTGAATCATTAACAAATCATTAGAATTAAACTGATTTCCTGGAAAATCATCGCGTTGATCAATATAAGAAATATATATTGCTGCTAAGCATAATCTCTTGTTAAATTCTCTTCCTTCTACTCTCATTCCATAATGTGGTTTTTGTACTAATTTTAAATCATATTTTGACAGTGATTTTCTAATTCCCTTTAGATTTTGCGACAATACAGAAGCAGAAACAAATAGCATTTCACATAATGTTTCTGATTTAACCCAATCATTAGACTCTATCAAATATTTTTGAATCCAATCTTCTCTTTCATTAACACTAAAAACAAAAGAATCTTGTAAAGAGCGATAGGAATTACATAAATTAATAAATTCATCAACATTATTAATAACTAATTTTAATCCCTGAGATGTTTTGACATCAATATAATTCTTTGTTGATTTCATGTCTTCATTTATTAATTTAATGTCTTTTAATATTGTTTTGGTACTTACATTACATAACGCACTTAGATTTTCTGAAGTCACATATTCGCCGTTCTCTTTTAAATATTTTAATATTGTGTAATTTCTTTCATTCATATTGCTATTATAATATTTTATCTAGAAATTTGTCTACTCATGCTTTTTAACATATTAAAACCAATTAGCTATAATATATACTTTTAATAAGAAAAGACACATCTAATTAATGATTTTTATACCTAAATAAGTACTATTTTAAGTATATTTATCATCAATAGATGTGTCTTATTTTGATGTGTTAATCACAAATTTAAAATCAAAAAAATGTTGATTTTATTGTTGTTTTATTTGTTTCTTAGCTTCATTTGAGGGAAATGATTTTTCTTTTCCCATATACTAACATATGTCTTTATATGTATCATATTTTAATATTAGTATTTTATAAATCTTTCTATTTCTTTATAAGTAGTCGTATAACTGTCGTATTTTAGTCGTACAATTATTTAACCATTTTTGAATCAAAATAACTTTCTAAATTTATCATTTCCTCTACTGTAAACTCTTTAGTTGCTTCTGCATAGATATTCATTGTTACTTCTATATCTGCATGTCCTAATATTTCTTGCATTACTTTAACATTGACCCCTGCTTCACACATTCTTGTAGTAAAAGTATGTCTTAAAGAATGATTACTAAATTTAGGCAATAAACATAAATTGGTATTTTTTTGATTGCTTTCTAAAATATAATAATTACAATCTCTAATAATTCTTTTTAATGCTTTATTTAAAGTTCCATAATGTTGAGGCATTCCAAATCTATTTACAAAAATAAAATCCGAATAATTGTCAATTACAGACGTACATTTTATATTATTCTCTTCTTGATATTTCTTTTCCATTAAAAATGCAGATTTTACTTTTTCTGTCATTGGAACTTTTCTTCTTCCACTTAGTGTTTTTGGTGTATTAACAGAAAACCCACATCCCAATCCTTTTCCTTTTGGATAGTAGACCAATGTATGATTAATATCTATCAATCCATTTTCCAAATCAATATCACACCATCTAAGACCTGTTAATTCTCCTGCTCTTAATCCTGTCCATAGCATGATATAAAATATTGGATACCATCTTTGCTCGTGATTTATTAAATAATTTTCAAATAGTTCTTGTTCTTTTAACGTTAGTGATTTTCTCTTAGTCGAATCCATATTATGTGCTTTTTTTAGCTCTTTTAAAGCATTATCTGACGGATTATATCTCAAATAATCATCTTCAACTGCAAGTTCTAAAACTTGATGCAACACAGTATGAAGACTATCTATTGTACTAACTTTTATATGTCTTTCATCATACAACCTATTATAAAAAGCTCTAACATCTGTTCTTTTTAAACGATCAATTTTTATATTACCGAAATCTGGTTCAACAAATTGTTCATACATATATTTGTAATTTTGTAAAGTATTGTTTTTCAATCCCCTTTTTAATTCAAGCCATCTATAATATAAATCATTTAAAGTTATATTTTTATTTTCTATTTGTATACCATCTAATATTTTTTTTGTAACTTCTTTTTCTTTGTCACGTAAATCTTCTAATGTTTTTGCATATGCAGAATGTCTTTTCCCTAAATTATCTCGCCATTTGAACTCATAAGTTCCATTAGCTCTTTGATATTCTCCTTCCTTCAAAACTCTATTTTTAGAATCTTTTCTTCTTTGCATTTAATATTCTCCTCTCTTTTATAAAAAGGAGAATATGCTCACCTATATTATAGATTTACATATTCTCCTTGTCTATGACATTTTATAAAGAATAAGATTTAGCAATATACTTTTCTAACAATTCTCTTTTTAATAATCTCTTATTTCCTATCCATAACACAAAATTACAATTATCATTATTAGAAATCTCTCTTAATTTATTTACTCCTATTCCTGTATAAATACTAGCTTCTTCTAATGTTAAACACAATTTTTTATCTAAAGCTACAATATCTTTTCTTATATTAATGACCTCCTTCTATTTTTAAATATTCATCAACTGAATTATATTGAACTTTTTCACCATCATCCTTATAAATAATAACCTTGTGTATTCTTCTTAAAAATGCAAGATAAGATTCTTTATCATTTACTTTCTCATTATTATATTGCTTATCTAAAGGCCAATTTGAAATAATGTATACTTTCTTATAACATGCAACTTTATTATTATATCTACTTGGCAAATCTAATGGATAAATATCAAGATAGTTTAGCATTTCTGTTAATCTTAACGAATTTCTAAATTCATCAAAAATTATAACTTCTTCACAACTATAACTATCAAACGGATGACTATAATCTGTTACACGATATGTATTTATAAAACCATCTTTTTCAAATACACCTCGTGTCTTCCCCGATCCAGTAGTTCCAGATATATAAATAACTTCTAGATTTAAACGAACCTGTTCTTTATATTTATTTGTTAATAAAATATTACGAACTTTATCAATCTTATCTACATTTAAAATATAGTCTTGATTTAATGCCAAAATTTCTGCATTAGAAAGTCCATCATTTATATATTGATAAAGTTCTGACATATCTGTTCTCTTACCTTGACTATCTGGTGGTTTTGTTCCAAATTCCTCAAATGTACCTTCTATTACTTTCTCTTGTTTATCTTTATCATTTTTCCATTTTCCTTCTTTTTTTATATAGTTAACATTGTCAGAAATACTTCCCTTTGCAATTTCTATATGAGCACCTAGAAAATTTCTATGAATTGTACTTACTCGAACACGTGAACTAAACACAATAAATATATGTGTATGATAACAACTTCCTTTTTCATCAGCTAAACAATAATATACGAGTGTTTTAAAATTATTTCTTAGTATTTCATGGATTTTATCATGATTAAATCCATGATCCACAGGATTATTTATTGTTAGCTGATATTTATTTGATTGTGAATCTTTTATTCCAAACACCTCCCTGTGTTCATTTTGTGCAACTATATTGAACGCTATTTTCATTGATTTTATCGGTGTTTTTTTGTGCTTGTGTCATTGTTGGGTAATACTAACCAACAATGATGCTAAGATTGAGGCTTCGCCTCAATCTTGCATTTTCCATTCAGTGCTTCCTGACAAATTTCATACAATCGCTCATTATTAATTACAATTGGGAATTTTATAAATTTCAAATCCCTTGATTGCAACAATATAACACCTTCTCCTGCATCAAATTTATAGTTTGTATCCATTGTTAACTCCTTAGGCAAAACCATGTCATATATGCTCTTTATTGCACTACCAAGAACAATTATTACTCCAAAATTAACTCTTGATCCTTGAGGAAAAACACTTGCGTCAGGTCTTTGACAAGCTAATACCAAAGATACTTTTAAGCTTCTACCTAACATTAATATTTCACCTATTTTTGACATTACTTCTTCTTTTTGTTTTTTTTCTAATGACAATATAAAAGCAACATATTCATCAAAAACTAACACTATAGGTGTTCTACTTTTATCAACACCTTCCTGTCTTAAGTGCATCTTTTCATAAACAATGTCCAATGCATTAACGCAATTTTTGTATGCAAAATAGTTCTTACATGATCGTAAAGGCTTAAATTGATCATCCTGTTTAAAATCAGCAAAAATAAATAATGATTCAGAGCAAAACGCAAAATAGAGTTTTATAATATAATAAAGTAAGCTTGTACTCTTTCCTGAACCGCTCATACCAGAAATCAATGTATGTATATTTTGCTCCAAATCAATGCTTATATCTTGTTTTGAGGCGTATGAGTGCCATTTTATATAATCTATACCTACACATACTTTGTTATCATATTTTTTCATAAAAAGCTTCGTCTCTTTTTTTATAGTCAATCTTTGTTCCCAAAACTAAAATTATCATATGACTATTTCCTTTATAATATTTTGCTTTTTCTAAATAATGACAATTTAAAACAACTTCAATAAATTCTTGTTTATCATTCCACATAGATACAGGAAGATTGTTATAAAAAATCAAATATAAGTTATTTTGCTTATCATATCTTTTACTTATTAAAATCGGCTTATAATTTTCTACATACTTTGAATCAAATACACTTACTACAGCATTTTCAATGTTTTTAGCTGAGTGCTCTCCAATAAGATAAAATACTTCAAATACTAATACAATAGGTACTAAAATTGATATAATAATTAAAGTAATTTCAAATATTTTCTTAAACAATAAGATTCCTTGATAATGATTTATTATTATCGTTTTTAAATTCATAAGGACTATAATTAATGCAATTGCAATAATTACAATAATTATAAATAATACCTTTCTTTTCATTAGTTCTTTAATTCCTAATTCAATTCTATATATATCTTTTTTATTTTTATATATTTTCATAACTTTTTCTCCTAATAGCTATAGATCAAAGATTTAACTTTGATCTATTTAGCTGTTTTTGATTTCAATAAATTCAATTTTACCTTTATAATTAAAACCTAAATTTAAAGTATCATTTACTTTTAAATTTTTTGGTATAAGTTTTTCATCTCTTACAAATACTTTATCGCATTTTGCTCCAATAGTATTTTCATCAGAAAATGCTATATAGAGAGATGTTCCACTTATTTGTTCTCCTGTATTCTCATTCTTAAAATTAATTTTTTTTATTCCTAAAAGTTTTGCTAACATCTAATATCCTCCTTGTATAAATTTACTTGCCAAGCTTGACAAAACATAGTATATTACACTTAAGGTAGTCAGACAATCACGTGCGGAAAACATTTTTTACAAAAAAATGCCTACCTTAATAAAATTTATCTATAAAAAGGAGTTTACATATGATTCACAACGAAATTATTGATTTTTTCTTTAAAAGAACGTCTTCCGAAATAAAAAAAAGGATTACATCCTCTTCATTAACTTACGAAGATATATATCCAAATAATCCTAAAATGCTAAGTTATGTCACCAATAATAAAGTAACTGATAAAAATCCATACTTACTTTATGATATAATCATTAAATCATTAATAAGTACTATACAGAAAAACGGAACTGAGATACAACTTTTTATTAATGAAACTGATGTCCTTTGGGGGAATAACTTAGAAATAAATAATTACATAGATTACGTTTATTCTTATTCCTTTACGTATATTATGAAAAATCATGATAAGTTTGATATTGATAAAGAATTACTACTACTAAATTATGTACCTTACGTCAAATATAGGACTTATTATGAACTATATAATAATCCAAATAGGAATCCTATATTTGAATTATACGGTATGGCCAAAGATGTACTATCTTATAATTATCCTATACAACGTAAGAATGCGTATCATTTTCTATACAATCTAATAAAAAATGATTTTGAATGTATTTTTAAAAAATTTATAGAAAATACAAAGACCTACAAAAAAATAGATACAGAATTTGATAAATTTTTAAAGATAGAATTTTGTGGTATATTAAAGAATTATTACCCCAATGCATATTCAATAAGTATGAGAATAAAAAATCTAATAAAAAAAGATTTATTTTTAGCTGAAAAAGTAATAACTAATCCTAAAAACCCAGAAAACATTAATAATAGGGCACTTATTTCTGCAACTAGTAGCTATATTGTGGAGCTAGAAAAAATTTATTCTCACAATGAAAAGTAGATAGTCTTGATCTATCTGCTTTTTTCAATAAATTATATTCTTCTACATAATAATTATATAGGGTATCCTTATACTATTGCAGCAATAATAACTAACTAAAAGCTTATAACTTTAAATGAGAAACATATTAAAAATATTTTAAATGGATACTTTAGTAAAACATATATAATCCATATTTCTATTATTTTCATCCTTCATTTATACTATCCGCTCCCATTTCTTCCATTCTAGCCATTGCAAAATAATTCGCATTTGTAAACAATTCTTCCATTTCTTCTAAAGTTTCAGGAACAGGATGATCAAACGAATGTCCTTCAAATAAACGACATGGTTCTAATGTGTTCCTATCTACATAGCAATATAAATAATTTTGTTTTAGAAAATCTTCCCAATTATTAAACATTTTCAACCATGCTTTTGTATTGTTAATAGTAACTTGTTTATAATTAACGTTTGCATGTCTAAATAATAATTCCAATGCATCATCATTACTATATCCATTTGAATTATCTAAATACCATTGATACAAGCAATCCATTGTTAAATCCCAATAATCAAATCTTCCAAAATTAGCTCTTCCAATATTGAATCCTTGAGGAACAGGTATAAAATTTCCCATACAATGCATTGATGCTACAAAATTTGCACATTCTTCTGAAATATCAATAAACTCCATATTATTGAAAATGAACCTATTAAAATCAACATTATTCGGCAATTTTTTAATACCTAATTTTAAGTATAAATATTTCTTTAAAGTTGTTTGAATACTTGTCATCGTATCTCCTCTGAATATAAAACCTTCATTATTATATAATTCATATTTATTTTCAAAAGCTTGTTCTCGTATATTAAAAGTATCTAACCATGGGAATAATTTTCTATAATCTTTTACTACCACTTCCAACGAATCGCAATCAACATTTTTAAAAAATTTTATTGTAGATTCGGCAGTCATTTTATATACTAAATATCTTTTAAGTACCGCTTTAACAACGTCTTCTTCATTCAAAGTAGATGTGAAATATAATTCAAGATATTCCATACCCTTATTTTGATAAACGTGTCTATAAAAATTTAACATATATAGAATAATGCATTTAGTATCATAAATTACTAATTGGTTGTCAATCATAATCACTAATCCTCCTTAAAAATAAAAGCGAGTTAAAAACTCACTTTATGTATTTGCAACATCTTCAAAGACTCTTGTTGTTATTTTTTTACCACAATGTTTGCAAACCTTGTCCACTTCGTAAATACGTCTTTCTCCCGGAACCATTTGATCATAAGTACCAGTTACTTTTCCTTCGTTATTACGTATTTCATTACTTTGTTTAACACTTATTTCTTTTGTTCCAACTAATCGTTTATCAACTTGTTTAAGTGCGTATATTTTTTTACATTCAGGACATTGTGATTTTCGTCCATACATGTATACTGCTATTGCACATGCTACCAAAGCAAATAAAATTCCAATAAATCCTGTTGATGAATCCCCCATTTCAAAAGCACCAATTGCTCCTAAAATCATTGCTGGTATAAACCATTTTTTTATTGATTTAAAATCCATATTATTTTCCTCCCTTTTTAATAAGTATAATCCAAAATTTTAATATTTGCAATGCATTTTGCAATGCATTTTTCTAGTGCAATTTCAAATACTATATTTATTGAAGGAGGTTGACATTATGAGTTTCCAATTAAAGCCGAAAAAACAAACAGAAAATAAGACTATTCGATTTCCTCAAGATCTAGTAAATGAAATTGAAAAATATATACAAAATAAAGATGTCACATTTTCACGATTTGTAATACAAGCATGTGAATATGTTCTTGAAGATATCGAAAAAGATAAAAACAAACATACTAATTAAATATTATTTTTAAAACTATAATCTAACCGATTATACTTTTTTTTATTAGTAAAAGAAAAAGTCCCATATCATTAAATATGGGGCTTTTGAACATATTCTCCTTTTGTTTGATAATTGGTCGTAAATTAGTCGTAATTACCTAAATAAATTATTTATTTTCCTTTATTTTTTAAGATTATTTATTTCTTGGTTTCATTTGAGGGAATAAGATAACTTCTTGAATAGATTCTTGTCCAGTTAATAACATAACTAATCTATCAATACCCATTCCCATTCCACCTGTTGGTGGTAAACCATATTCTAGAGCTTCTACGTAATCTAAATCCATTTCGTTTGCTTCATCATTTCCTAATTCTTTTTCTTTTAATTGATCAGTAAATCTTTCATATTGATCGATTGGATCATTTAATTCAGTAAATGCGTTAGCATATTCGTTTCCACAGATGAATAATTCAAAACGTTGTGTGAAACGTGGGTCTTCTAAATTCTTTTTAGCTAATGGAGAGATTTCAATTGGATGACCATATACGAATGTTGGTTCTATAATTGTTTCTTCTACATATTTTTCAAAGAATTCATTGATAATATGTCCATAACCAAAGTGAGCTTCTACTTCAATACCATGTTCTTCAGCTAATTTTTTAGCATCTTCAAATGACATATGTTCATTGAAATCAATACCAGTCTTTTCTTTAATAGCTTCTGTCATAGAAACACGTTTAAATCCAGGAGCTAATGAAATATGATGTCCTTTATAATCTAATTCATAAGTTCCATTAACTTCCATAGCTGCATTAGAAATAATACCTTCAGTTAAATCCATCATTCCTTCAAGATCACTAAATGCTTTATAAACTTCAATTGTAGTAAATTCAGGGTTATGAGTTCTATCCATACCTTCATTTCTAAATAAACGTCCAATTTCATAAACAGCATCCATACCCCCAACAATTAATCTCTTTAAAGATAATTCAGTCGCAATACGTAAATAGAAATCAGTATCTAATGTATTATGATGAGTAACGAATGGTCTTGCTGCAGCTCCACCTAAGATTGGATTTAATACAGGTGTTTCAACTTCTACATAATTTTTACTATCTAAATAATGTTGAATTGAACGAATGATTCTTGGTCTTGTAAACGCAATTTTTTTAGCATCTTCATTCATGATTAAGTCAACATATCTTCTTCTATATCTTTCTTCAATATCACTTAAACCATGGAATTTTTCTGGTAAAGGACGTAATGCTTTTGTTAAATGTGTATATTCACTTACTTTAATTGAACATTCTCCAGTATTTGTCATAAATACTGTACCTTTAACCCCAATAATATCTCCAATATCACCTTTTTTAACGATTTCATAAACTTCTTCACCTAAAGTATCTTTTCTTACATATAATTGGATTTGTCCATCTCTATCTTGAATATGCATAAAACATACTTTACCTTTACGACGTTTAGTCATAATTCTACCAGCAACAGCTACTTCTACAGCCATTTCTTCTAATTCTTCATGTGTTTTATCACCATATTGTTCTTTAATACCTTTTGAATAAGCTGTCACATCAAATCTTTGACCAAAAGGATCAATCCCTTTGTCAATAAGTTCTTGCATTTTTTCTCTACGAACAAGTTCTTGTTCACTAAACTTTCTTTCTTCCATAATATCCTCCTAAAATATAAAAAACTCTCTATCCCATGGGACGAGAGCTAAATCGTGTTACCACCCAAATTCATTAATAGGTCACCCTATTAACCTCAATAACTATCTATTAATAGTCTTGCCTATAACGTGGCTTACGTCATCTTATCAAAACATCCAAGATGCAGCTCCTAGTCTTTATTCATAATAGTTTCATTATCTTTTCCACCAACCAAGACTCTCTTTGAATGAAGGGCTATTATTACTTGTCTATTCATTGCCTTTATTTCTACTTCGTTATCTTAACTTAATTCAAATTTATTGTCAATATAAGCGATAAAATTAGTTTTAATAATGAAAAAATGCACGTAAGTGCATTAATCATGAATCTTATTATTTAAAACCATTCTTACAAAATCAGGTTCAAAATGTTTAGCTCTTGATCCTGAATATCCCATATCTAATGATGAGATTTGTTTCATTTCTTCTTCATTTAATTCAAAATCAAAGATATCTATATTTTCTTTAATTCTTTCAACATGTGTTGATTTTGGAATAACAACGACTCCTCTTTGGATATTCCATCTAAGTATTACTTGTCCTACTGTTTTATTATGTTTTTCTGCAATTTCTTTTAACATTTCATCTTCAAAGGGATTATATCTTCCTCCACCTAATGGTGCCCATGCTTCTGGAATAACATTATAATATTTCATTGTTTCCAAAGCTTTTTCTTGAGTGTAATAAGGATGTAATTCTACTTGATTGACTACTGGTTTTACTTTAACAACTTCACAGAAGTTTGTAAGAATATTTGGATAGAAGTTAGAAACACCGATTGCCTTTAATTTACCTTCTTGATAAGCAGTTTCCATGGCTCTCCAAGAACTGAAATAATCACCACAAGCTTGATGTAATAAATATAAATCAAAATATTCTAAACCACTTTTTTCTAAAGAAGCTTCAATTCCTTTTTGGGCACTTTCGTAATCCATCATATCTTGTACCCATAATTTAGAAGTAATAAATAAATCTTCTCTTGTACAAAGACCATCAGCAATTGCTCTTTTTACAGCAGCTCCTACAGCATCTTCATTATAATAAGCAGCAGCTGTATCAATTAAACGATATCCCGCTTTAATTGCTTGATAAACTGATTCTTCACATTCTTTTTTATCTGGTACTCTAAAAACACCAAAACCTACCATTGGCATTTTTAAACCATTATTTAATGTAACATATTCCATTATATGATCCCCCTTTTGCTAATATTTTAAATCATCTATATAAATCTTCAAATACTTATTAACTATCATCTATCATACATTTAAAGCATAAAAAAAGAACCTCTCGGTTCTCCTCTATTATTTTTTAGTAGTTTTTTTAGCAGTTGTTGCTTTTTTAACAACTGGTTTAGCTTCTTTAGCAGCTACAGCTTTAGCTGGTGCTTTTGCTGCAGGAGCTTTTTTAGCTGGTGCTTTTTTTGCAGCTGTTTTTTTAACAACTTCTGGATATTCAGGCATAGCATTAACATCTAATTCACCTTTTAATTCAGAACCATCTTTTTTAATTGCTACAAAGAAAACTTTAGCAGTTTCAGGTAAGTAATAAATATTTAAAGTTTCAACTTCTGTTGTTTTTACACCTTGTTCTTTTAAAGTTTCTTTAACGTATTTATCTAAATCACCATTTTTAACATTCTTTTCTTGGTATTGTACTTCGATCATTGTTTTCATATTCTCTCACTTCAAAACCTCAGTTTTTACTTCCTCCTTGGTAAGTATTCTATACCATTTTTTTTATTTGTAAAGTGTTTTTCTTAAGAAAAAGCGCATGAAATCAACGTTTTTCTCTAATTACTTATCATAGTAATAAAATATTGTTTTATCTTCAAACCTTTTATCTTAATTTGTAAAAAAATAGAATTGGAAATCCAATTCTATTTCTTAGATTTTGAATCAATAATCATGATAAATTTAGTTTTAGCTTCTACACCATCTTTACTATCTGCAAATGTTTTATAATCATTAGCTAAATCAACAAGTTTTTGTGTTGTATCTACATCTTTTTTCACTGTATCATTTAAAACACTAGAAACCTTATCTAAACCTTTACTTTTAAATAAAGTTAAACCATCAACTAAAGCATCACTACCTTGAGCTAATTGATTTGATGCCGTTTTTAATTGACTACTTGCTTGTACTAAAGTATCAGATCCATCACTTAATGAAGATAATCCTTCACTTAATTGTTTAGAACCATCAACAGCACTCTTAGCTCCTTCTTTTAATTGAGCAACTCCACCTGTATAACTTTGTAATCCTTGATAGAATTTGTTATATGAATCTAATTGTGCTAAAGCTGTTTTGACTGATGGTTGATTTTCTGCTGGTAATTTTGCCATTAAACCATTTAAAACTGTTTGATAATTATCAATTGTCAATTCAATAGACATTCCTGTAGTAGCCAATTGATTATTAATTTGTGTTTGTGTTGTTGTTAATAAAGTATTAAATACTTGTTTTGCTCCACCAACTAATGTTGCACTTTGTCCATCTAAAGTAATTAATCCATTATAAAGTGTTTCGATACCTGTTGTTAATTTTTGTGATCCTACAAGAGCAGAAGCTGCACCCGTTTTTAAAGATCCAACACCTTGATCAAATTCACTGTATTTAGAAGCATATTGTTTTAAGCCTGATTGTAATGTTTGCCCACCAGCAATAATTTGGTCAAATGATGAATTTAATGTATCTACACTATCATAAACATCATTTAAATCATCAAAATTAATATCTGTTTCAGATAATAATGAAGGTGTTGCTACTGACATTAAACTATTTAATTTAAATTTAGTTGTATCATATTTAATAGTTACAGAGTTTAATTTTTCTAATTCTTCATTATTATCATAATTTTTAGATAATCCAGGGGCAGCAACTGCCATAATAATATTAGAAGAACCATTACTAATAACCTTGCCATTTGTTACTTCAATATTAGAATCTGTTTTTGTTGGTAACATTGTTCCTGTTGTAACGACAAAAGGAACATATAATTCTTTACCATCTACATCTTGTTTTTCATTATTAGTATAATCTATTTGAATTTCTACTTTTCCTTTTTTACCAAGCATATTTTTCAACTTCATTTTTTTACCATCTAATTTATAAGTTACTTTCATTGAAACAGGTAATGAATTTGTTGTTTTACCTTGGTAATAAATATCTTGTCCATCTGTTGTTTGCCATACCAAACTAGAACCATCTTGTTTAAATGTTTCTTTTCCATTTACATTTTTAATCTTTTTTAAAGATGATTGATCATCTAATGATGTTTCATTTTGGTCATTGATTAAATGTTCAGAGACAACAGTTGTCTTTTCTGTACCATTAGTTTTTAATTTACTATAAACTGTTTCTTCTTTTGAATAGGCAAAGGCAGGAACAATTGAGCTCATGACCATTGTCATTACAACTGCAGAAGATGTGATTAATTTTGCTTTTTTCATGTTAACATTCTCCTTTATTTTTTAATTGTTTAAAACCGATAGAAGTATGAATAATAACTTTATCAAATACAAGTAAGATTGCTGGAATAACACAAATAACAATAAACATTGAAATAAGTGCTCCTCTAGACATTAAATTACATAATGATCCAATCATATTCAATTTAGAAATCATTCCTACTCCAAATGTTGCTGCAAAGAATGACATTCCAGAAACAAAGATTGAACCTGCAGAATTACTAATTGCATTATCCATTGCTTTAATCTTATCAATACCATTTTTTCTATTTTCCAAATATTTTGTTGTAAGTAAAATAGCATAATCAATTGTTGCTCCAAGTTGAATAGTTCCAATAACAATAGAGGCAACAAATGGTAAAACATCACCTGTATAATAACTGATTGCCATATTGATAAAGATAGCAAGTTCAATTCCAGAAACTAACAATACTGGAAGTGAAATTGATTTTAAAACAAATAACATAATGATAAAAATAATTCCTATAGATGCAATACTTACATTTCTAAAGTCTTCATCTGCTATATTAACCAAATCCTTCATGCATGGACCTTCCCCTGCCATTATAGCATTTTTATCATATTTTTTGATAATATGATCTATCTTATCGATGACTTTATTTAATTTATTGGTTGCAATTTCTTCTGTTGAATTGACAAATATCATTTTATAACGATCACTTTCAAAGATATCTTTTACATCGTCTGGGATCATTTCATCAGGAATTGCTAAGTCAGATAACTGTGATGGTGATAAAACAAGATTAACAGATTCAACATTTTCTATTTCATCAACCATTTTATTTAAATCATTATCTTTAATACCTTTATCTACTAAAATAACTTGCGAAGCAACTAAATCAAATTCATCACTTAATTCACTATTAGCCACACAACTCTTTAAATCCTGTGGTAAATCTTTTGTTAGATTGTAATAACTTTTAACATGTGCATTTCCATAATAAGCTGGATAAGCAATAACTAATGCGACTAATAAAATAATTTTATAATGTTTAATAACAAAATTTTTAATCACATTAAATGATGGAATAATTGGTTTATGTTTTGTCTTAAAGACAAGTTTATCAAATACTAATAAAAATGCTGGGAAGATCGTAACTGTTGAAAGAACACCAATAAAGACACCTTTAGCCATAACAATTCCAATATCTGAACCTAATGTAAGTTGCATTGTACATAAAGCTAAAAATCCAGCAATCGTTGTAAGTGAACTTCCAGCAATAGAAACAAGTGTATCTCCAATAGCAAGTGTCATTGCTTCATTATTTGTTTTAACTCTTGTTTTTGCTTGTTCATATTTATGATATAAGAAAATTGAAAAGTCTGTTGTAACTCCTAATTGTAAAACAGCAGCAATTGCCTTTGTAATATATGAAATTTGACCTAAGAAAATATTAGATCCCATATTATAAAGAATTGCTAGTCCGATGTTTCCTAATAATAGAAATGGAACAACATAACTATTTAACGATGCCATTAAAACAATTAAAACTAAAATAACAGCGACAATAACATAAGTAATAATTTCACTATCAGCAACAATACTTGTATCTAATGTAGATGCTGACATTCCTCCTATTTTAACGACCTCTTCACTTGTAATTTCTCTCATTTGAGTAATTGCATCGATCGCAATTGTACTATCTTTAAATGTTACCAACATGAGTTCGCTGTTTCCTTTTTTATACTGCTTTGTCACATCACTTGGTAACATTTCTTGAGGTATTGTTGTTCCTATTAAATCATTTGCGGAAATAACTTTAACAACACCATCTATTTTTTTATACTTCTCTTCTAAGTTTAAGACATCTTTAGAAGACATATTTTCTACAACACACATCGCAAAAGATCCCATATCAAAATCTTTAGCTAGTATATCTTGTCCTTTCATTGTATCAATGTCTTCTGGTAAATAAACAAGAATATCATAATTAATATCAGTATTGATATATCCAAATAAAGATGGAATACAAAGAATAACTGATGCAATCACGATAAGTATCTTGTGTTTAACAACAAATTTACCAATTGCTTCTCCTAGCTTTTTCATAGTTCTCCTCCTAAATGACCTTTGGTCATAAATGATACTAGCACTAAAATGACCATCGGTCAATATATAAATGACTAAAAGTCACTTTTTTAATTAATTCATTGACATTTTTAATTCTTCACCCTAAAATAAATGCTAAAGGGAGTGTTTTTATGGCAATTAAAGAGATAAAATCAAAAATAAATGATAATAAACAAGAAAAAGAACGTAAACTGCTTAATACTGCACTTCATTTATTTTCAGAAAAAGGAATTAAAAAAACTTCTATTCAAGATATTGTTAAAGATGCAGGTATTGCTAAAGGAACTTTTTATTTATATTTTAAAGATAAATACGAACTTCAAGATGTTTTATTAGCTAAAACATCTCATGAATTATTTTCCAAAGCATGTAAGGAAGCTACTCAACAACAATTTGATCGTTTAGATGATAAGATTGTTTTTATTATAGATTCTATTATTAATGAATTAATTGTTAGACCTAACATTCTTAAGTTTATTCAAAAGAACTTGTCTTTAGGACTATATAGTGAAAAATTAACTGATTTATTAGATAGTGAAGAATTAGGAATCAAGGAATTATTTGTAAATGAAGTAAAAGAAAAGGATATTCCTTTAGAATATCCTGAGATGACTTTATTTATGATTATTGAACTTGTAAGTTCTACAGTTTTTACTTCTATTGTTGAAAGTCATCCACTTCCAATAGAAGAATTTAAACCTCATTTATATAAAACAATACGCTTATTGATTAATGAATAAAAGGATGTCGTGACATCCTTTTATAACGTATCTAAAAATTGTTCATAATCTTTAAGAATTTTTTCTAATTCTTCATACGTATTTACTTTTGAAAGTTCATTTTTAACAGCAGACGAATTTTTTAAACCTTTGATATACCAAGGAGCATGTCCTCTCATTTGTGACATAGCAATTCTTTCAGGTTCAATCGTCATCAACCTTTTAGCATGTGTTAAACACCATGCTATTTTTTCTTTATAAGTTGGTTCAGGTATATCTGTTCCATGTTCTAAACTTTCTACAACTTGTTTAATAAGCCAAGGATTTCCAAGTGCTGCACGACCAATCATAATTGCATCACAGCCTGTTTCTTCAAGCATTCTTCTAGCATCTTCTACACTTCTAATATCACCATTTCCAATAACAGGAATAGAAACTGCTTCTTTAACCGCTTTAATAATTGACCAATCAGCATGACCTTCATACATTTGTGAACGTGTTCTACCATGAACAGCAATGGCACTAGCTCCTGCTTTTTCAATTAACTTCGCTACTTCTACCGCATTAATATGCTCCTTATCAAAACCACTTCTAATTTTAACTGTTACAGGTTTACTTACATTTTTAACAATATTACTGACAATATCATAAATTAATTGAGGATTTTGAAGAAGTTTACTTCCAGCATTTGCTTTTAAAACCTTATTCACTGGACATCCACAATTAATATCAATAATATCACAATTAGAATGTTCATCAATAAACTTGGCAGCTTGTACCATACTTTCCACTTCTCCACCAAACAATTGAATACTAACAGGATGCTCTCCTTCATCTACTTGTAACATTTCTATTGTCTTTTGATTTCCATAACAGATTGCCTTATCACTGACCATTTCTGAATATACAAGTCCAGCTCCAAACTCTTTTACAATCTTACGAAATGCCATATTAGTAATTCCAGCCATTGGTGCCATAATGACAGGATTTTTAATTTCTATATCTCTAATTTTCAAATTTTATCTCCTCCTGTATATAATTTAAACATCTGTTCATAATATAAATAGATAACTTATATATTCCCTCTATTTTCCTCCCCTAAATAGATATAAGTTATCTAAATAAGAGTTGATTTCCTTGAAAATAAAGGCATTTGCCTTTATTTTTCTTTACAAGTTAACCCTGCTGATTTTTGGTTTTCTATTGTATCTTTTAAAGATATATAATCAATATCTTTATAACTACCATTTGTACTTACAAGCCCTGCTTCTACTAAATCCTTCATATAATCTTGACTATATTGAATATCTACTTCATAAATAATCTTATTTCCTTCAACCTTTAAAGAAGTTTTAACACCTTTTACGTTCTTATAAAATGTATTACTATTTTTTATATAATCTTTATAATAAGAAATTGGATAACTTTCTGATACATAATCTGTATAATCATAAATTACTTTCGTTTTTGTTTCTTTAACTTTATCATCACTAGATATAACTTCTACTTCTTCATCTGTAATCATATCTAATGTTCCTTTACAAATTGTTGTTTTAGTAAGATGGCCTGTTAAATAGAAAACAATTGCACCTAATATAATAATGAGTATAAGTCCTATAATTAATTTCTTTTTCTTGTTTTCCATTTTTTCTCCTTTAAAAAAATCACATTTTTCAATGTGATTATAAACGATTAATTAAATTTTGCAATTCTTCTTCACTAAATTGATATTTTGTATTACAGAATTGACATGTAATTTCACAACCATGATCCTCATCAATCATACTTTGAAGTTCTTGTTTTCCAATAGTTGATAAAGCATTGATCATCTTTTCTCTTGAACAATCACAAGTAAAGAATAAATCTTGTCGATCTGTAATTTCAACATCATCAAAAATCATTTTTAAGATTTCTTCTGGTGTTTTTCCTTCATGAATCAATGAAGAAACAGCAGGGAAATCTTTTATTTTTTCTTCAATATAAGAAATATCTTCTTCAGTAGCTTCTGGTAATAATTGAATAATAAAACCACCTGAAGATAAGATTTCATTTGTTTCATCAACTAAAACACCTACAGAAACAACTGATGGAGTTTGTTCACTTGCCATGAAATAATAAGAAAAATCATCACCAATTTCACCTGTTTGAAGTGGTACTGTTCCACAGAAGGGTTCTTTTAACCCCATATCTCTAATCACTTGTAACGTTCCTTGTGTTCCAACAGCCACACCTACTGCTAAATGTCCAGTATCATTATAAGTATAATGAACATGTGGATCACCTACAAAACCTTTAATATGTCCATCACCACGCGTAACAGCCATCATCGTACCAATTGGTCCTCCACCATTAATTGTGACAGTCATTTTTTCATTATTTTTATTCATTGCAGCCATCATAAGAGTAGCTGACATCATTCTTCCAAGAGCAGCAGATGCTGTTGGCCATAAATCATGTTCTTGTCTTGCTTTTTCTAATAAATTCGTTGTTTGGCAGGCAAACACACGACAATTTTTACTATTGACTAATCCTCTTACTAAATAATCTTTCATTTTTCTTTTCTATAAAAAGAACACGGAAGAAAATATCGGAATAATCATGCTTAAAGCGATTAAGATGATTACAATTCTCTTTGTTCGTGTACTCATATTTATCCCCTTTCTAAATGAAAAAAAGCGAAATTCGCTTTATTTCATTTCATCTAATAAATCATCTTGATCATCAATTGATGGTTTTTCTTCTTTAACTTCTTGAACAGGTTCTTCAGTTAAAGTTCCATCATGATGTTCTAACATTTTACCTGTATTGTATAAAGATTCAATATCTTCACCAGATAATGTTTCATGTTCAAGCAATGCTTCTGCAATACAAATAAGTTTTTCTTTATTTTGTTCAATAATATTTGTTGCTTCTTGATAACAAGCATCAATAATTTTTCGTACTTGAACATCAATTTCATAAGCAATTTGTCCTGAATGTGTATTACTTCTTTGTGTATAATCTCTACCTAAGAAAACTTGTCCATTTTCAGAATCATATTGAATAGGTCCAAGTTCAGACATACCTAATTCAGTAACCATCATTCTCGCAATTCGAGTTGCTTGTTCAATATCGTTGTGTGCTCCTGAACTTACATCTCCAAAGAAGACTTCTTCAGCCACACGTCCACCCATATATCCTGAAATAGTTGCTTTTAATTGACTCTTAGTTTGGAAATATGTTTCTTCTTTAGGTGTCATTAAGTTATAACCACCTGCTTGTCCACGAGGAACAATTGTAACTTTTTGTACTTTATTGGCATCTTCTAAAGTTAAACCTATTAAAGCATGTCCTGCTTCATGGTAAGCCACTAAGCGTCTTTCTCTTTCTGTATATTTACGTGATTTCTTAGCAGGTCCACCCATAACACGGTCCACCGCTTCATCAATATCAGCCATTGTAATTAAATCATGATTTTGTCTTACAGCAAGTAAGGCAGCTTCATTTAAAACGTTTGAAAGTTCAGCCCCAGAGAACCCTGGTGTACGTTGAGCGATGTTATCAAAATTAACATCTGGTGCAAAACGTTTATTTCTTGCATGAACTTTTAAGATTTGACTACGTGCACGTTTATCTGGATTAGCTACTTGGATTTGTCTATCAAAACGACCTGGTCTAAGTAAAGCTGGATCTAAGACATCTGCACGGTTTGTAGCTGCTAAAACGATAATTCCTTCATTTCCAGAGAAACCATCCATTTCAACTAATAATTGGTTAAGTGTTTGTTCACGTTCATCGTGTCCTCCACCCATACCAGTACCTCTTTGACGACCAACTGCATCAATTTCGTCAATGAAGATAATACATGGTGCTGTTTGTTTTGCTTTTTTGAACATGTCCCTTACACGTCCAGCCCCAACACCAACGAACATTTCTACGAATTCAGAACCTGAAATTGAGTAGAATGGAACGTTTGCTTCACCTGCTACTGCTCTAGCAAGTAATGTTTTCCCTGTACCTGGTGGACCTACAAGTAAAACACCACGTGGGATCTTAGCACCCATATCAGCAAATTTCTTTGGTGTTTTTAAGAAGTCAACTAATTCTTTAACTTCTTCTTTTTCTTCATCCATTCCAGCAACATCACTAAAATGTGTTTTAGAATTTTTTTCTAGTTTAGCTCTTGAATTACCAAATTCAAAGGCTTTATTATTACCACCAGCAGTATTTGACATCATCTTCAAGAAGAAGAACATTCCTCCAAATAAGATCAAGTATGGTAATAAGCTTACAATGAAGTTCAATAATTGATTTCTTTCAGCATCATTGACAACATTGATTTTTGTACCATTTTCATCTAACAAGCTAATTAAAGAATCTAATTCTGTTTCTGTTCTTGGAATAACAACAGAGAATTTAGTATCTTCTTTTTTACCATTGCTTGCTTTTTTAGAATATGTTCCACTCACATCAATGACTAATGATTTAGGAACGATTTCTACATCTTTTACTTTTTCTTTTTGAACTATCTCTATAAACTTATCATATCTAATTTCTGACGATTCACTTTGATTAAAGAAAGGAATTGCCACAGAAATAACCATCAGTACAATAAGCCATGGTAGGATAGACTTCAACAATCCTTTTTTATTTCCCATAAAATCTCCTAACTATTTTTTATAACAATCTTCTTTTAAAATACCTATATAAGGTAATTGACGATAACGTTCATTAAAATCAAGACCATATCCTACAACAAAGGCATTAGGAATTTTAAATCCTGAATAATCAGCTTTCATATCAAAAACACGACCTTCTTCTTTATCTAATAAAGTCACGATTTTAACACTCTTAGCATGTCTTTTTTCTAACATTTCTTTAACGTTATATAAAGTCTTTCCAGTATCTAAAATATCTTCTACGATTAAAACATTCTTACCACGAATATCTTCTTTAATATCTTGTCTAACAACTAATGTTTTAGATTCAACACCACTATAACTACTTACTGACATAAAGTCGAACTTAACATCACTTTTTAAATGTTTAGCAAGTTCTGCCATAAATGGAACTGAACCTTTTAATAAACCAACTAATAAAATTTCTTGACCAGCATAATCTTGATCAATTTGTTTTGCTAATTCATCACATTTAGCCTTAATTTCTTCTTCTGTATATAATATTTCTTTTATATCCTTGTGCATACCTTACACCTCACTTACATGTGTCATATTTTATCACAAAAACATTTGGTTTTGTATATAAATACTTGATATTTTTGGCGATATGTGGGATCAAAATGATCTCACCATGGCAATTTTCAACGATTGGCCATATTTTACGCTCATCTCTAGGAATTTTACGATCTATAAATAGCCTAGAGACCTTTTTTGTTCCTCCAGATGTTTTGATTGTATCACCATTTTTAAAACATCTTATAACTATTGGAAAGTCTTCTTTTGAAAGAAAAACACCATCGTGAAGATGTCCTTGATCTGTTAAAAAATAATGTAATTGTTGATCTTTATAAAAAGATTCATACTTTACATAATAAGTATCGTCAATTTCTTTTTTTCTAACGGCTATATTATTATACTTTTTTATGAACACAAAATTAACAGGTAATGATATTTCAATATTTGGTTTTTGTGAATGGATTTGTTTAATAATTTCTTGTACTAAGTTTTCTGTTATAAGTGGTGGATAGATCTCTTTTTTTAACATATAATAAATGATTTGATCTAATGATTCTGTTGGTAACTTATCTAAATACAAGAAATGATTTTGATCATATTCTTGATAAATTTGTTGGAGTTTTGCTTGTTGTTTTTTGTATTGTTGATTATGTTTACTTGCCTTTTCTAATAATTCTTGTTCATTATATTTTTTAAGATCGATATGTCTTACATGATTACGTGTATAACGTGTATCATAGTTTGTATAGTCTTCATGATATTCAAGATGATTTTTAGTACAATAATCTATAAGTTGTTGTTTTTTTAACTTTAATAAGGGTCTTACAACATGCATATTTTTAACATAAGATTGTTCTTTTATACCCAAATATCCCTTTGTATTATGTCTTTGTAATTGCATCACGATCGTTTCTAAATGATCATTTAAATGATGCCCTAAAATAATCGTATCAATTCCATTTAAATCACCTATTTCTTTATAAAAAGCATATCTTTTTTCTCTTGCTAACATTTCAAAATTACCTTTTTGATATTCTTTTTTATCTCCTTGTCTTACATAAAAAGGAAGATGATGATTTTGACAATAACTACGTACGAGATTTTCATCAAGATCACTATCTTCTCTAAAATGATAATTATAATGTACAACAATGACATTGTATGCTTTTTTAACTAACATATCTAATAAAGCCATCGAATCGACGCCACCTGATACTCCTACAAGATATTTTCTATTTTTATCTAATAAACTTTCATCTAACATAATCTCACCGCTTGTATTATAGCATATCTCTAATTTCTATTGACCACTTTAATAACAATAATACTCATATCATCTAGATCTTTCTTTTGAAAAGATTTTTGAAAAAGAAAGGAAACAATTTCATAAACTGACATCTTTTCAATTTCTTCTTGATATTTTTTTAATAAATCAAAGAAATGTTCTCCTACTCCATCACTTGTAAGAATCAATATATCATTTTCTTTGATTTTCATATCATAAGAAACCATCTTCATTGTAGAAGCCATTCCTACTGGTAAAGAATGTGAATGTAAAACATCTATTTGATGATTTCTTATTAAATAACTTTCATAAGCTCCATATTTAATTACTTTTAATCTTGAATTCATTAAATTAAAATCAAATAAATCTAATGTCGTATACATATCTCCTTGATTCTTTATCTTTAATAACGTATTTAAAGTATTCAATGTATCTCTTAATTGAATGCCATTTTTAAGCAATTGACTTAAAACATCCAATGTTAACTTACTTTCCTTATAAGCAACATAACCTTGTCCCATACCATCAGATAAAGCCACATAATGATGTTCATCTAAACCAAAAGTAAGAATACTATCTCCACATTGTTGATCTAAAGCATACTGTTTTTTCGCAAGTTGTAATGTATATTTAAGTTCATGTTTTAATAAAATTGAAGTGTAACCTATTTGAAGATGTTGCTTTTTAATAGAGACAAGATCTAATGATTCATTTAAATAATTTTCTAAAATAGGAATAAGTTCTTCTGTTACAGTTTTTTCATCTATATCTTCTATTCCTATTTCTAACATATAATTTTCATAATCTTTTTTTATTTTCTTTAAATAATACACTTCAAAATGATACGCTTTTAAATGTTCTAAGATTTTCTTTTCATTATCTTGTTCATCTATCTTTTTAGAAAAGTTTTGAAAAACATGACCCATGATTGAAAACTCTTGAAATAAATCTTTTTTTAAATGATCATGTGCATGATTAACTTTTAACATCTTAAAATAACCTTTTTGATGATTCTTTAAACTCTTTAAATAATCATCCGGCTTTAAACAATGTTGATAAATATAATTATAATCATCTACCTCTAAATCTTTTTGAATTCCCTTAGAAATCAACTTACCTAAACGACTCATTCCTTCTTGACTATAAAAACAATATTTTTTAGAAGAACAATGATGACACACATCCTCATAAACATATCCCACATATTCAGATAAATGGGTTTCTTGATTTTCTTCTTTAAAAACTTCTGTGAGTTGATGAAATAAAGATGCAAAAGCATCTGCTTTACTTTTAAGTTGTTCTTGATAACTTATTTCTATAAATTCTGGATTGATCTTTATTTTTTTATTTTTAAATTGTGGAGAAATCATAAATAAAAAAACTGGAACAAGAATCACAAAAGCATAATAGAAGTAATTGTAATTAATAAAAAATGGTAGTGTAATATGTGATAATAAGAAAATAGACATGAATAGATATTTGTTTTTAGGTTGCATCATAAAAAAGAAACTCATTGGTAATATTAAGGATAAGACATCATCTTTTAATGATGGAGCTATCAGCATTAAAAGAATAGAAAGATATAAAATAATAGGCATGACTTTTTCAATTGATAGATAATAAATAGAAATTAATAAGAAATATCTTAAAAAGATCATTGTATATGTTGTATTAAAAGGAATAAAGCTAATAAATAATGTACATACCACAACAATTAATGCTTGTAATCTTTTTATATTTAAAACATTTTTATTTTGATGAATAATTAAAGGAATAATTTCTTGATCAAGATAACAATTAAACAACGTTAACATGACAAGAACTGTTGTTTGTAAGATGTTGTAATGATTCGCATAAAAAAATGGAATCAAAATTGCTGTCATAATAAAAGAAATATACTTTGTTTTTAATAGATGTGTAAAGTTAAGAAGATAAATGGTCAGTAATAAAGTAATGATGACAACAATTGTAAATGTATCTTGATTAATAATCGATATTCCTATAATCGCTGTCAAAAAGCATGTAAGATACAGATATCCACTATAAAACGATACAATAAATAAAGGTAATAAAAAAGGTAAGGCTGTTTCTTGTATTTTAGCATAGCTTAAAATAATGGTACTAAAAAATATAATGATTGGTAAAATATAATGCACGTGTTTTTGTTTATTGACGATAACTAAATCCATTTTATTTCCACCTCGTAATCATTATATAGAGTTTATTTTAAATATTTTGTCACTAAAAAAAAGACATCTTTAAATTGATGCCTTTTATTTTGATTTGTCTACTTAGCAAGACCACACTCATTTTAAGAAAAAATATGAATAATTCTATTTTCTCTATTTATTTAACATTTTACGATAAAGTACATCTTGGTAAAACCAAGATTTATGGATTTTATCGAATCCATTTCTTTCTAATAGTTTAATTGATTTTATATTATCTTCATATACATGACATAAACATATTTTAAAAGAATATGTTTCATTCATTGCCTTAAATACACTCTTTAATGCTTCACTTGCATATCCTTTAGACCAGTAAATACTATCTAAAGTATATCCTAAAGTAAAAGTTGTATGCCCATCTATTTCAATAAAAATATCTCCAATAAGCTGATTGTTTTCTTTTAAATAAAGACCAAATTGGTAGTTACCAATTTGTCCATGAAATGGATGCTTTTGACAATATTCAATACGGTTAATAGCCTTATTTAAAGGATATTCATCCCATGATTGATACATTGCAACTTCTTCTTTATCACGATATTCACTAAAACGTTTGGCATCATCTAATGTAAGTGGCTTGATTATGAGTCTTTCTGTTTCTATATTCATATTATTTTAAATTATAATAGATAAATAACATTCTATCTTTTCCATTAATGTCTTTAATAATTTCAAAAGGGTAATCTCCAAAGAATTCTTTGATTGCTGTTTCCATCAATTCTCTTTGATCAAATCCCATTTCAAAAGCTAATAAAGCTCGATCATTTAATAAAGGTTTTACTTCTTTAAAAATCTTACGATAGAAATAAAGACCATCATTTCCTCCAAATAATGCTACATGAGGTTCATTGTCTTTAACCATTGCTTCAATATCTTGATCATTAGGAATATAAGGTGGATTAGAAACAAAGATATCTACTTTTTCATGTGTATCTAATAAAGGTTGTAACATATCTCCATTTCTAAATTCAACATTCGCCCCTAATGTTTTCGCATTATCTTGAGCAACAACTAAAGCTTCTTTAGAAATATCTGTCGCAATGACTTCTAAACGTGGTTCTTCTAAAGCAAGAGTAATCGCAATAGCACCACTTCCTGTTCCTACATCACATAAATGAATTTCTTTATAATCATTAAAGTAATCATCAATACGATATAAGATGTTTTCTACCAATTCTTCTGTTTCATAACGAGGAATCAATACATCTTCATTCACTTTAAAGTCTCTACCAAAGAAACTTTCACAACCTTTAATATATTGAATAGGTTTCCCTTGATAATATTCTTCCATTCCTGCAAGAAAAGCTTTTTCTAATTCAGGTTCTACTTCTTCATTCATCATTAAATAAAGTTCATGAGGTTCTTTTTTAGCAAGATGATAAAATAAGACTTTTGCGACATTGACATCTTTATGTTCATCATCCAATTTACTTTCGGCTTCTTTAATTAATTCTCTAACTGTTTTCATTATTTTTGTCCTTCTAATTTAAGACGTTGATCTTCATTGATTAATGCTGTAATAATATCATCTAATTTACCTTCAATAATACGATCTAATTGTTGAATTGTAAGTCCAATACGATGATCTGTTACACGGTTTTGAGGATAGTTATAAGTTCTGATCTTTTCAGCACGATCTCCAGTACCAACTTTCGATTTTCTTTCACTATCAATTGCTTCTGTTTGTTGAGATTGGAAGTAATCATAAACACGTGCTACTAAAGCTTTCATTGCTTTATCACGGTTATCATGTTGAGAACGTCCATCTTGGCTTGTTGCCACAATTCCTGTTGGTAAGTGAGTAATACGAACAGCTGAATCTGTTTTATTGATATGTTGTCCTCCGGCACCACTTGCACGATAAGTATCAATTCTTAAATCACTTTTATTAATTTGTACATCAACTTCTTCCATTTCTGGCATAACTAATACTGTTGCAGTTGAAGTATGCACACGTCCTTGTGTTTCAGTCTTAGGAACACGTTGAACACGGTGTGATCCAGATTCATATTTTAATTTACCATAAACACCATCACCAATCACATTGAATGAAATAAGTGAGAAACCACCAGCTTCAGATTCTTCAGCTTCCATAACTTCTACTTTCCATCCTTGGCTTTCAGCATATTTTACATACATTCTATATAAATCACCTGCAAAGATATTTCCTTCATCTCCACCAGCAGCTCCACGGATTTCCATGATAACGTTTTTATTATCATTTGGATCTTTAGGAATTAATTCTAATTCTAATTTTTTAATAATATCTGGCATTCTTTCTTCTAATTCATCTAATTCCATTTTTGCCATTTCTTTAATTTCAGGATCATTTTCCTTCATTAATTCTTTAGCACCATCAATACCATCTTTTACTTCTTTATATTCTTGAAACAAATCATAAGCAGCTTGTAAAGATGCTTGTTCTTTTGTTACATCTGTCATTTTCTTAATATCTGTACCAATATCTGGATCCATTAACATATGACCTAATTCTTCATATCTATTTTCCATAGATACTAATCTATCTAACATACTTTCATTCATAGCTTTTTACCTCCATTAAATTTTTTATACTCATAGCACAATAATAATACATGAAATAGACGATTTAAACAAGAAAAAATGGGCATTAATGCCCATTTGGAACTTGATCTAATAATTCTTTTTCTTTGACTAAATCAGCATATAATAAGTCCCCTTGTAAAATAATTAAGAAAAAAAGTGAACCCCATATAGCTCTATCTTTAAAATAATGACACATCACAGTAGAAAGAACAGCACCACCTATAAAACATAAAATCATACATAAATGTCTTAAAGAACGATTTAAATATTTCTTTTCATGTCTTTTTCTTAACCAACGAACAAAGAAACTCCCTGTTTGTCTAATATGATTTGTTACAAAAGTAGTAGCCATACCTACTTTTTCTGCTTGTCTAAAAGTATTAAATTGCATTGCACAAATAAAGTTAATTGTTACTTGAAATACTTGATCAGGTACACTACTAGGAAGTAGTCCTAAAATAATAACAGTAATTATTTCTACCCCTATTAAGATGGTATCCCATCTTAATTTTCTATATTTCTTTATTTTTAAAGCCAAATATTCAGAAACCATTGTTCCTATAAAATAAGAACTAATAGGAATTAATAAATAAGCAGCTCTTGAGAAATCCATATTACCTAAAGCCATGCCAAATAAAACAATATTGGCTGTTTGGGCATTACAGAAAACACCACCTTTTACTGAAAAAGTATAAGCCCCAAAGAATCCCCCTACAGTAATCAATAATAAAAAACAACGCCAACGTTCACACTCTAGAAAGCCTTCTTCTTTTTGTTCGAGTTCTTCTTCAACTTCTTCTAACTCATCTTCTAATTGTTCTACATTCTGTTCTACTTCGTCATAATTTTCCATTTTTATCACCGCAAATATTATATTCCTGTAATAATTTGTTATCAAGATATAATTCTATTAAAAAAGACACATGTTTTCATGCGCCTTAAGTAAGCGTCAAATAAATAAGCGATTATAAATAATTGATGAATTCAATACAATAAGGATGTACTTAATAAGGAGGCGCATCTTTTTTGATAATTAGAGGAAAAGAAAAATGGAAGGAAGTTATCGAAGCACAGAAACAAAGTGGTTTGACAAT
>ENA-OQIH01000121-OQIH01000121.1-human-gut-metagenome-genome-assembly--contig:-NODE-121-length-73551-cov-21.851730_pt1 | contig 73551 bp, 58 predicted proteins | sample MGYA00242575_ERZ504740 | MGnify/ENA primary metagenome ERZ504740 (study PRJEB26092, sample SAMD00036192) | human gut metagenome | host: Homo sapiens | study: EMG produced TPA metagenomics assembly of...
TATTTCTTTCGTTTATTATTCGTATGCAAAAATACGATTTGAAAATTTTATAGCAAAAAAACTGGTAAACTATTTGCTTATTTAAAATAAAGTCGTACCTTTGCAGCGATTTCAACGGAAAGTACTTCTGAAAAGGAGTCTTGGAGAGGTGGCAGAGTGGTCGATTGCGGCGGTCTTGAAAACCGTTGTACTGCGAGGTACCCGGGGTTCGAATCCCTGTCTCTCCGCAACAAACGCTGAAAATCAGCAGATTGCAAAACAAGCACCCAGTTTTGCACCCAAGAATGTAAAGTCGGGTGTTTTTGTTTTATTTAAGATAATACAACCACTACATAATAAAAGAGTAGCGATATTAAAAGAATCCGATGAGAAAAGACTAATATTTATCTATCCATTCACTTTGATTTTTCAGGACTTTACATCGTCCTGAAAGTATTTGTTATTGTATTCCAACGTCAGGAGTGGATTATAATACAAGTTTTTTGTGTGGATAGAATTTCGTTTTGCTTAATGTACGAAAGTACTTATCTATAAACGCATGAAATATTAGCACAATGAATCATTGGAAATCAACTTTGGCCGTGATAGGAATAGGCCAACTCATATCTATTTTAACAAGTACGATTGTTGGCTTCTCCATTATTTTTTGGATTAGCAACGAATTTAAATCCCCGACAGCTTTATCTCTGGCTATTTTAGCTGGATTTTTACCACAATTTGTATTAGGCTTGTTTGCCGGGGTCTATGTTGACAGATGGAATCGAAAGAAAACGATGTTTTATTCGGACTTGTTCATCGCGTTCTGTACCCTATGTCTTTTTATTGTGATAACCAAGGGTTATAAAGACCTTTCTTTTTTTTATCTATTGACTGCTTGTCGTTCAATAGGCAGTACGTTTCATGCACCTGCTTTACAGGCAAGCATCCCTCTACTGGTTCCCAAGCACCATCTTGTCAGGGTATCAGGTTTGTACCATTCCATTCAATCCTTCAGTGAGGTGATAGCCCCCGTTGTAGGGGCAAGCCTCGTTGTTTGGCTTCCCATACAGTATATTCTGCTCATAGATGTGATCGGAGCTGTTGCTGCTTGTCTGACCTTACTTTGTGTCCAGATTCCTTCTCTTCAAAAAACGAAAGTTCTTCCAGATTTCAAAAAAGAACTGACGGAATGTTGGCATACCTTGCGGCGTACAATGGGCATTTTGCCTTTATTCGTATGCTTTACGCTGGTGACTTTTGTCCTTATGCCTGTTTTTACGTTATTTCCTTTTATGACGCTTCTGCATTTCAACGGAAACATTTTGCAAATGGGAGTTGTGGAAATGGGTTGGGGCTCAGGGGCATTGTTGGGCGGTTTAGTACTTGCCTGTAAGGCTTTGAAAAGCAAGCAAACATTAGTGATGCATACGGCTTATGTGATATTGGGATTGTATCTGATTAGCGCCAGTTATTTACCATCAAGCGCATTTATAGGTTTTGTTTGCCTAACATTTACAGGAGGCATAGCCTATTCCATTTACCATGCGCTTTTCATCGCTATTATTCAGCAGAACTTGGCTTCGGACATGCTTGGACGGACTTTTTCTCTCATCTTTAGTTTGAGTACCTTTCCATCAATGCTGGGTATCGTAGCTTCAGGATATTGGGTGGAAGCATGGGGTATCACATCCGTCTTTATGATCAGCGGATGGGTTATCTTTCTGATTGGAGTGGGTGCAAATTTTATTTCTTCAATCAAGCAGTTGGATAATTACGCATAGTATTATTTATTAAAGAATTATTATATGACAAAGAAAGAACACACTACGATTACAGAGTTATTTCAAGTTTTGGACTTGTTGGAAAGCCTGGACATGCAGTTTTGGTTGGATGGAGGCTGGGGAGTGGATGTCTTGTACGGACAGCAAACCCGCTTGCATAGAGATATTGACATTGATTTTGATGCCAATTATACAGACCAACTCCTTGATCTTTTGCAGGAGAGAGGATATCAAATTGAAACAAATTGGTTGCCCACCCGTGTGGAACTGTATAGCAAAGAATTAGGCTATATTGATATCCATCCTTTTGTCTTGAATGCGGACGGCACTTCCAAACAAGCCGACTTGGATGGAGGCTGGTATGAATTTCAACCGGACTATTTTGGAACAGCAGTCTTTGAAGGCAGAAGCATCCCTTGCATTTCTGCAAAAGGGCAACAAGTATTCCATTCGGGCTACGATTTAAGAGAGAAGGATATTCACGATTTATCTATAATTAAACAATGTATAACAACAATGAGCCTAACAATTAGATAAGAACAAGAAAATGACAGAAAAACAAATTGTCTGGTATATCTTACTTACAGAAGTAAAGATAGATAGTGACACCCAGTCTGTCACATCCCTGAGTGTAGCTCCATTGGCAGTCTTGCCGGAATTCCAGCGTAAGGGAATTGGGGGGGATGTTGATTCAGTAAGCCCATCAGAGGGCAGCACTTTTGGGTTACGGCACAGCAGTCGTATTGGGGCATAAAGAGTATTATCCTCGATTTGGCTATCGCAAGGCTATCGATTTAGGAATTGAATTTCCTTTCGAAGTCTCTCATGAATATTGCATGGTGGCTGAATTAATACCTGGAGCTACTGAGAATGTGAAAGGTATGGTTTGTTATCCAACTGACTTTAAATAGTTTAACAAGTAAAATTCATTATATAACTCGGACTGGGTATTTCAATTTCCCAGTCCGTATTCTGATAGTACTTATTCAATTGGAAGATTGTGTTGCTTCAAGAATGAAAGTTTATCCCAATACCCTCTTTGAAAGACGATTTTGTTATCTTTTACATGAAAAAATCCGCATCCACGAAGTCCAAGAGAGTCTTTCCATTCCATGATAGCCCATTCGCCATCTTCAAAAATATTTTCCACCATACAAACCATTTTAGCAGTGGCAAATTCATTCACAAACATTTTGTAGATTGATTCTTTACCAATTATTGGTTCGTTTGCGACTTGATGATTTACTGCATTAGTAGCATACAGCTCTGCTATATGATAAGCATCTGCTTTGTTAAAGCAATCTATCCATTTTTCCAAAACTTCTTTAGGCTTCATTTTTTATAAATTCTTAGGATTTTGATTCTGTAATAAAAACAATCTGTTTGGATGCATAGATACTTGATTTTATTAATAATAGGCTATTCTATATTCTAAATCCTCTGGATTTTTGCTCTCTCTGCACCGAGTTACGTAGATTCTGCTGTAACTTTTCCCATTGTTCCTTAAACCATTGTACTATGGGTTGTCGGTTTATGGTCAGCATAAGCTTACCACTATCCATCGGATGTTTCTCAACCCTAAAAATATCATTCTTGATGTCAAATTTCCACCTGTGTTCTTCGGAATAAATTTTGCCACTACATTGTATGGATTCTTTCTTTGTCAAGAGGTTTTCTATCATGTCTTTGGTAAACCCGATAACAGCGCATAATTTTTCCATTCTCAACATCTCTTTGAACATGGGAAACCATTTGTGGGCTTTTTCAAGCAAGGTGCTCAATCGTGATATTTCCTTGTCTTTGGCTTCAAGTTCTTGATTATGTATTCTTTGAAGATTACGAATTTGTCTGCTATGCTGTTCCTGTATTTGTTGTATCTGAATTTTTAATTCATCAGTAGCTTTGTCCCGTTTGGTAATTTCCTGATGTAGCTGCTCGATGTGATGTTCCAGTTCTTTCAGCTTACCGCTTCCGAAAAGAGAACCTACACCGCTTGCTATGGCGGTAGCAGCATTGGTGGCTGTTTTCTTTAGTTTGTCCGTGCGTATCTCTGCTTTTACCTGTTTGAGTTCCTGTTCGGCAAGGCTTACTTGTTGTTCCTTGTGTCGCTTGGTTTCCTCTATACGTTGCAGTTCGGCTTTCTGCTTCTCAATGATGAAATCATTTCGTTCCAGATGCTCTTTACCTGTGACAGCTTTTGCCTGTCCACGTTCCATCAGGAGAATATCGGAAGCAAGGGTCTGCATGGTTGCCATATCCTCGTCATTGAGCTTTCGGCTCTTTCCAGTTTCATGGTTCATCCAGTCGAATACGACATGAGCATGATAATTTGGTTTGAACCATCTGTTACCGACTTGGAAGCTCTCCTTGTCTTCTGCTTCCGGCTGACCGTTCAGCCAATGCCCTTCGTCTTTATGCAGGAAAATCTGTAGCGGAGTGATGCCCCAGCGTCTTTGGCACTCTTCACCGAATTTGCGTACATCAGCCAGTGTGGTGTCCGGTCTGATAAGCAATACTCCTTCACGGATGGGTGAGCATCCCGCCACCTTGATAATCTTTCCATTCTTTCCCTTGCGTTCCCTTTCCTTTTCCTGCATGGCACGTCCGGTCTTTTCCTTGACCATTTGCTTGATATTGTCATAATGAGTTCGCAGTTCGGGAGTGCCGAAGTCGGGATTTATCCACTGTTCGTTATCGGTGGAAAGTTCGGGAACGACATAGATTCTGGACTCCCCGATATTACGCATATACTCGGCAGTCCTTCGATTGTGTGCCTCGCTCGATGCGATGTTGCAAGGCTTGATATGTATGCTTGATTTTGTTGCCATAGCTTCTTTCCTTTGTTTACAATTGATTTACTTTGCTCGCTTTCGCAGAGGGGTTCTTAGGGGTAACCCATAAGCGGAGATTGCAAAGAGAGGGTCACTCTTTGCTCGGGGTTCTCAGGGGTGAAACGCCCTGAGTGGGTCATTAGGGCAAAGCCCTAATCCCCTCGGGAGAGCCCACAACTACGAAAGCGAAGCGTGTAGTTATAGTGGGCTATAACCGGAAGCCTTTCGGTTTCTTGGATAGTGTATCATTCCTCTTTTTGACAGATTGCGCTTGCTCTTTCCTATCGGCTATTCGTTTCTGTAAATATTCGTTCAGATCTTTACATCCACTGTAGATTTGCGAGGCGTCACGTATATACCGGGTAGCATCATACTCCTTTCTGATTTGCTGTATTGCTTCCATTCCTGCACGGTCATTGTCAAAGAAACAGTGGATGCGCTCATAGCTTCCCAACGGATAGAGTGCCTTGGGAACATTGGCTACGGAATTAAGAACTATGTAATCCTGTCTGTCGAAGTCGGGTGATTGCGGACAGCTTTCCAGTCTTAAGGTCAGAAAGGAAAGGTAATCCATAAATCCCTCAAAAACGTAACATGCACTCCTTGGCTTTCCTGACTGTCTGATATGGGATATTTCTTTTGGTGCGATACATCCCTTGAAATATCGGTTGCGGATTTCATATCCACCCGATATGTTCGGAAAAGCAATGGCGAAATAACGTTTGCCGTTGTGGGTGAAACGGGCTTCCTTACATTCTCTTTTCGCCAGTGCCGTGTTTATCCCTCTTTCCTGTAGATAGGCAAGCAGGGCAGGAGAAGTCAGCTGTACAATGTCCAACTCCTGAAAACTCGGTTCGGAAAATGACTGCTTGCCAAAAGAGAAAGATACGGGACGGATGTGCGGAGTCTGTTCCTCGATTTTCTGTAGAAGATAAGGTACATAGTCGGAATAGTAGAGTTCCTGTGCCAGTGCAATGATATTTCCACCTTTACCAATTGCAAAATCATACCATTGGTTGCGTTCGGTATTTATTTTGAACGAGGGCTCTGTCTCTTCCCGTAACGGGGATTTATACCACAGGTTGATACCTTGCTGCTTGACGGGAGAATGTCCCAAACTGTACAGAAAATCCGCTATCCTGATTTGTTTTGCTGTTTGTATATCCATAATAAGATGAGTGTTTGAATAATGGTTGGAATATTTATTTCTCTTTTCGCCCGTACCTTTTTATGAAGTACGGTCTGTATAATCACTTCACTTTATTTTCGTATATATAGGATACGGTAATAAAGTGAAGCGGTTTTACATTCTCTGCAATCGCTTCGCTTTATCCTTAATATATAGACCTGCCGAATAAAGTGAAGTGATTACAGGTTAGACGGTCTAATAGTGAAAGTCTGGCTTGAACGTGTATTTCCTGCCGTTCTCCTGTACTATCATCCGTTTGTTCCGGAGCATGGTGATAAGTGATACCGCCTTTTGATGGTTCAGTTTTACACCTACTGACATATAAGACTTGATTAAGGCGGTTTCCAGATCCTTGTAGCCGTATTCCTCTTTCAGTCCGAAAGCCGCTTCTAGTGCTATGCGGTGCTGTTGTTCGGTAATATGCCTGTAAGGGTCGAACTTTTCCTCTTCCGGTCTTCCGGGTTTCTTCGCTTCGGGTCTGTACCCCTCTATGAGTTCAGGCAATGCATTGTCGTTGATACGGAAAGCGAAAGGCTCGAAATCCATTGCACGTATGTGCATGGCCGAAACATTGCTTATATCCCCGTTGCTCTTGTCCTTTTCCACGAGAAGAACGGTTTCCGCCTTGTTGTTCAGCTCCGTACCGATATGCCCTCTTGCGTTTTCATCGCCTTTGTTCTGGTGGAGTATCGTATGGATGTGTATTTGCCTGTCATCCGTCCACTGCATCAACTTGGATATGATGCGTGTCGATTCTCCCGGACTGTTGATGTCATATACCATATCACGGATGCCGTCTATGATTACAAGCCCTATGTCCGGTGTATTATAGATAGCCTGTTCGACAATCCTGATGCGCTGTTCGGGCGTGTATTTCCTCAAAGCGAGAAACTCCAGATGTTCATTGTCCCTGTCATCAGGAAGACCGGCCAGCCGTAAAATACGTTTCATGACTTTCAGGCAGTGATAATGGCTTTGTTCCGTGTCCACATAAAGGACTTTCCTTTTGTTCTCCGGAAGTTCTGCCACATACCGTAGTACCGTACCGTTTTTCAATGAGGCGGCTACAATAGCCGACACATTGAAAGTCTTTTTACTTTTGGCTTTGCCTATGGATGCACTGAAATTGCCCAGTGTGCCAATGACCGAACCTTGCACTTTTAAAATCTCAGGTGCTTTCTCATAGATTTTCGATAGGCTCAGACGTGAGGCTTGCCAAAGGATTATCGCCTGTTCTGCAGATATTTCCTTTATTTCTCTCATATAGTCCATAAGCATACCTCCCATTATTTCCGTCCTCCTGTTTTCTTTCCGGCAAGTTCAAGAGCCAGTTCTGCATCAACTATAATCTTGCGCCCTATCTGGGTAATCGCCTTGTCTATCTTACCGCTTTTCTTTATGCGGTTGGCAGTGGGCAGACTGCACCCGAACAGTTTGGCTATACCGAGTATTCCGTACACATACTTCTTTTCCGTGTCTGTAACGGGTTGCGGCAATGCTTCGGCCTGACCTGAAGCGTGCTTACTCAGGAATATGAATTCTTCGCCTGTCATTTGCCAGACGGGTTTTGATAATAATTCTTGGATATTTGTCATCGTCCAATCTATTTAGTCGTTAAACAATCAGCCCTGCGCACTGGCTGTTATTTCTGTTCTCGAACGATGCAAAATTAGGTAGGGTTATGAGTGGTAAGGATGGGGACGGTACAAACTGAATATCATTGTATCTTATTGAATATCAGAAAACAAAAATACCACTCAAAAATTATTTTGAGTGGTAAAAGTGGAACTTTCGTAAAGTATCAGGATATATCACGGATTATCTGAATATATGTTCCATTTCCTTGGCGAAATTTTGGTTGCTGTCACTGGGGAAATCTGAAACAGGCTCCTTGTACTTGGATTTGTAGTAGCTGTCGTCAATATCCAGCAGTTTCAGTATTCTGTCTTTCCATTTGTCCCTGTCCTGTTTGGAGAGTTTCTCGCTCATCAGGAATATCAGATAGCATACACGTATTTTCTCTCTCGGTTTTATTTTCAGCTTACAGTTGCAGGGGTGAAGATTCATATTGGCATAGAAATCTGGTGCGGAAATTTCTTCGAACTGTTCTCCTTTGCACACCTCATGAATGAGCGAAAGTAATTTCATGCTGAAATATTCCTGTTGTTCTTCTGTCGTTTCCTGCTGACTGATTGGCTCGCTTGATTTATTCTCTTGCTTTCCGTCAGGAATGTATTTCTTCAATATATCCAGAAAAAGGCAGCTTTGACGGTATATGTCCGCACAACAGTTCTTCATATATTGGAATGCCTCTGTTCTTGTAGCCTTTTGCTGGTCATAGAGTTTGTTCAGTTTGGCTTTTTCCCTGTCATATTCAGCCTTGCAGCGTTCATATTCTTTCTCTGCCTGTTTTTCCTCTTCGGCTGTATGCTCCCTGTAACCAATGGAATCATACCTGTTGTTGGCTTCATTCAGCGGCTTGCTCAGACTTCTTGTAACATCCAGCTGGGCTTCAATTTCCTGAGAATACCTTTCCATGTGCTGATAGCAAGCACGTTCTATGGCTCTGTCACTTAACGGGCGTATCTCATAAGCCTGTATGCTCTTTTCTATTTCAGTTTTCAGACTGTTGAGTATCAAGGTGTATTGCTCTTTTTGCTTGTCAAGCACCAGTTCAAGGATAGCGGCTTCAAAGGATTTCATGTCATTATACTCCTGATAGAAATCCGATATGAATTTCTGCCTGTCAAAAGAAAAAGCGTAATTATCTATATAGTCTCTGTATATTCTGTTAAGTTCTCCATATTGGGGAATCATCGTCTGTATCTTTCCTGCCATATACTTTATATTATGGGTTCTTGTCCTTGTCAAGGAATAAGGTCAGTTCTTCTTCCACTTCTTCTATACTCGGTAGGGCAGATTTCAGATTTTCGGGTACTGCCTTGCTCAATTGATAGTCGCTGATACCTATCGGCTGGTCATATCCAGCCAAGGCATATTGTGCCACGACCTCATCCTTACCCCTGCACAGCAAAAGACCGATGGTCTTGTTATCATTTTCTCCCCTCAGTTTATCATCTACAACATTGATATAGAAATTTAACTGCCCTGCATATTCCGGTTTGAATGGCGTTGCTTTCAATTCCACGACGACATAGGCGTGGAGCTTGATATTATATAGAATCAGGTCGGCGAAAAAGTCACTGTCCCCAATCTGGAAATGTTTTTGTCTGGCAACAAAAGCAAAGCCGTTACCCATTTCCAGCAAGTAATGGGTTACATGCTTTACCAACTGTTCTTCTATATCCCTTTCGTCAGCCTTTTCCTTTGCTCCTGCCAAGTCAAAGATATACGGGTCTTTTAACAGATAATTGGCAAGATCGCTTTGAGGTGCCGGAAGTGTGGCAGTGAAGTTGTTTACCTTGTTACTCTTGATTTGTCTGTCATACAGATTACTTTCAATCTGCATTTTCAGCACATTACTGCTCCAACCCATTTCTACAGATTGTTTCATATACCAATACCTTACACCTAATGGTAGCGGATTATTGAGTATGACCATATGGCTTGCCCAATTTATTCTTGCAATCGGTGACGCCAAGAATAAATCTTCTATATCCTCTATTTTTATTTTATAGATGGTTGCTACTGTTTTTTCTACATTCTGAAATTGCGCAGGAACCTCCTGCGTAATTTCTAAAGATTGATTATCAGCTGATTGTATTTGCGCAGTAAGCTCCTGCGTAAATTGCCCGCTGTTGAGTTTAAGGACTTCATTAGTAATGTTTTGAATATTAGGGACTGACAGTATTGAATCTGTTTCAATAAAACTACGAAGTACATTTAACGGATATAAACGGGCAAACTGGCACATATAAGTAAGATTACGCTCCGAATATCCCTTCTTTTCAGGATAATTGAATCTGATTGCCTGTGCCAACTTCTTGATAATTTTACCACCCCAGCCATGCAGGTTTTGGTGGTACAGTATATAATTGCCCATTTTCCAGTAATGGAACAACATCTGGGCATTGGCTGCGGTAATGAGCCGGACTTGTGCCTGTTCTATTTCCGAACCGACAGCATGGACAAAGGCATCAAAATGACCTTTCTTTATATTATGTTCGTTGTTATTTTCCATATTACTAACTATTACTTAACAAAGATAACTCTAATAATGGATAATCTGTGAAACAGACTGATACTTTTATAGTTGGTTAAACTTGTTCATTGCATTAGCCTTAATATCATCGGCTATGTCAATGTAGGGCTTCATGGCTTTATAATCACTGTGTCCTGTCCATTTCATTACAACCTGTGCCGGAATACCTAGAGCCAGCGCATTACAGATGAATGTTCTTCTTCCTGCATGAGTACTGAGCAATGCGTATTTCGGGGTAACTTCATCTATGCGCTCATTCCCTTTATAGTAGGTTTCACGTATAGGTTCGTTAATTTCTGCCAGTTCTCCCAGTTCTTTCAGATAATCATTCATTTTCTGATTGCTGATAACAGGCAATACCATGTGGTTTTCAAAATGGATGTCCTTGTATTTTTCAAGTATGGCTTTACTGTACTTGTTCAGTTCAATACTCAGACTATCTGCCGTTTTAACGGTGGTGACTTCTATATGGTCGGACTTGACATCACTTCTCTTTAGGTTGCGAACATCTGAATAACGCAGACTGGTAAAGCAACAGAACAGGAAAACATCCCGGACACGTTCCAGATACTGTTTGTCTTTGGGTATCTGATAGTCTTTAAGTCTGTTCAGTTCTTCCCATGTCAGGAAGATTACCTTCTTGGGGGTGGTTTTCAATTTCGGTTTGAACGTATCGTATGCTATATTCTGGTGATAGTCTTTCTTGAAGCTCCACCGCAGGAACCATTTGAGGAATCCCATTTGTTTACCGATGGTACTGTTCCTCATATCCTTTTTGTCGCGCAGGAAATTGACATATTCGTTCAGTCCGAATTCATTGAAATATTCAAAGGTTAAATCTTCCTTGAACTCCTTGAGGTGATTTTTAACGGCTGCAAACTTTTCGTATGTGGATTCAGTCCAGTTATTCTGGTTGCCGCATTCTTTTACAAATTCATCGAATACCTCCCAAAAACTTATCTTTACGTCTTCCTGGTCTTCACTTGTATCTTTCATCCGCAGGTTGAATGCGTCCTTTAGCTGTTGGGTAGTGGGCATGGCTTCCTGTACCTCAAATTCCTTGAACACGTTTTGAATTTCGGTATAGTATTTCAGCAGATCGGCATTGATTTCAGATGCACTTTGCTTTAGTTTGTTGGTACACCCGTTCTTCACTCGCTGCTTGTCAGCATCCCACTTGGCTACATCAATGCGGTAACCCGTTGTAAACTCAATGCGCTGACTTGCGTATATGACACGCATACGGATAGGCACGTTCTCCACGATTGGCACACCGTTCTTCTTCCGGCTTTCCAATGCAAAAATGATGTTTCGTTTGATATTCATAATTGGGTGTGTTTGAAATTCTACACCCAAATATACACCCAATATTTGGAATAGCAAAAGATATTCAGAAAGATTTAGATTTACTATGTACTCCAAATAGTGCTTGATTATTAATGATTTGCAATTTTATGATATTTCTTGAATATGTAGGTTCGAGAGCCTGTCTCTCCGCTGGAAAGAATTGCAAAACAAAGAAAATCCCTGTAAATTAATACTTTACGGGGATTTTTTGTTTTTGGTGCATAGCAAAAATAAGCATATCAAAGCATTCTTTCGGTGTACTATTCGGTGTACCTGATCTCCTTCAATGTCAGGTACACCTATTAAGTAAATAATTCATTGTTTATCAGTGTTTTGCATCTTGACTTGTTGCTCTTGGAATTTTAGTTTTGTGATTAAAAAACAAGTAAGATGGAAAGAACAACATTTTGTCTATTGTTCTACATTCGTAGGACGAAATTGAATCGGAACGGTGAGGCTCCGATAATGATGAGAATTACAGTGAATGGAGTTCGGGTTGATGCTTCAGTGAAGAAAACAATTCTTCCGGAATTTTGGAGTGTAGCAAAAGGAAAGGCCCTGGAAAAGAAGCGTGAGTACAAGGAACTGAATCTGTATCTTGATTCTATCCGTTTGAGGATAATGAAAATTCAGCGTGAACTGGAAATAGAAGGTGTAGCGGTTTCTGCCGGCAGTGTCCTGGACCGTTTTTTGGGTAAGGATGCTCCCGTACAGCGTACCCTGTTTGAGGTTTTCCGTGAACATAATGATAAATGCGCCCGATTGTCCGGTACGGACATGGCGCCTGCAACCGTGCAGCGTTATGAGACATCCTTGAAACATACTCAGGATTTTGTCTGGGAGACATATCATAAAAAAGATATTCTTTTGGATGAAGTTTCCCGCCAGTTTGTTGAGGATTACGAGTTCTGGCTTAAGACCTCGAAAAAGTGTTGTCATAATACAGCCACCAAGTATCTGAAGAACTTCAAGAAGATTATCCGTATCGCTTTGGCCAAGGGATGGATGAAGAATGATCCGTTTTTGGAAATCAGGTTCTCGTTGGATAAGGTGGAGCCGGACTTCTTGGAAGATTCGGAAATCCGAAAACTGATTTCAAAGGAGATTGATATTCCGCGGCTGGGTCAGGTACGGGACATTTTTGTGTTCTGTTGCTTCACCGGTCTGGCCTTCTCGGATATTCACGGATTGGGAAAGGAGCATATCGTGGAGGACTCGAACGGTGTCAGATGGATACGCAAGGGAAGGCAGAAGACCAAAATCATGTGTAACATCCCATTGATGGAAGTTCCGTTAAAAATATTGGAGAAGTATTCCACCAATGAATATTGCAGGAAACATGGTGTGCTTTTTCCGGTGCTTTGTAATCAAAAAATGAACGCCTATCTCAAGGAGCTGGCTGATATTTGTGGCATAAAAAAAACATTGACCACCCATGTGGCGCGTCATACTTTTGCCACTTTTGCCCTGGCTAATGGTGTTTCGATAGAGAGCGTTGCTAAAATGCTGGGGCATACCAATGTTCAGATGACCCGTCATTATGCGCGTGTGCTGGACCGTACAGTGATACGTGAGATGTCACAGATAAAGATGGATTTTCATTTTTCCATGTAAGGAGAGGGTGTTTGGAATGAGCAAAGGCAGACATGAGGTTCGGATGCCTGCTCTTTCAGGAATGGCCGGAGATTGCTTCCGGCCTTTTTTATTTCATTCTGGCGTTTTCTGTCTTTTTTTGGCGGTTGCTCAACGGTTGAGTAACCAATGACCTCGTAATATCTCCGTAATATTGCACCGTAAACAATAAAAACAAGGTCATTATGAATAACAGAAGAACTGCACCTGGTGGGCAGATGACCCACATGCTCAGTACCATACTCGCCAAAGTAACCAACATTGAAAAGTTACTGGCTCCTGCCATACATAACTTGCCCGACAGCGAGATACTGGATTCAAAAGGCGTGCGCCTGCTTACCAAAATGTCCGACAGGACACTTCTAAGACGCCGCAATGACGGTTCGTTGCCTTTCCACCGTGACAAGGGGAAGATTTACTATCGCCGTTCGGACGTGCTGCGTGCCATGCTGCTGGAAAAAGAAGAACACTCTAAAAATAAAAGGTTATGAGAAAGATGATTAAGGTTGAAAGCGGCTCGTTCGCCGCACTCGTGAGAAGTTACAAGAAGTCCCTCAACATGTTGGCCGTGCTGCAACATATCTGCGAGGATAACTGTGTAGAACTCTCCATGCTGCCCGATGAGGTTTGTGAGCTGATAAACCTCGATCCGGCAGAGATTGAGAAGCAGCGTTTGAGCGGACGGCTGCGTTTTGCGGAAGAGGAAAACGGGACCAGGCATTATTCGATTGTGGATATAATCAATCTGAAGGATTCCATTGACTGGAAGGTTATTAACAGACAGGTGGAGAGCCTTTCCTTTGAGGAAGAGGAATGACGGAGTGCCCTTCTTCCCATTACAGATAAGAGTATGGCCGGCAGACCGGATTTATCCGGGTGCCGGCCATACCTTTGTCATTTCCTGAAAAGCGGCTCTTTACGGCAAACTTAGGATATTTTTTTCAGTCCGTTTGACGGGGCGGCAATTTCCATTGGGGGGGGACATGCCTTGCCTTCCGTGGCAGATCCGGTGTATCGTCACTTTCGCCTGTCGCTTTCTCTCCTTTTATTTCCGTTCCGTCATCCGTTCCGCTTTCATGCTCGCCTGCCGGTTTTATGGTAAGCTGTATTTTTCGGTTCAGCGTGGCAAGTTCCTCATTCAGCCGCTTGATTTCCGCATCCTTGGGCCATGAAGCCGCCACAATCTCCTGAAGGACCGGGATGTCCTTCGACAGCTCTGCGTTCTCCTTTTCCCGTTTCTCTATCATGGCGGGAATGCGTTCCAGCGCATTGATGAAGTTCATGACGGCCAGTTTCGGGTCTTTGGCTATATAACCGTTGTTGTAGGTATATTTGATACCGTCCAGTCCCTCGACCATGAATTTGTTCTGCAAGGTCTGTGTGTCCCCGTCACAAATCCTCTCGGTACGGACAAGGATGCGGAAATCGGACAGGGTTCCGATTTTCATATAGTCATCCTCCGTCCGGACATTCCGGTTGATTGCGGCAAGCCGGTTGCCGAGTATCTCCACATTGTCCGAATCCACACCGTCCAGTTTCAGGGGATTGGGACGGAGTCCGGTTTCCGTATCTGCGGGCATCACCTTGTTGAAATATTCCCAGTCTCTGGTGAAACGCCCGATAAAGGTGTTGTTTTTTTCTATTCCCGAAGTCCTTTCATTCAGCTTGCCTTTCGCGTTTCCCTTGTTACGGTGGAATGCCTGCCTCTCGCTTTCGAGGACCGCCAGTTTCTTGTCCAGCTTGGCCTTTTCCAGCAGGTCGTCGTTGCCCGAAAGGATGGCCACGTATTCGCTGAAACTGCCGCCTCCGTTTTCGTCAATCGCCCCCTCGTCAATGGTACGGGCGGCCAGATTGCGGCTTTTGAGCTGGTTGATGAACACCTGCTTGTTTTGCAGCAGGTTGAACTTGTAGCTGTCCAGTGACTTCTCCACCGCATAGATATAGCAGTCCACCTTGTTGCCGGCGTACTGCTTGGCGATGATATTGCCTTTTCTTACCGCCCGTCCGTTGCGCTGTTCCAGGTCGGACGGCCTTCAGGGTATGTCCAGATGATGGATGGCCACGGCCCGTTCCTGCGCGTTGACACCCGTTCCCAGTTTCTGTGTGGAACCGAAAAGGAAACGGATGCGCCCGGAGTTCATATCCTTGAACAGTTCCTTGCGTGCGTTGTCGCTGTTTGCTTCCTGAATGAATTTTATCTGCTTTTCCGGGATATTATGGTCTTCCACGAGTTTGCGCCTGATTTCACTGTAGATGTTCCACTGGTCGGGTTTATAGGTACTCAAGTCTGAAAAAATGAACTGTGTGCCTTTCTGGTCAAGATATTTATAGTAATATTCCGCAATCTTGGCTGCGCAATGGGACGCCTTGTTTCCCGGACTGTCACCGTACTGTTGGTCTATCAGCCGCATGTCAAGCGACATCTTGTTCGAGTAGTTGGTGGCGATCAGCATCTGTGCCTTCTCCTCCGCTTCGGACAGAGGCTCCCTGTCTATGTAGGTCGCATCCCCGGTTTCGGCGAACTTTATCAGTTTTTGAATGAAAATCTCCTGCTGGGGAGTGGGCGGTATGTGATAGAGTTGCTCGTTGAGTTCCGGCCTGTCAACCCCTACGTCCTCGGCCGTTTTGTAATCGGTTATCTCCGCATAAAAATTGGCGAGTTCCGGCACTTTGATAAAATAGCGGAAACGCTCTTTCTGCACCACCTGGTTGGTCACTGAAAATTCAAAGTCCGTGCTTTTCTTCGCATAGACGGCCGCCCAACCGTCAAAACAGGTAATCCCCTGCCGCTCCATTTCCTTCGGACGGAGATATTTGAAAAGGAGATAGAGTTCTGTCAGGCTGTTGGAGATGGTCGTACCGGACAAGAAAGTGGCCCCCAAATCCCTGCCCGTACGCTCCTGTATGGTACGGATGGCGAAAAGCATGTTCATGGCCTTCATGCTTCCTTCGGGGTTGCCCAGACCGGAAACTCTTGCATGGCGTGTGTTGAACATCAGGTTCTTGAAATTGTGCGATTCGTCAACGAAGAGGTGGTCGATGCCCATCTGTCTGAAATCTGTAACATCATCCGTCCGGTCCTTTATATCCTGTTCCAGCTTTTCAAGTTTGGCCTCAAGGTTTTCCTTTCTTTTTTCCAGCCCCTTTTTTATCCAGCCGGTCACTTCATTGCCCTGCTGCTCGAATACGGCGAGATTCTCTTCGATGCTGTCTATTTCCTGCGTATATATTTTCTGCTGTATTTCGGGGGATTGGGGTATTTTCCCGAACTGGTCGTGTGTCAGGATGATACAGTCCCAGTTATTATTTTTGATGTCATGGAATATTCCGACACGCTTCTCCGGCGTAAAGTCCTCCTTGCCCGGATACAGCACTCTGGCATTCGGATAGGCCCTCTTGAACGTGTCGGCTATGTCATGCACATTGCTTTTGAGTCCGATAATCATCGGCTTGTTCGCCAGTCCGAGACGTTTCATCTCAAAGGCGGCTATACACATGATAAGGGTTTTACCCGTACCTACCTGATGGTCGATTATCCCGCCTCCGTTCATCTTCAGCATCCATACGGCATTTTTCTGGCTGTCGTACAGGGACGGTATGCCCAGCCCTTTCAGGTCAAGGAACGGGAAGCTTTGCAGGGAACCGTCGTAATCGGGACGTACATAGCAGTTGAACTTGCGGTTGCACATGTCCGCAAGGTTCTGCTTGAACTCGGGCAGCTGTTCATTCAGCCAGCCGGTGAAGGCGGAACGTATCTCGTTGATTTTGGTGTCGGCAAGCTGTATGGCCTCCGCATCCCGTACCTTAATGTCATTGCCTTCCTTGTCCTGTACGGTCTTGGTTATGTCGGGTACGGTGTTGTGCAGCGCATGTTTCAGCAGGTCGTTTCCGTAATAGCCTCTCTTTTCCCCTTTCACATAATATCTGTCGGTGATGTTCGCGTTGGTGCTCTCGAAGCTCACGCTGAATTCGTCGATGGATTCCGTATAGTGGATATGGGCCTTTGTCTCGAAGAGGTATCCGGCGAATTCCTCATATACGGACATGGGTATCCACCGTTCTCCCAGGTTGAAGTCAAGCTGTTCGAAACTTATGGGCTCCGGTATGGCTTTCCGAAGGGCCTCCAATGATTTTCTGCTCGCTCCGTCATCGGGATAGTCTCTCAGGTGGTTCTCTATCCATTCTGCTTTGGCGATCACATTGCCCGCTATGAAACGGTCCTTGATTTCATGGCTCTTCATCATGGGATTGTAGAAGATGCGCTCTTCCAGCTGTTCGAGCAGTTCCTGCCTGCCGATGTCGCAGAGATTCTCCATATATTCCAGATTGACCTCGCCGAACTTGTTCAGGGATGCCGCAAGGGCTTCCTGCGGTGTATCCACATGTGTCACCTCGTTGGCGTTGAACGATACGGGCACGGTGAATATGTCCGCCTTCTGTATCTTCCCGTTGACGGAACGCTCCAATGAGAGCATTTCCCGTCCTCCTGCATCCAACAGCAGGAACTTGGCGTTGTCCTTTCCGTTCAGCTCCCTGAACATGCGGTGGAAACGGTCATACTGCCGGTTCAGTTCCTCCCTTAGTTCCGGCTGTTCGGTTTCCGTTTCGGCTTCCGCATTGTAGAGATTGTGGTAGGCTTCACGGAGCGGGATATAGTAGGCGGCCCGGTATTGTTGTGTGACAGTCAGCCTGAGCGGATGGAACTGTACTTCGGGAGTACCCAATCCCTGCAAATATCCGTATTGCTCACCGGCTTTCACGAGAGAGCCGTTCTTGTATTCGGGGCGTATTTCTCCGGTAAACGGACGTGGTTCCGTTTCTTTTTTCCGTTCTTCCTCGAACCGTAGTCTGCGTTCCTGCCATTTCGCTTCCGCTGCCACCTGTTCCCCGGTCATTTCTTCTTGTGAGACGGCTTCATCATACATGTTCTCTTGCGAGAACAGATTGAACATTTCCGGTTCGTTTCCTTTTCTTTTGCGGGATGCCGACGCTGTCCGGCCCGGTGATGGCCGGTTTTCCATCATCTGCACCTCCGCTTCCTCCTCGTCCGCATAGGCGGCAAACAGATTAAGCATGGGTTCATAAGGCTTGGTGGAAAGGAGACTTTCTTCCTGCATCTCCTGCCGGTGCTCCACTGCTGTTGTTTCCGGTGGGACTTCCGGTCCGGTTTTTAGGGCAGTGGAAACGGTGGAACGGGACAGGTTTTCTTCATAAAGTTTCCGGTCAAGATGGTTTCCCACATCTTGCGCCAATAATAGCCTGAGATGTTCGGCAATGGCTCCGATACCCCCTTCATGGATAAAATTCATGGCCGGTTGTCCGTACATGTTTTTACCCATGGATACGGAAGTATGGATGATATAGTCCAAATCGGCATAGCTGTTGTTGATATTGATGCTGCCCGATATAAGACGGGTTTCAATAAAGTTCCGTTCCTTTTCGGTCAGTTCCGATTTTCGGGTATTCTTCTGCAATACGATCAGGTCGCTGCCCACTTCCGTACCCGCATCGGTAAACAGATTGTCCGGCAGACGGATTGTAGAAACGAGATTGGCATGATTTACCAGCCACTCCCTGACGGGACGGTTCTGTGGCGAGTCCATGACACCCGAAGTCGTGATATAGGCCAGTATCCCGCCTTCGCGCAGCGTATCCATGCCTTTGAGAAAGAAATAGTTGTGTACGGCAGCGAGTGAGGATTTGCGCACCGGGTCGTCACTCCGGTCAAAGTCCCGGTCATAAATTCTGATATTCCCAAACGGGATATTGGATGAGACCATGTCGAAGTAGCCGTTATAATAAGGCTGTATGGACTGGAAACCGTCTATGGTCACTCTGCTTTTCGGATAGAGGGATGAGAGTATCCTTCCCGTCAGCCTGTCCTTCTCGAAACAATGGATTTCGGGGACATCTTTCAGAGTGCTGATGAAGATGCCCGTTCCGGCGGAAGGGTCAAGAAAACGTTCCGGGCGGATTTCCGGTATCAGTAGGGCTTCCTGCATGGCCGTTACCACCGGTTCAGGTGTGTAAAAGGCTGTAAGGACGGAATTCTTAAGACTTTGGACGTATGACTTGTATTCTTTCTCGTCTTTGGAATACTCACGCAGAAGTTCATGCAGCAGCCGGACCTGGGGAAACAGTTCTTTGTCCGACCTTCATTTTTCTATGTCCGTATCTTTCTCCGCCGGATTCAGGATGCACTTCAGCCCTCCGAAACCCGAATAACCGTTCAAGACCTTGCGTCCCTGTTCTGTAAGAGAGAACTCCGGACGCATGAATATCAGTTCAAGTGCGGCTATGTTGTCCGCCAGATGTTGTCGTCTGTTATATGCCATATTGTTCTATATAGAATTGTATGAAACCTGTAAGTTCAACGGTAAGTGTATGACAGGCCGGGGATGATTCAAACCTGTCGTCTATGGAATATTTGCCGAATACCGCCTCTGCGGGCGACAATACCTTCAGGCAGAAATCCGTCCGTCTTTCGGGCCGTACTTCGGGAAACCACTCCGATACGACCTCGAAAACCGTATCGAACCGGGAAAAGCGCAAGTCCTGATAGAGAACGGCGTCAGCCAGTTCCAAAGCCTGCCTGACGGATAGGCCGTCACGTATGGCATGTTCGTAAGCCTCTGCGGCACTGTCCGCACGCTCCCGGATGAATGCCTTGTCATCGGCCATGTGCGGATGGCTTTCTCTCAAATAAAAAAGGAGAGCTGACTTGAAGCAGGACAGTTCTCCGTTGTTGTCATGTTGTGTAATCATCATCTGTTGTCATTGGATTTTGAATGGGGAAATAATTTGTGACATACCCGGTAACCTGAGAGGAAACCGGGTATATGGATTCGGTAAACGTTCCGCCTGCTGCCGGATTACGAGAACGAGAGGCTGTTCTTTCTGGCCTGCGGTCTGGGAGATACGACATGGCGGGCCGTCTGCTTTGTTTCTTGTTTCCTGTCGTTTTTTGGGGGGGCAACCGCCGGCTTGTATTCACGGGCATTGCGTCCTATGAGCAAGTTGTTGCTCTTGTTGCTGAAACGCACATCATCCGAGAACAGCTGTCTGGTCTTGGGATTGCGCATGTTCTCAATGAATACCATGCCGTGATTCTCCAGTATCTTTTTCTGTTCGGGGGTTATCTTGGCTCCTAAAATCGTATCGTTGACCTTCAGCTGCTTGTCGGACTGTTTGAATGCGATGTCCCTTATGGTCGGATCGACATAGGCCACACCGGAAAGCATGGTGTCGTTCTTGCGCTGTATGTCATTGATGGGGACTTCGCCACCTGAAGCGAGTATCTGCTTCTGCTTGTCGTCCAGTCTCTTCCCATAAATGTAGTCCGGGATTTTGATGGCATCCACAGGCATGGTGATGATGCGGTTGGTGGACTCGTGGAAACTGACATAGCATTTGCATACATTTCCGGTAAGCGTGTCCTTCATTTCCTTGATTCCTCCCAACGTACCCGTTTCGGCCAGTTTGTCCTTCTCTTCATCCGTGAATACGCCTTTATAGACCGGCAAATCATATTGGGGCTTGTCCAGACGGGTGAGTGTCTTGAGTTCCACTTTGCCGTCCGCACCTTTCACACACATGAAACAGGCCTCGCCCAAATCTTTCTTTTCTCCGTTTATCTCCTTGCTGATGGGCAGTGCGGTGGAAGTGATTCTTCCTTTGAGAAGTTCTCCCATGCAATGGTTGTTGAACAGAGTCTCCTTGTCAAGACCGAGTGCGTTCAGATCTTTCCACGGCAGCTGGTGCTCATCAAACTTATACCGCCGGGCCAGTTTGGCGATACGTCCCTCGTCGTTGAGTTCGCTGTTTTCTACCAGTTTCTTGCCGTCCGGTCCGGGGTCTTCCCCTTTCCGAATCTGGATGACCGCGTTCAGTGTCTTGTCCAAAACGGCAAGTGGTACAAGGAAGAAACTGAAGCTTGTAGGATTTTGGTACTGGTTCTTGAAATTCGTGAAGAACAGTTCCAGAGGTGTGGTACGGTCCAGTTTGAGGAAACTGTTGTTGTTCTTTTTGTCCGGCGGTACGACTTCGATGCTGCCGTCCTGTTCGTTCATCTTGGAGATGACTGCGGTCTTGTTCGTTCTCTTGTCAAGGACTGCCATTACATGCTCGTCCTGACTCTGCTCTTGTTGCTCTTGTTTTTTCTTAGCCATAAAATTAATAGTTTAAGTGATACAATAATTAATCAATATCGGGTAAACCTTAGCCCGTCGGTGCGAATGTAGAAGTTTAATAAATAGTATGTTACGTTTTAAAGACTAATGGAAATGAGTGGCGGGAATTGGCTTCAAATGGCGTAAGGAGTGCAATAAAAAAGAGATTTTCTATTATCGTGTTCTTCTGTATCGGAATTTTTAAATTCTTCTTTCTCCCTGTTGTCTTTCTTTTAGCAGCTCTGTTGGTGTTTTTCTCCCCAAAAACACGAAAACGAACTAATAGATTGATTGTAAGTACTCAAAATAATAGGGACTTGTGCCAAAATTTGTTTGGTGTAAAAAATTACAGCCTTCAAATTAATGTTTCGATTTTCTTTATTTTTGTATTGATATTCTAAACCTTTGTTTATCTTTGCAAATGAATCAGTAGCTAAATATGACTATATTAGGAAAATATTTATCGGAAAAATCTATCAATAAAGCCGATGTGTCTCGTAAGACAGGTATTAGTAAGTCTAGATTGAGTGAGTTGAGTAGAAAAGAAACTGCAAAATTAAAGGCAGATGAAATTTACTTAATAGCACTTGCTATTGGCGTTCCTCCAGAAGAGATCTTACAAAAAGTTTGTGGCCATCTTAAATTAATTAAGCTATAATGAAAAAGCCTACCTATATTGATATATTTGCTGGATGTGGGGGTCTTTCTTTAGGACTTCATAATGCTGGATGGCAAGGCTTGTTTGCTGTTGAAAAAAATGCGGATGCCTTTAAAACGCTTGAATATAATCTTATAAAGAAAGTTAATCATTTTCTATGGCCTGATTGGTTTCCCAAAACCTCTCATGATATTAATGTTGTCTTGAAAGATTATAAAGAGCAATTGTTAGGTTTGCAACAAAAAGTTGATCTTGTTGTAGGTGGCCCTCCATGCCAAGGGTTTTCTATGGCTGGCAGAAGAAAGGAAAATGATCAACGTAATAATCTTGTAAAATCTTATATCAAATTCATCAAAACAATACAACCAAAAATAATTTTTTTTGAAAATGTAAAAGGGTTTACCTTGGAGTTTAAAAAAAATAAGGACAAGGGTAAAGAGTATTCTTCTTATGTCGAACGCGCTTTAAATAGAGCGGGATATTATGTAAAAGGAGAACTTGTTAATTTTGGAGAGTATGGTATTCCTCAAAAAAGAACACGTTTTATATTAGTTGGAGTAAGAAAGGATGTGCCAAATGTCTCTAAAGATACGGCTTCGCAATTTTTTAGTCTAATAAAGAATAATCGCCATTCTTTTTTGTCTGAAAAAAAATTGACCATCGAAACTACTTTAGGGGATGCTATTTCTGATTTATTAAGAGAAAATGGAGAGGTGGACTCGCCTGATACAAAATCATTTAAAGCAGGAATGTATTCCCCTATAAAAAGTTCCTATCAGCAATTAATGAGAATAGGAGTAAATCAATGTATTCCTGACAGCCATCGTTTTCCAAAACATCGCCCCGAAATCTCAAGTAAATTTCAAATTATTTTAGATACCTGCAGAAAAAATAAAGATATAGACTCTTATACAAGAGAGCGTTTTAATATAAAAAAGCATACAATAATACCGTTGGATGAGAAAAAAAAGAGTCCAACTATTACAACGCTTCCAGATGATTATATTCATTATTCAGAGCCTAGAATTTTGACGGTAAGAGAGTATGCAAGAATACAATCTTTCCCTGATTGGTATATTTTCCAAGGAAAATACACAACAGGAGGTAAAAGGCGGACACAGGAAGTTCCACGTTATACACAAATAGGCAATGCTATTCCACCATTGTTTGGAGAGCAAGTAGGGATTATCCTAAAAAAAATGATATAGAAATGGATTTACATTTTAAAACAAATATACAACTCAAAAGTATTATTGGTAAAGATCTTATCAATGATGACAATATTGCCATTCTTGAATTAGTGAAAAACTCTTTTGATGCTGATGCAAAGCGAGTAGATATTTCATTCTCAAATTTAAAAGAAAATGATGACAAATCAATTGATTCGTATTCAGAAAAGACTTCACGTTTAATTATTAAAGATGATGGCTTAGGTATGAATCTGGACGACATCAAGAATAAGTGGCTAAATATTGCATACTCAGAAAAAAAACAAAATACTCGTCAACATAATCGGATGATGGCAGGTGCTAAGGGAGTTGGACGTTTTTCTTGCGACCGACTAGGTGAGTTTTTAAATCTATATGCTAGAAAAAATGATGAAAAATCCTACATACTTCTAAAAATAGATTGGAAGATGTTTGAAGTTGAAGATGAAAATAAGGAAATACAAAGTGTCATCCTCGATTATAAAGAATTAACAGCAGAAGATTTAGTTAAAAGAAAAGTTGAGCCATTCAAACAAGGAGTTATCTTAGAGATAATAAAATTAAGAAGCAATTGGGTCTATGAAATTAAAAATGACAAAGGTATCATTATAGATTGGAATACAGACAAGCTTGTAAACCTAAAAAAATACCTTGAAAAATTAATTAATCCCAATCAGGCATTTGAGGAAAATGATTTTGGCATTTATTTGAATGCACAAGAATTTGTAATTGAAAATAATAATAAGGATGATTCTCAAAAATTTATAGGAAAAATAGATAATACTATTTTTGAGAAACTTGATTTTAAGACAACAAGTATCGAAAGTGAAATAATTGAAGAAGGACAAATTATTTTAACAACATTAAAGGATAAAGGAAAGACAATTTTTTGGATAAAAGAAAAAAATGAGTTTTATCCAGAAATTAAACATGCAAAATGTTACCTATACTATTTAAATCCATATTCTAAGGCTTTTTTTACAAAACAAACGGGGGTAAGACCTGTAGAATATGGCTCAATATACTTGTTCTTGAATGGTTTTCGTATTCCCCCATATGGCGAGGAGAGTGACGATTGGCTAAATTTAGAACAGAGGCGAGCGCAAGGTTATGCTAGATTTCTTAGTTCAAGAGATATTGTTGGACGGATAGAAGTTCTAGATTCAGAAAATTCATTCCAAATAATATCAAGTCGAGAGGGATTGGTTAGAAATGAAAGTTTTTCAAAATTAACTAATCGCGAAGGTTATTTTTATAAATCTTTTAAGCGGTTAGAAAAATATGTTGTTGATGGTTTAAATTGGGATAGCATTCCAGAGGAAGATAAAGATAAAATAAGGGATATTGAAAAAAAAATAATTTCGGGTCAGTTAAAAGAAAGTGAATTAATCTTTCGTGAAGATGAAGTTATAAAAAGAAGGCGTATTTATTCGAGTATTCATTCTATTATCGGAGCAAAAGCTAGCGATGTTATTGAGCTCTATATTAATGAGGATTTAATACTTGATAAAATCGAAGAAGAGAAGGCTAACGCAGAACGAGAATTTGAGCAACTTATTACTGATTTTGAAAAAAAGAAAATTGATGCTGATACCCTAAATCGAATTTTGCAAAAAAAAGCTATTGAAAATAAAGACCTAGAAAAACAAATAGCCGATTTCTCAAAATATTCTACTAATGAAGCCACTGCTAAGGCCATAGCAGAACTCCAATACTACAAAAATACCATAGAAAAGCAAACACGAATAATTGAAGAATTAAAACTTCAATTAGAGCGAGAAAAAGAAATTAATGAGAAACATCAACAAGAACTGGAAAAACTTCAAGCGGAAAAACTTCAAGCGGAAAAAACGGCAGAAGAAGAAACGAAAAAACGTGTTGATGTTGAGAAGGAAAAAGAAGAGATTGAAAAGGAAAAAGAGAAGGAAATTCAATTAGAAAAATTGAAAGTCGAATTTTATAAAAAGCAATCGACTCCGGAAACAGATGCTTTAATACATCATGTAAAAAATAATAACCAAAAAATAAAAGAAACAATTTCACTTATCATTAATAATCTTACAAAAGAACAACTTGGAAATTCTTTAAAAGAGTCAATTATAGAATCTTTATATGAGATTTTGCACTTTGCAGATAAGTCACTAAAAGCAACAGATTTGATTCTTGAAAGTGATTTGGATAAAGCTGATGCACAAAAAATTAATCTTCCAGATTTTATATCCGGTTATTCCAAGAATAACAAATATAAGATTAAGGTACATTCAATCAATGGTGTCCGCCTATTTTATATAATTGGAAGCAAACTTGATTTGGCTCTGATGATAGATAATTTTGTAGATAATTCAGCAAAATGGGGGGCGAAAAATATATGGTTTAAGACTAAATTAGATGGCAACTCTTTAATCTTAAACATATATGATGATGGAGAAGGGTTGTCTTCTAAGTATAAAACTAACCCTAATGATATATTCAAATTTAGAGAAACAGCAAAAGAAAATGGTACTGGATTTGGATTGTATCTCGTTTCAGAGTCTCTATCAAAAATGAATGCCAAAATAGCGATTGATGAGCCTGAAATAGGCAATGGTATGAATTTTAAGATTATTTTCAAATGATTCAAAAACACTTAATACTAGTAGATGAGCAATCTCAGAGTGCCGTCTTACAAAACATAAAAGCTACTCTAAAAAATGATGGCATTGAGTTAGTTTTTAAAGAATTTAATCCTATTAATTATCAGAAAAGGGAGAATGGAGAAATTCTATTTGATGCAGAGTCTTTTAAAACTGATTTATTAAGATTACCTTACTTTAGACAACTTGATTCTATTGTTTGTGATTACAATTTAATTTCAGGTGTTATAGATGGATTTCAGATAATAAAAATTATAAAATCAATAAATCCTAATTACAAAAAACAAGTAATTCTATATTCCGCACAAATAGAGAATGTTATTGAAGATATTATAAAAACAGATGACTTTGAAAAACAAAAAGAAAATCTTAAGTCGCTGATTGATTGTAATATAGACTTTCGAAAACGAGACAATGATTATGAACAAGAGCTTGTTAAACATGTAAAGAAAGAAAAAGAATTCAACTTTGAAGATGAGCTAATTAAATGGTTTTTTCTTCGAAGAGATGATACATTTAACTATTTATTTCCCAAATATGCAGGTAAAAGATTTGAGGAAATAGCTACTTGTCTTCAATCAAAAACACCTGATAGTATAGAGTTTAAAAAAGACTTAGTTGAACAGATTATCTCTTATTTGTCATCAATTAATGGCTTAGATGAAACATATTAGTTTTATGACGAAAATTTTTGGCATATATCCTACAGATAGACAAGAATCTATTACATTCTTAAATAGGATAAACACTTATCTTTGTAGAAAGCTTGACAAGCAATGGCATTGCTATAAGATAAAATACTCTGATGCGGATCATGAGTCTTGTATAAAAAAAGCTATGGACAGTAATGCAAAGTTTATTTTGTTTATGGGACATGGGCGAAGCGATTGTTTGTTTGGTTCTTGCAATAAGAAATCTCAAGACTTTATAGCTGAAGAGGCTGTGATTGAGAATCCCGAATTTTACAGAAATGAGCATTTTATTCATTCAGACAATATTTCAAAGTTTAAGGGTAAAATTTTTTTTAGTCTTTCTTGTCTCTCCAATAGGAATGATACTAAAAGTCTTGCTCGAAGTGCAATAAATAATGGTGTTATAAGCTTTGTTGGATTTGGTGATATTCCAACTGATTATATTGTAGGGAAAAATATTCCATTAAAGGCTATTGCTATTTACAAGGGGATTATATCTAAAGTGATAAAAATTAGCATTAGCATATCCATCCAAAACAATTACACTGTTGAGGAAATGGTCTCTTTAATAAAAGTTCTTACAACTAAAGAAATACAAAAGATAATTCTTTCTCCATATAAGAATAGACACAAGGAGATCATAGTCAAAAATCTTTTTCTTTTTAAACAAGAAATTATGATATTTGGGAATAGGTATGAAAGGCTGTTATAACAATAATATATTAAATGATATATATACACAGAATTTTAGTTTATTAGAGGCTGTTTCTTCTTGTCCTTTCTTGAAGAACGTTTTTTGCGGCAATCTACGGAAGTGAAATCTGACAGCTTCCGGGATTGTCGCAATGTGTTGTGGAAAACATGTTGTTATGACATTGTTTAGGCTTTGCTCGGTTCCTTTTCGTTATTCCCTAACAGATGTTTGAGTTCCGGGTCATTCTCTATGCGGAGCAATTCGTTCTCCACTAATTCGACAATATTCTGCTTGATTTGCCGATAGTTGGCCTGTATCTGCTGCTCCATCGTATCATTGCCGTTCTCGTCCAGAAAGCTGCTGATTTCAGGAATGGGTTAATAGGCGGCTGTCTCTTTCTGTACCGCATCATTATCCACTACTATCTGCGCATGGAAAATCTTCTGCTCGATTGTCTCTCCGAAGTTGTCTGCTACGGCACCGACAAACATACCCTGCGAGAGTGTACTGATTTTACTGGCAGGTATCAGGCTATCCAGTTGTGTGCTGATGGAAGTGGAAGTGTCGTTACGGTTGATACTCATAGACTCCCGCTTTTGCAGGATTTTCCCGAATCTTTCCGACAATGTTTTGGCCGTTTCCCCCACCACCTGGCCGCTGAATACATTGCCCACAGTTGACATGATGACGGCGGCCTCCTTGTCACCATAGTCACGTTTCAACTGGCTGAAGTCCTGAAAACCTAATACAACCGCCACTTTGTTACTTCGTGCCGTGGCAATCAGATTGTCCAAACCTTTAAAGAAAATCGTGGGTAACTCGTCAATAATCACACAACTTTTGAGTTGCCTCTTCTTGTTTATCAGTTTAACAATTCTCGAATTATAAAGTCCCAATGCTGCCCCATAGATTGAAATTCTGTCGGGATTGTTGCCCACACATAACACTTTCGGTTCTTTGGGATTATTAATATCCAGCGTAAAGTCACTGCCGGACATTACCCAATAGAGTTGCGGACTTATCAGTCTGGATAACGGGATTTTAGCACTCGCTATCTGGCCCTGGAGCTGTTCGCTCGCCCCGCCTTTCCATGCGTCAATGAACGGACTCAGATAGTTCTCAAGTTCGGGATAGCTTGTCAGAATGGTGAATACATCCTCGTACCTTTTGTTTAGTAGTTCTATCGCATGGGGGAATGTACAGAACCTGCCGCCTTCATAGATTTTTAAAAACCATATTATCGCCGTAAACAGGACAATCGGGGATTCTACGAAGAAATCCCCTTGTTTTTGCACCCACGACTTATTGAGGTTAAGCATTATGGTGTACGACGACTCGTAAGCGTCTGAAATATCCGTCATCAGTTCCGGTGCCAGCGGGTTACAGCGATGGCTCTTGCGTGGGTTATCGAAATTTATCACGTAGAACTTGGGCGGTATCTTATAGCGGTGTCTGTACTTAATCAGGTGGTTATAGGCAATAACCGACAGGTCATCAAATTTAAAGTCGTATATATAAAGAGCATAGGACTTCTCTATTGCCTGCTTTATGTAATTATTGACCACGGCATACGATTTTCCACTACCCGGTGTACCTAAAATCATGCTGGCCCGGAAAGGATTCACCACGTTTATCCAGCCTTTCCATTCCTTTCTCCCGTACCAGAATTTGGTCGGCAGGTTAATGGAATACTCGTTTTCCATAAGGCGGGTTTCCTGCATGAACGATTCATTTTCGGTATTGAAAACGTCCTCCAGCAAATTGTTCTTCAACAGACGGCTAATCCATAAACCGGATGCCAACAGGCAGAAGAAACCGCCGGCCAATGTCGCGGTATAAAGTATGGCGCATACACCGGATGATGCGTCAATGGACAGTAACCACCAGTTCAGGAAAAAGAGTATGGCACCCGCTATGGCCGCAATAATTATTTTCCTTCATGTGATTTCATGCTTCTTTACCCCTTGGTTGCCCATGCAGGACAGACCGAGGAAGAGGACACAAAACAGTTTGGTGTAAAGAAGGGACGAGAACAGTCCTGTGGTACGCTGGAAATTGGACAGTATCCTGTCCACAATATCAAGCGTCCAGCCCATTTCGTGTAGCCAGCCGTAACAAAACCAATAGATGTGTATCGCCAAAAATAGAAAACTGATGGCCCGCATAAAGTCCGTGACTTTGGCAAGACCTCTTAAATCATCTTCATTCTGCATAATTGTAACTGTTAAAATTCGACTTTTTGTTCTATACCTTAATTATATTATAATTTGCGCCTGCGCTTCTTCTTTTTCCTGCGTCCGAAGCGGAAGGCCGGATCGATGTACTCGTGCGTATGGTCATCTTCCATGAGTAGGGAGAAAATGTCAATGGCACCGAGTGCGGACGTATCAATCAGACTGCCGGACGGTTCACTCTGATAGCCTTGATTTTCCTGCTGCCGGTATTCCTTCCTTTCCGTCTTTCTTCCGTATCTTGTTCCTGCCGGGGTGTATCCTGCTCCGGCGGTGGTATCAGCCTTGTACGGTCCGCATCCGGATTGTTGAACAATTCGTTGAACACATTGGCTGAAAAGGCCTTGCCCAGACGCGAGCCGTTAAGCACTGTCCGGCTGGTATGGTCTATGAAAGTGATGCCGTACAGACGTCCTTCGGGATTGATACGGTAAACCGTCTCTATATCCGCCTCTTTCAGCTTTCGGGTGTAGATACTAATTGAAAAGTGCGCTGTATTCTAATTGAAAAGAGCTCCATCCATAACTTGTTACAAAATTACTATAAGTTTAAAATATTCATTTATCTTGTCTCATTTTTTGTGTTTCCTTAAGCCTATAAGACAGTCCGGTCATATTAACCAGATAAGCTTTATGTGTAAGCCTGTCAACCATTGCCGCCACAAGCACCTTGTCCTTTATGATTTCATTCCATCTGTTAAAAGCCAAATTAGTAGTAATGATTGTAGCCTTTTTTCCGGCTCTTAACGACAGGTGGTTAAAAAGCAGTTCTCCTCCTTCCTTGTCACAACTGACATATCCGAACTCATCACAGATGACCAGATCGTATTTTTCAAACCTTAATTGTAGCGTCCTCAGTGTCTTTGCTGATTTAGCCTCCCTTATCTGGGTAAGCAGGACCGGCACTGAAGTAAACAATACGGTAAAGTCCTGTTGGCAGGCCTTTATTCCTAAAGCCGTAGCAATATGCGTCTTTCCCGTTCCCGGATTTCCATACAGGACCAGGTTTCTTCCCTGTCTGATGAAGTCCAGTGTCTCCAATTCAGGTAATATTACCTGTGCCTCTTTGGGCATGTCTTCCATAACAAGCTCATGCAGATACTTCATTTGTGGAAATCCCGCAGATCTTATCCTTGATCTTCTTCTACACTCCCTTCTCCTGGCGCTTTCCTTTCCAAGCAATTCCGTCAAGAACTGCAGATGGTTCCAGTTTTCTTCAGCTGCCAATGAAAGGGTGCATTCCAGTTCCTCTTTAAAGGCCAGAAGCTTCAGTTCTGCAGCATAGTCATAAATGGTTTCTTTTTCTGATTTCATATATTATAAACTTAAATGGTTGGTATTATATCATGCACTTCATTGTATCCTGTCATGAGCGCCGTGATGCCTTCAAGCATATCCACAGCTTCTCTTTCTATATTCTCCTGTTGTGCCGGGAGAACAGGCGGTTCCATGGTTTCTTCTGTCTCTCCCTGTACGCTACCATGCAGCATGGCCTTTACCTGGTCCGGAGATATCTTTCTGACACCACGTCCGGTCAGCTCCTTGCATGCCGTGACAATGTCCGTTCCGGAAAATCCATTTTTTCGGGCATAGTCCAGCAACAGAACAAACGTCCTGTTGTCCTCCTTGAAATGGATGTCATACAGCCTTCTCAGTTCTTCCGGTGCTCTTTGCCAAACCACAGAGTGGGGCAATGCCCCCGGTTTACGGGAAAGTGTACGCAAATAGTGCTCCAGCTTGATGCACCAGTCTCCACCGCAATAACTGCGTTGATGAGAGGCCACTTTCTCCTTCCCGTACAGGATGACGATTTTTTCACTATAAACCTTGACATGTACTTTTTCTCCCACAAGAGAATCAGGTACGGAATAATGAACATTTTTCATGCTGATAGTTGACCATTTATCCACAATGTACTCATAGACCTCAAAACAGCCCAGATTACCGGGAAAAGGCTTCAGCGATGACAGGTCAGCTTCCAGACGTGATGTTTTCTCCGCTGTTGAAAGACTGCCTTGCTCGTTGTTGACCTGCATACATACCCGGTTTAAATGCTCCTGGGCAGAATGTATATCACCAAAATGGTCTGTCAGGCAGAAAGCTTTCCTTCTGACATATTCCACGCTGCGCTCCACATGTCCTTTCTCCCATCCGGTCCGTACATTACAGAAACGGTACTCAAAACAATAGAAACCGGACATCTTCATCAAAGCTTCTGTAGGTTTCTTATCACCACCGACAAAGCTCTTGACGGCTACACGCATATTGTCATAGACCATCATGGCGGGGACACCATGTATATCCCTGAAAAAGTTACGGTGGGATTCCATGAAGGCAAGCGTATTCTGATGCCTGAAAAGATAGGCGTATCTGCCATTGCTATGCCCGAAAGTGAATACGGCCAGATAAAACTTGGTTTTGACGCCGTCAATAAAAAGAAGAACTTCACCCCAGTCAAACTCGGCAATGCATCCAGGCTCATAGAACAACCGGATAAAGGCTTCGCTCTTTTTCTTCTCTTTGTATGACTCTATATTTTTTATATAACTGCATACTGTGGCGTAACTGATGGTGTATCCTTGAGATAACAGAAACTGGTGGATATCCTTTTTCAACATGCGCTGTTTGCGAAGTCCGGTAGCTATCTTAACGGCATTCTTCTTCAGGCAAAATCCTATCTTATCCTTAATCTCTTGTGTGAGCCGGCGAGGACGGCGTCTGGAACTGTCATACCTGGGCTGGATGGTAAGCAAATCACTCAAAGCCTCTTCTGGATTGTCCGTGCGGATGGCTGATTCGTACTTTGAAAGAATATTGTCAACGGTATGACGGCTGACATGAAGTTCACGAGAGATACGCCGTTTGCTATAACCGCATACTCTATACATGTGTATTATTGATTGTCTTTCTACCATAGTCTTCATTTTACCTTTGCATTTGGATTATACAAAGGTCATTATACTTATCCTATGGTGGCGCAATTTTCAACTGGAATATTGGCGCACTTTTCAATTAGTATCTACAGCACTAATCAAAAGAACGCTTTCTTCATGTACAAAAGTAGTGTTTTTCTCCCTCATTACCAAAACTGTTCCACTGAAAAATGGAGAAAATCGAACATTCAAATATAATTTTGTCATTCCTCTATCTTGAAGGTTATGTGATACTCTACGGATAACAGTCGGTGCTTGTTTTATCCCGGCAACAGGGATAGCATCTACCACTTCAACGATAAAATTGTATGTGCTTATACGTTTCTGCAATCAACGATATAAGTTATTATGTACAGATTCATTGCAACACACATTGATTTTTCTACTGAAATAATGCGATATCGAATGGCAGTATCCAATATTCTTATATTTTAATCGGCAATCTATTGCTGAATCCTTTATATGCTGCTGTGCTGACATACTGTTGTACGTACGTCAGCACGTCAATACGTCAGTACGTCATAGATGTTATGCCATTATACCACTATAAATCAAACCCTTACTATTTCTTTTTATTCTGTATCCATCCTAATAACCTCTGATTTTTGATTAACGTCTGTCTGCGTGCTGGCAGACCAACAGGCTGGCAGACCAACAGACCGGCTGGCTGGCGTGCAGACAGACCGACATGCTGGCAGGCAAGCGTGTGTGCGGCCATACGCACTAACGGGCAAGTATGCCCACTGACATCATTACCCTCAGTTTCTATTCTTCTTTTGGGCAGATTAAGCATAGGGAAACGATGCTCTGAGAGTCGAAGTGACAGTTATCTTCCCAATCCGTTTACTGACGGATTATTGATTTCACCTGAAATCAGCAGCAAGGTGTCCTTTGAGTTACTCAAAGGTTTTTCGGTTACTCCCGAAAGCCTTGCTGTCGGGCTTCCTCTCCGAAGTCGGGAAGCCTATTTTTATAGCATTCTGCTTGAGACTTATTGCTTCATATTCCATATTGCCTTAACCTTTTATACAGGGGGGCGGACTTATACCCAGCAGTTCGGCGGCTCTTCTGCGGTTGCCGCCAGCCTGTTCCAGCACACGGAGGATATGTTTCTTCTCCATGTCATCCATTGCCGGCGAAACGTCATCCGCCAATGGCATTTCGTCAAATTCCAGTCTATCAGCCGTGACTGTATCGCTTTCGCTGTGTAATACTGCCAAGCGAACGACACGCCTCAGTTCCCTCACATTGCCACCCCATGTATAAGCGGGCAACCGTTTCCTTGCTTTCGCATCAAAGCCTTTCACCTATTTCTCAAATTCTTCGTTGGCAAGGTTCCGAAAGAAGTCAGCCAATGGCATTATATCCTCTTTGCACTCGCGCAATGGTGGTATGTGCAGGGTGTATTCCTTCAACCGCTGGTACAGGTCGGCACGGAAACGCTTTTCAGCGATGGCGGTCGGTAAGTCCTCATTGGTGGCGGCAATGATGCGCACGTCAGCCTTCTTATCCTTGTTGCTCTCATTGGTCTGTACCATTTAGATTCCAATGCACGGAGCAGCATCTGCTGTACTTCTATCGGAAGGTTGCCTATCTCGTCAAGAAACAGTGTGCCGCCTGCGGCTTCCTTCCAAAAGCCTTGTTTCCTGCCATCCGCTCCCGTGAACGCTCCCTTTTCATGTCCGAACAGTGCGGAGGCGGCAAGTTCCTTGGACAGCAGACCGCAGTCCAAGGACACGAAGGTACCTGATGCCCGTTTGTTCCTTACGTGGATTTTTTCGGCAATGTGCTCTTTGTCTGTGCCGCTTTCGCTCAATATCAGAACGCTCATGTTCGTGGGTGCGACCAATCTTATCCTACGAAAGCCGCGCTCTGACGCTCGTGAACGGGCGTATTTTTCCGATCCATCCTCTTCTGCAAGATTTTCAGGAGCGGAAAGAGGTTGTCCTCAATCAACTTTTTGGGGATATAGTCCTCTGCGCCAAGCTTCATTGACCTCACAGTGGTAGGTATTTCGTCATAGTCAGTCATAACGATATAGGGGTTGTTCCTGCCCTGTTTCCGCAGTTCTTCCAGCAGGACTATACCGTCACCGTCGGGCAGGCGCAAATCAGCCAGTACCATGTCGTCTTCCTGCATCTTGGCAAATATTTTCCGTGCGCTCCTGCAGGTGGAGGTGCTGACGCTTTGGAGACCCTTACTTTCAAGCAGGCGGCATACAAAGTCTGAATATATGGGGTTGTCCTCAATGACGATTATTCTGCCCATCGTGCCGCCTCCTTCCTTGCCAAATCAACAATCAGCCGTCCTTGTGCCAATACAGCCTCTACAGCGGATTGTATATCTTTATCCGCAATGTCTTCCTTATGGATGGCTTCATACTGTATCGCCAATGGCTGCTCGGTTTTTATCAGCATCCACGAGCTTCTCAGATGGTGTACTCATCCGTCCAGTGCTTTCATGTCCTTGGCCTTCCGCCGCCTTGCGCACCTCATTCACATCCGCCTGTGTCGTGCTTGTCAGCTTCTTCAACGTGTGCCGTTTATTACCGAAAGCAAGCAGGGCGATAGGTTGATGCAGCTTACATATTTTTGTCCGATACTCTGATTCTGTACAATAAAACAATTGCTACTATTCGTCCTCGTATCCTTGCATGTACCACTAAATCTTTTTATAATAATTGGCTGGAACTAAATCTAGTGGTTCTGCAAGTTTATCTGTACTATATAAGACATAGAGATGATGCATTGTACGTGTCATGGCAACATAGAGTGATTTTCGCTGTTCTTCTGTAATCGCACCTTCAAACTTTGGAATTATTACCACATCAAATTGCAATCCCTTTGCACTATGATATGTCAACACCTTTGGTAAAGTATTAGTAAAGTGAAGATTGCCTTGACCTCGCTTGTCATCTGCAGCAGTCTTGCACTTGTATTCCATATTGATACCACGTTTTGTCAACGCTTCACTCATTTCAAGTACTAGCTCATTACTGTAGAACAAGATCCCTATTGATTTTCCATCATATTGTTCTATAAGTTTTCCGATTGCCTCTATTTGGTCTTCATAAGAATTATAATGTATAAAATGAGGAAAATCATTTTCCTTATTCAAATATACCTTCTCTTGATATGGCATTACATTAACACCAACGTATTTTTGAGTTATTTGAGCAACATTCTTTGGCAGTCGATAGTTGTTGTACAACTTCAGTTCCTTAAGTCCAGTTAATTTTGAAATTGCCTCAATAGAGAGAGTCTTTTTACCAAAACGAGTATAGATGGACTGAGCTGAGTCACCGAAGAATAGAAAATGCTTTTTGGCAGTATTCATAAACTCCTGAATTTCTTTAAGCTCGAAGTCTTGAATTTCATCAACTATGATATAATCGGCAGATGGCATCCCCAACCATTTCCACTGATAGTGATAATAGAATTTGTATGATTGCGATGTGTAGCCAACCCCCATAAAGCCAGCCAATGACTTTGTAAGGGCAATCAGAATAACCGAATAGCCCATATCTGCTATTTGAGCAGCCTTGTGCATCGCAATGACTGACTTGCCACTACCAGCGCATCCTGACACCAACATTGAACTATTGATTGTATGGTCAATAAGATCAAGTTGGTCATCATCCAAAGATTCCTCTTCTACAGGCCAATTCGTATTGCATCCCTTTAATCTTTGTGACAAAGTTATAGAGATATCAATTGATTCTTCCGCATCATGTTCTATTTCGTCATCAACAATATTTGAAGCTTTTTGTATAGGGATGGCATCAAGAGTCGTGCCTGATTCGGACTTTGCTATTCTTCGTTTTAGTGCTTCTAACTCACTGAGGGTATTCTCAAGTTGCCCTGACAATTTATCAGCACGATTCTTCTCCGTTTTTGCAGAAGCATCTAATTTTTCAAGCTCAGCCTTTTGCTCTGCTATCTGCTTATTTTGTTGTTCTATCAGTTCTTGCTTTTGGTTTCTTTCTTGAATAACCTTCTCATACTCGTATCTAACTTTCTCCATTTCTTCTTGGTTAGAGTTGTTTGATGAAAAACCTTCCAGTTCCAAAAGAAAGTTTATGTTGTTATCTGACAGTAACCTATTTGTCTTTAAAAAATCAAAATAACCCTCAAAGAATGATGCACAAAAGTTCGCCTGACTCTCTAAAGACAAGCCTGAACTACCAGTATGACTTCCAAGTTCGCTCGCAACGCTATATAGCTGCACTAATACATTACGATAGGATTCAATTCCTCTCTTGATTCTCTTTTTGTCATTGTCAAGAAAAGAGGCTTGTAGCTCCCTATGACTATAGAAAAGTGCATTCTGTGCCACTATAGCCAAAGCACTCCCTGTAGGTCTACGGGAATTTTTATCAATCTTAATTTTATATTCAACACCTTTGCCCCCAATGATTACTTGATTACCTTCAAGGACATCATGTCCTTTCTCGTTATCACCGACTGTATCCAAAATAATAAACTTACAGATAAGTTCAATGGATGGTCGTATGTGAACGAAGAAAGATTCATAATCTTTGTCATTAAAGAATACAACCGCGAGATTGTAGTCTTTCTGTAGTCTTTCTTTTATTTGATTCATAACTTATTGCTTTATTGTCCAATACCTGCTATCTGTACAATAAGTACATAACCTTTCCTATGAGCAATTGATTGCCAATTTCGAGTAAAATCTGTACCACTTTTTTTGTCTGCTTTTTTACTGTCTTCCAGTCTCCAAACACTTATGTCGCTGACAAAAAAACCATTAATGCGTTCAAGATTATTTTCACTAGCCATCTTGGCTATTCTACTTCCACCCGACAAACGTCCAATATAGTGATTGTTATGATATAGATAGTATTTGCCGTCTTTATAACGTACAATATTAATAGGATCGTCTATTTTAACTTCTTTTTCTATATATTCTGCACATCTACCAGGTTGTTGCATGCTATCTGACGTTGTATACGACAAATAATATTTATCAAGACCAGGTTCTTTCTCAAAGATAAGAGCCTCAGACTGATTATCTGTGGTATAAATGTTACTCTGCTCCAAGGCACATTCTCGGTCTCCCTTATACACATGCAGATATTTCTTTGCACGAGTATAAGCAACGAACATCAGTCTTCGCTCTTCTTCTATATCTGCCGCATCGTCAATTACTATGGCTTGGCCCGGTTGATATACACGGCGTAGTTTCAAAGGTAGCCCGATATGTGATGGAGTTATAATAACCGCATCAAATTCAAGACCTTTAACCTTGTGCATCGTTGTAAGAATGATGGTAAGTTTATCTTCTTTGAGTATACGCTCATTCTTGAACTTGTCATAAATCTTATACACCTGACCGCCATCATCATTTCCTGCTACATCCATAATATACGATGCAAGATCTCCATATGTATGGACATCTTCATCCGTTCTAATAGACTCAAGATAGTTTAGCACAAGAGTGTAGGCTATGTCGATATAGAACTGGCTCCAGCAAGGATGATCAGTCATTAGCTTTTGGAGATAAGTTTTCATACGTTCGCCTGTTTCTGATTCTAATTCTATTGCAGGATATTTTTGCAGCAAATCAATCAGGCTATAAATTTCCCTTTCACGCCAAAGTTCACAAACACTAGCACCTTGTATTCTGATTCTTACACCATCGGGCAGAGTGTTTCTTATCAAGGCATAACCTTGATATACTTCGTTGTTTGTCCTAAAGAAGACAGCAATGGTCTTGAAGATTTTATAGTCCTCACCATTTATCTTAGCCTTTTCATTATTTTGCAATACATTGGCAACAAATGAAGGCAGATCTTCATTCCATGATGAACCTGCCGAGTTAGCATCTGTGAATATTGTGTATGGCTCTTGTGGCTCATGTTTCATGAGTTCTGCAGAAGATTTTGGAAGATTATGCTTACGCTCTTCTGGAATGAATATTGCAGCACAATCCAAAATCTTTTGGTATGATCTATAGTTCGTGAACATACCCAACTGAACAGGAACCAACGTGTTATTCAGCCTATCATAATAGGGTTGAGGATTCAATACCTGTGCATACTGTTCAGGCATTATAGGTCGTCCCCGATTGTCTTTAGGAACTCTATCAAAGCCATAGATACTTTGGTTTATATCACCAATAGTAAAGAATTTCGCATCTGGAAACAATTTATGGATAGCAAGCAATGTTTCTAGACGTGGATTCGTAATATCTTGGAACTCATCAACCAACACATACTCAATTTGGGGGAATATAGCTTGAAACGCAACAGCGTCATTCCTTACGAAATCAAGGAAATGTTGTTCCCACAACTCTGTTGGGACATTGTCTAGTTTTCTACCCATGCAGATTTTTGCAAGTGCATGAAATGTATGTACGTGCAACAGATGCCCGATACGACTCAATCCCAGTTTGGTAAACAAACTGTCCAGCCGATTCCTTAGTTCAACAACCACAGCACGATTGTATGCCAAGACAAGAATATGGCTCGGCACTACATGTTCTTTGTAGATAAGTTTGGCACAGCGCAGTGTAAGGACATGTGTCTTACCAGACCCCGGTCCGGCAAGTACATTCACATTTACGTTTCGAGGCTGATTGTATATGTTCAGCTGCTCTTGGTTGCCCTCAAGTTTATCTTCTTCTATCTTCAATGCCTCTTCGGTAAGCTCGTTAAGGATGTTGGAATTTTCAGGTGCATAGTCGCCCACCAAGGCCAAATAGTCTTCATAGTTTCTGCACATAAAATATTTACGAATATATTCGCTTTGCTTTTCACTTGGAAGCATAGAGAATATATTCATCGCAGTGAGTCTGACCTTCTTTACTTTCTCAAGTGTATCAAACTCTTTTCGATAATCGTGCATGGGTGACTTTTCGTCAATACCTTCATCGATAGGAGATTCAGTGAACTCTGTGGCTTGAACCTCTATACCTGTATTCATCAATGGAGTGTGCTCTATATATGAGAGTATTCCAAGAACTGAAAGTAGTTTGTCGAAATATCCGAACTTATCACCATCATCATGAAAGTTCATTTCCAGCAACTTCTCTGCCCAACAGAATGCTCCGGTATTTTCTGTGATGAAGCGAAGCCATTCCAAACAATCAGTTTCCATATTATCGACAAAATCCTTCCAACGCTCATCCTTCACCATAATATGATACAGCACATCCTCTTCCGTCTTTATTATACGGAAGGTCACACCTGGTACATATCGCAGGATGTTAAACATTCCCACGGCAACTCTTTTCTGTATATCGTTCTTAAAAGTATCGGCCTTGGTCACGCAGCCTTTGGGAGGATTACTGTCTTCATTCTTCCATGGCATATATATTATAGTCTCTTCTTTATTTCTGCGTTTTTTAGTCTCTGTTTTCAAGAGTCCATCATAATTGACCTCACCCATTAGATGACGTTGAATGTATTCACGCTCATTCATATCGAGTTCTCGCTCCACACCTATCTTGCAATCAGACAACAGTTTCCGTATTCCATCCATTGCGATATGAAGTGCGAAAATATTCTGGTTATGCTTGACCATATATCTCGTCTCTCCATAACGGCGCGCCTTAAGTTCACAACGCATCTGTTCGTTTAGTGTCAAGAGATTACACTTCATGCAATCCAGGATGGCATTCATGATTTTGACAAACGAAAGCTTATACGGCTTAAAGCTCCTACGCATTTCAGAAATGGGAAACAGTGAATTCTCTTCCAACTTCTCAGCATGTAGCTTCAGATAATCGAACACCAGCTTAGCTGCCTCGTGAGAAGGCGTTTGTTGATACCGTCTGCCATACCCGACAGATGTTCCAAATAGATTAATTGAATTCTGACTCGGAGTAGGAAATTCTTTATTTGATATAGTCATGTCAAAATATGCTAAGTCGAGGTACTTCAACTTAACATATCCAATATGTTCCAGCCAATGGAACGCAAGACGTGATGCCGTTGTATCTAGAAATTTGCCGTTTTCTTCATTCTTAATCCAGATGTTATATGGCACAACTATTGGATTGAGTTTTACTTGCTCAATTGTTTTGAATCTACGAATGAACGCCAAAATTTTATCCTTGCAATCGGTTAAATCTGACCAACTCATCTGACTACGAACCAATAGATCTTTCAAATGTCTGAAATCATCAGGAGAGGTTATACACAAAGCCGGAATCTGACTATGGTCAGGAAAAGCAGCTTCATACATACCCTTATCACGACCAGCACGACCTACCTCCTGAAGATAATCTTCTAGGACTGCCGGTGGGTTGTAATGCACTATATAATGGACATTGGGAATATCCATACCCATACCAAAGGCTTTTGTCGCACAAAGTATGTTTATGCGCTCATCTTCTGGTACATGATCTTCTTCTGCGTTTTTAAACTGGCGATAGATATCGCTTCTTTGGGTTGAATCTAGGCCTGCGTGAAAAAAGCTGATATGCTCAACACAAGAAGCCAATAAAGAACCTTCAGGCGCAGCCTTACATAGTTCATTCAGTGCTTCTGCCGTATCTTCACACTCGTTATGAGTGCGACAGAAAACAAGCATGCAACTTTTTGAAAAATCGATTTTGTTGTCTTCGATGTAGTCCTTAATGGCATTTACACGTGCCGTAAGGTCATGTCCTTGATCTTTCTTGTTCTTTCCCTTTGTTACGGAAAAAGAAATGCTAATATGCTTTCTTATAGGATTATACTCTTCAGATTTCTGTCCCAGTCGTACAATGTCAGGGAAATACGACTTGAAGTCTTGTTCGACTTGGGTGGTCACAGTGGCAGAGAACATGGCAACCATTATATCAAATTCATTCTTGCTATTTTTCATGTCAACACACCACTGAACCGCATTCCTGTAGTCGGGACGGAAGTCCTGTCCCCATTGAGAAATACAGTGCGCCTCGTCGAAGACTACATATTCGAGACCTCTATCCATTTGAAGTCTCTGATAAAGAACATCCATGAACGAACGCACACGGAATCTTTCAGGAGTGATATACAGCAAAGCTATCTCACCTGACTGAATTCTTCGGTAAATTTGTTGCGTTTCAGCTTGCATACGGTCACCGCTAAGGTAATCTACGTTGCAGACAAACCCTTTCGCATGCAGTTCCTCGACCTGATCTTGTATGAGAGCTCGCAAAGGACTCACTACAAGTGTCAATCTGTTTGAAGTCATGGCACGAGCAAGCGCAGGGCCTTGGAATAAAATAGATTTGCCACCTCCTGTAGGAATTGAAATTATGCAATTTCCCTTCCTTTCAAGCATATGCTCAACGATAGGCTCCTGACCTTCTCTCCAATCTTCATATCCCCAACTGTCAAGTATTACTTTCTTGAGATACGCAGAGTCAAGCTGTTCTTCAATACCACTTGTGTCCTTGAAGAACAATCCTGCCTTTTCTAAAGATTCACGATAAACTTCTTCATTGTTCCATAGAGTGAATACGGAAGCCCTGGCGTGACAAGTTTTTGCCAGACCAGAATAATCCTCAAAGTATGGGTCTATGATATAAAAGTTGGTGTCCTTATGGTTGGCCATCACCAATGCGCAGTAATGCTCAAAGATAGGCCATGCTGCCAGTATGCACTGTCTAGCCGTTGTTCGTTTGAACTTTTCATCTTCATCACTTTCTGCACCATCCTCATAGTCACCTTCGAATGGAAGTTTGTCCCACATGATGAGATAACGGTCAATATCCATATTGTCCCATACGTAACAGAACGCCTTGTCAGAGCGATAATTACCAATTCCTGCCAAGAACTGTTCTTTTGTAATAACTACCAAACCATTGCTGCGGGTACCAATATACTCTAGTTTACGGAAGCCACTACCTATGGCAGGTACATAGTATCCACAACTACGGGCATATTCCTCTACACTACCAAGTTCTTTATCATCGTTTATTATATAAATCAGTGGCTGCAATGGATTCTGCTCATGTATCTTCGCTAGTAAAGTCATCTGGTAATTCCAATATGCTTTTCTGTTTGTTGAAGCAGGAGTTACCCTTAAAGATGGAGCATCTAACGACATAGTGCCCTGACTTTTTACCATATATAGCTTCGAATCGGTAGCCTCTTGTCCCTTTAGTTTCCAAGGCACTAACTCGGGCATCACAGGGGCGAAATGAGTTAAGAACGCATTCCTATATTTCTGATATTGGAAATTCTGATAGATGGCGAAATTACCATTAGATTGTCTTTCTGCCCATACGTTTGCTGTTAATTCTGATTGAACAATACCAAGTCTTGTCTTATCTGCATCTGTCAATAATGCAATATTAGTCGAAGCCATTGACATAGGAAGTTTACATTCCTTGTCAATAAGTTCTCTAAAACTCCATTCTTTCGCCTCCTTGCATTTATGGACACGGTCTTGAAGTTCCGCACCTATGGTAAAGATACGAGCATACTTGTTCTCATACATTTTTTTGTCTGAGAACGAATCAATATCAATGCAATCTATGTTACTCTTTGGCTTGGTAAGATACTCTGCCAAACTATCTTCGGTGAATGTAATCTTGTCTGATCCCTCGTTCTCCACACGAAGATACTGAGCCAAGTTGCAAAAGAGTGGCGTAGCACATATGTCACAGAAACGTGTTAGTACGCAGTTCCACAACTTATTGTCTAACGGATGTTCATCTAGGGCTTCTTTGTTGATTACCTTGTAGCCTTCGGTTGCGTCAGAAGGATATTGCACAGGTATATATTGCGCTATTCTTGACCACAGACTTTTGGGTGCAATCAGAAGTATACGCTCCACGTCAGAGTTACTTACTGAGCCCAGTTTGGCAATCTCTTTTAGTTTTTTCTCCAACTCTGAGTCAAGAGAACGCAATTCCTGAAAGAATTGTTTGGATGTTTTGGCAGTCTTCTTAAAGTATTCAGCATATATATCCTGCTGAAGAGTGGCAAGAATATTGTTAATCTGCGTTGGTAAGAAATTTCTCAAGCTATCACAAAGTGATTTGTCTTTTGAAAGGCGATACAGTTGATTCCAAAACAGTTCATTGGTAAGTTCTGTATCTTCCGCTGCATTGTGCTTGGTGTGTAGAGAATAGGCATATCGGCATGGGTTAAGAAGAATTTCAATTTCCAGCGTATCCCATACAAACTGGTTGGTTGTGATTCCTTTCTTCGCTAGAATAGGTAAATCCCATTCCTTGATATTATGTCCAACTACGATATCCTGCCGATTTAAAGCACGACCTAACGAACGGAGCTGATCTTCCGATTCATAACTGCGCATGTTATCTTCCTTAAGGAAGGCAAACTCTTTGATTGTTTCGCCATCCGTTTCAAGGTCAAATACAACGTAGGGCACCTCAGCCTTTTCCGTATTCCACCATTCCTCCACAAATTGCTTGTAGAGCTTTGTTTCAGCAAACTCTTCTATAACTAGATTCCTAGCATAATCGTCAGGAAGGACTTTAAGCAGTTGATATTGTTCCGTCTCTTCGGCTGTTTTGATTGCGTTTGCAACTAGCTTAGCGTTCAATTTCTTCAGGAAGTTCTCACTTTCGAAATTGGCTACCGCAACATAATTCTTGACAAAGTCAAGAATTTGAGCGGGCTTAAGCGTATTGCACCAAGTTGCAACCGCATCCCAAGATGAGATGCGATTCAGTAAATTTATGTCTACGATATCAAGGAAACAAAGAACCTTATATTCATCCTTGAGATTTTCTGCCTCTGCAAGATATTCGGCAAATTTCTTACCATATACACTACGAAGGAATAGTATGAAGTCATTGCTGCTGGTTCCTAAGGCGTCTGATGAATACAAAACTGACAATCCCTCCAACTTTATAGCACCAAGAAAGGTTCTTAACTCCGCCTTATGTCCATCCATACTCTTAGCTATAAGAGTCCTGACAACATCATAGTAGCCTGACAAGTTATAACCGGAAGTCCATAGTTGTTGTACCTCTGACAAATCCAAGTTGCTATTTGCCATTCGTGCATTGAGGATTCTTTCTTTAAGTGTTGAAGGAAGGTTCTCCTCATCGAATACCTTACGTAGCAACAATAAGAGACTATCGTTGATTTGTGGCAGATGTTCTTCCAAATATAACTTCTGAAAGCCTTCCAATTTGATGGAATCCAGAAATTTGAGCCCTTTACCTGAATCTGATTCCGCCCACAAGTTCAGAGCATATCTTAATTCGTCAAAATAGTCTGCTAAATCATATCCTGCATTCCACAGCTTGACTATAACATCGATATCATATGGATCTTCTCCAAATACAGATGATATCATTTTGTTACGCAGACTTACAGTACCTTCAGTTTCAATCAACTCAATGCCACTTGTAACTAGGTTTAACAGACAGTTTCGTGTGTCTTTATCAGAGACCAGTTCGTCAATTATTGCGTCACGTTGGTCTGCATTACTGCGTTCTATATAGTCTGTTAGTGTATTGATTATAACTTGATTAACTCCATCTTTCGCAAGGATGCTAACAACCTTGTTTGTAACATTTATGTTGTATGAATCGTGCTTTTGGTCAAAGCCTTCAATTCTAGCAAATTTACCGCGGTATTCAAAGGCTTTTAAAAGAGTTTGCGAATCGAGTGAAATTCGCTTGACATCAATTGCACTCCAGCCTCTACGGCCAGATTTTGGAGTAAAAATGACCCACTCGTTATCTCTTGGATAAGAATCAGATTTCCATTCATTTCCCGTCAGATAGAAGTCAATAATCCTATTAGGTTCAGTTTCGTTACAGCTAACGCCATAGTTGTTTGCCAGTATAAAACCAAAATTTTTCTTTGTGTCAAAGAACTTAACGAAGCCAATAATAGGCTCATATGCGTTTGGAACTGTTTTCTTTTTTGCAGTTATCGTACTTGTTGGCTGAGATGTAACCTTTTGAACTATTACACTCAGACAATGGGTTGACAGGTCGATATCCATAACCACACATGAAACCTTACAGCCTTCAGTCAGTTTGAACTCTTTGGTCAGTTTATACTCTGCACTTATGCCGAAGCCTACATCTATATGTGCAAGTTTTTTATTAGTATTTACTACAGTACCTTCAACTATCATGCCTATAGAAAACTTGTCTGCATTCTCCATCAAAGGATCCGTCAAAAGTCGTTTTCTGCTTAACTGGATTTTATTGCTTTTGAATTCAAGGATTACAACATCTAACTCATCGCCCTCTTTAATCAGTTTTGTTGCATCATTATGAAATCCCCAAGCCAGTTCGTCCAATTTGATAAAGCCTATATGTCCATCAAACTGAACGTATACACCATAGTTCAATATCTTAGACGCTGTGGCTTTAAACATCTTACCTTTATTGGCTTCTGCATAATTCTGGTCTAGGAACTTCTCAAAAGTAAAGGCATTACTCTCTTCGTATGGTGAAACAGAAGAGTTGACCGAGCTATTTGAAGGTTCCAGCCGACTAAGTTCAGAATCATTAATCACATGCTCGGGGTCTTTCGGGAAGAAAAGGCCCTTGCGTGAGGCATAGGTAAGAATATCATCAATTGAGGCATTCTTTAGGTTTGCGTATTGTTGAAGAGTTATCGTAGCCATAAATATTTATTCTATCAGTACTCTATTTTATCTTCTTCTGTCATTTGTGTACTTTCTTCGTTGTATTTTATTTCTATGAGGTCTTGAACCTTTACTTTAAGGATTCGTGAAATCTCCACTAATTGTGCCAAGGAGGGTTGGAGTTTGTTAGATCTCCATCGCGATACGGTGATTTCCGACATACCTATTTGTTCTGCTAGCCATTTATTAGTAAGCATCTTGTCTGCCATGACGACACGCAACCTATTCAGACGTCCTGTTTTTCCCATATTGATTTAATTGATGTATTATGATTCAAAATTACTATTTTTGCCCAAACAATCATCATATTCCGATAATAAATTAAATTAAATAAGCAACTTTTGTTATTCGTAGTATAACAATTCGGAAGCAATGCCAGATTGGAGACACCATTTCTCTCAAAGACAATGCTATTACGGATACAAACTACACGCTGTCTGCGGAATATGCAGCGCAATCCATGACTTCGACAAGCGTACACGACCTCCATTTTTTCAAGGACGCAAGCTCGGAATACCAAGACTGCATGATGCCCGGCGACAAAGGTTATCTGTATGCAGAGGTGCAACAAAATCTTTTTTGAGACAGCAAGAATCAGCCTGGAAGTACCGTATCGACTGAACCAAAAGAATTGGAGGTCTCCTTCATGGGCTTACAAGCGCTTCAGGAAACACATTGAAACCGTCTTCTCTCAGCTCAATGATAATCTCATGATGATTCGCAACTATACCAAACAATCCCGCGGGATCTTTACCCGCATGGCAGGCAAAATTGTGGCTATGACTTTCATACAATATGTAAATTTTGTCAGACAACGTCCAGTCGGGAAAATAAAATATGCGCTAATTTAATTCAACCAATGGGTTTATTTTCTTTCATCTTATAGTTCCTTTTAATTTATTGTCCCTATTTTTATTGTGTTATCTTCTTTGTATTTTTTCTGAGTACAAATTCCAATCAGATACGGTTTTGGCAACATTGTGGATTTGTGCAAGAACTTCTTGCGTGATTGTAATTCTTTTGTTATTAGTAGATTGGATTTGCGCAAGAGGCTCTTGCGTAAATTGCGCATCGTTTAAGTAGCGTACTCCGTCTGCTATTTTCTCCATACTTGGAGCTATCAACTTTGCATCTGTTTCTATGAAACTTTGCAATGCTCTCAAAGGATATGCCTTTGCAAACTGACACATATAGGTAAGGTTGCGTTCCGAATATCCTTTCTTTTCAGGAAAATTCAGACGAATAGCCTTAGCTAGTTGCTTGATGATTTTACTTCCCCATCCTTGCTGTTGCTGATGATAGAGAATATAGTTGCCCACTTTCCAGTAGTGGAACAGCATTTGCGCATTGGCTGCGACAATCAGCCTAACTTGCGCCTGTTCTATTTCCGAACCGACAGCGTGATGAACGCATCTAAGTTCGTTTTTTCTATGTTGGATTCCTTGTTGTTCATATTGTGATAATGGTTTCTGCAAATATACTTATTGATAACTGTTTATGAAACTAATTGATACTTTTATAGTTGATTGAACTTATTCATGGCATTGGCTCTAATGTCATCCGCTATGTCAATGTAGGGCTTCATGGCTTTGTAATCGCTGTGTTCCGTCCATTTCATAACCACTTGTGCAGGAATTCCGAGAGCCAGCGCATTACAGATGAAAGTCCTTCTTCCGGCATGGGTACTTAACAAAGCGTACTTGGGTGTAACTTCATCTATGCGCTCATTTCCCTTGTAGTAGGTTTCACGCACAGGCTCGTTGATTTCCGCCAGCTCATCCAGTTCTTTCAGATAATCGTTCATCTTCTGATTGCTGATGACGGGCAATGCCATGTGATTCTCAAAATGAACATCCTTGTATTTTTCAAGAATGGCTCTTTGCTGTGGTCGTTCAGTTCGATTATTAGGCTATCTGCAGTCTTGACTGTGGTTACTTCAATGTGGTCGGGCTTAATATCGTTTCTTTTCAAGTTGCGGACATCCGAGTACCGTAAGCTTGTAAAACAGCAAAATAGAAAAACATCTCTGACACGTTCCAAATATTGTTTGTCTTTGGGTATCTGATAGTCTTTCAGTTTGTTTAGTTTTTCCCATGTCAGGAAGATTACTTTTTTAGAGGTGGTTTTCAATTTGGGTTTGAAAGTATCGTATGCAATGTTCTGATGATACCATTTCTTGAAGCTCCAACGCAAAAATCATTTGAGAAATCCCATCTGTTTGCCGATGGTGCTGTTTCTCATGTCTTTCTTATCACGCAAGAAATTGACCTATTCGTTCAACCCGAACTCGTTAAAGTATTCAAAGGTTACATCTTCCTTGAACTCTTTGAGGTGGTTTTTCACCGCTGCAAATTTCTCGTATGTGGATGCCGTCCAATTATTCTGATTGCCACACTCCTTTACAAACTCATCGAACACTTCTCAAAAACTAATTTTCGCTTCTTCCTGCTGTTCTTCACTTGTATTTTTCATTCGTAAGTTGAACGCATCCTTTAACTGTTGGGTGGTAGGCATGGCTTCCTGTACCTCAAACTCCTGAACACGTTTTGCATTTCTGCATAGTATTTTTCTGATGCGCTTTGCTTTAGCTTGTTGGTACATCCGTTCTTTACACGCTGCTTGTCTACATCCCATTTGGCTACGTCAATTCGGTAGCCCGTTGTAAACTCGATGCGTTGGCTGGCAAAGATGACACGCATACGGATAGGTACGTTCTCTACGATTGGCACACCGTTCTTTTTCCGGCTCTCCAATGCAAAAATGATGTTGCGCTTGATATTCATAATTGGGTGCGTTTGAAATTCTACACCCCAATATACACCCAATTATTGAGATAGCAAAAGACATTTAGAAACATTTAGTTTTACTCTATGTTGTAATTTGCAATTGATTATCAGTTGTTTGCAGTTTTATGATATTCTATGAAAGTATAAGTTCTAGAGTCTGTCTCTCCACTGGAAAGAATTGCAAAACAAATAAAATCCCTGTAAATTAATACTTTACGGGGATTTTTTGTTTTTGGTGCATGGCAAATGAGCATATCACTTGCAACGGACTTTACTTTTATAAAGATCATTTTGTTTTCTGATAAATTTCCGGAAGTGTCTTTGACGTATTATCTTTTTCATTAGAAAGTTCGGGAGCATTTATACCCTCATGCCCTCACTGTATGTATAATGGGTTTATTATGAATGACTTATATGATAATGGTAAAAAAAATTGCTCTCACTTATACTCTCATGCCCTCACTACGTTTTGAAGTTGATTTTCACATAATATGCTTGCTGTCAGCCATATATTCTTTTTTATAGACAGTTCCTGCCTGGTATAAAGTAGGGCGTTTTCAAGCCTTTTCCTCGTAAGAAATGCGCATGAAAGAGGAAACTTCCACGAAATGATAGCTTACGGATTCGCGGCAGCGGTAAAAAAGAACAAGACATTTTAAAAAAAGCTCTTGTTCTTTTAAAAAAAGGCGGTTATCTTTTTTAAAAAGCTCTTGATCTTTTTTTAAAAAATAGCGTAGTTCTCTTTAACTTTTTGAGTTTCAAAAGATAAGCGGAGCATAGAAAACAGACAGGTAACGATTGGGTGACGAAAATCCATCGCTTGCTTGCGTTTTTCTGCATAACCTCAAATAACTCTTCAGCTACAAAAGTAGTTGATATTCTTGATGTTAGCAAATTTATACAGGAAAAATTTCCCCGATAAAGTTTCTTGGTTTAAATAGTTTTTATCTTGAATCCATTTTCTTTTTTCACGGAAACGGATTTTTTCAACGGTCAAAGAAAACACCCGCCTTACCACCCTTCGTAACCGACAGGAAGAGGCATATGGGAACCTGCAGAGGAACCAGGGAGTGGTTACGGTCGAACTGCTCAAGATCACTGTATCAGATGCCAATTCCGTGTCGGAATACCTCCTGTAAGCCGGAGAGGTGGAACGAGAACGTCTTAGGATCCGCTTCAAGGAGATTAACTCCACCTACCGCCAGTCGAAAACCACACAGCTCAATCTCAGGCAGTTCATCGAATCCCGCGAAACGAAGGGCATCACCTTTTCAGACATCACCGGGGAGTTCGCCGAATCGTTCAAGATCTTTCTCAAGAAGGAGTTGAGACGCAGGAACGGGCACATGAATCATTGCTTGTGCTGGCCCAACCGGCTCATATATATCGCTGTAGACAGGAAAGTATTGTGGCCCAACCCGATAAAAGATATGGCATACGAGAAGAAAGAAGCACCTAAATTAAAGCATATCAGCCGCAGTGAACAGAAACGGATGACGTAAATCCCGATGCCCGACCTGATGATGGAACTGGCGCGCAGGGTGTTCATCTTCCCTCGCTGACCGGTCTGGCCTACGTGGATACGAGGGCTCTCCATCACCGTCACATCGGAATAACCTCGGAAGGAAGAATATTAAGGAAAACATGAGAAGCAAGCACGACCGGCAGGAATAGTCATGGATAGTCGTTTTGTGTCATATGGGGAGGAAAAAGAAAACTGAAGCGGGTCTGGATTCACGCCCCCCTTTGGGTATGTGAAAGAAACGTTGCGATGAAAGAAAAAACTCCTTTTCGCACATGGATGAAACGATGCCGGAAGTCCGGCAATAAAAAGATGTGGCTTCTCTAACCCGAGTAAATGCCATGATTACAGACTTCTTTTTGTTCCTATACCATCAGACCGGTTACCTTCAGGTTAACAACTTATCCAACCTATGATAGATCCGGATGTGAAAAGATTACTTTGACTGACTATTACAATATAATAAGTAGAATCATGTCAAATCTACTGTCTGCTATTGTCTGTTGATAACGGCTGGCAGTAGAACAAACTTTCGTTAAACCAATACGTTCATTCTTTATTATCAAGTTTTTAGGCTACCTTTGTATTTTATTAACTTATTTACCAAACATTATGGGACTACTCAAACCGAATCAAGCTCTGAACAAAGCATATAGACAGGTTGCGATTGAAACAACAGATTTTGACTTATTCAAAAATGCCCTTCGCACATTGAGAGACAATATTGTGGATGGGCAAAGAGAACACACGCAAAAAGAACATTTACGTAATTTTCTGAGTGAAACGTTCTACAAGCCATACTACATGGCTCCCGAAGAAGATATTGATTTGGCTATCCGATTGGATAAAACTATCAAGTCCAATATAGGGTTATTGATTGAAGTAAAGAGTACCACCAACAAAGGTGAGATGATTTCTAATGACAATCTTAATCGTAAGGCTTTGCAGGAATTATTGCTATACTATCTTAAAGAACGTGTCAATAAGAAGAACAATGATATTAAATATCTCATCGCTACTAATATTCATGAATTCTTTATTTTTGATGCCCATGAGTTTGAACGCAAATTCTATCACAACAAACAATTACGTCGTGAGTTTCAAGACTTTGTGGATGGACGCAAAACTAGTAACAAAACCGATTTCTTCTATACTGAAATTGCAACAACCTATATTGAGGAGGTGAAAGATAGCCTTGAATACACTTACTTTAACTTACAAGACTATCAACACCTACTTGATAGAACAGACGGTAGCGCTTCACGCAAACTTATCGAACTTTATAAGATATTCAGCGATACACATCTTTTGAAGCTATCGTTCCAAAATGACAGCAATTCGCTCAACCGTGGATTCTACACTGAGCTGCTACACATTATTGGTATTGAGGAACGCAAAGAGAATAATAAAACCGTGATTGTACGCAAAGCTGTGGAACGGCGTGACGAGGCTTCATTACTAGAGAATACTATTAACCAACTGGATGCAGAAGATTGTTTGCGTCACATAAATGGTAGTTTGTATGGGAATGATTATGAGGAACGGTTATTCAATGTTGCAATGGAATTGTGTATTACTTGGATGAATCGCATCCTTTTCTTGAAACTGTTGGAGGCTCAGATGTTGAAATACCACAATGGAGATGCAATCTATAAATTTCTTTCAATAACTAAGATTCATGACTATGATGATCTCAACACACTCTTTTTCCAAGTGCTTGCACGTGACATGAGGAGCCGCACACACTCCATTATGCGTGATTTTGCTTACGTTCCCTATCTTAACAGTTCTCTTTTCGAGGTGACAGATTTGGAAAGTAAAACAATTAAGATAAACAGCCTTTCACAACGTACGGTACTTCCAGTTTTGGCGAGTAGCGTATTACGGAATAAAAAACGCAATCTACAAGTCAACGCATTACCCACCCTGCAATATTTGTTTGCTTTTCTCGATGCTTATAACTTTGCGAGCGAAGGCAGTGAAGAAGTGCAAGAAGAGGCTAAAACACTCATCAATGCTTCTGTTTTAGGGCTTATATTCGAGAAAATAAATGGTCACAAGGATGGTTCGGTATTCACTCCAGGCTTTATCACTATGTTCATGTGCCGTGAAGCAATCACCAAGACCGTGTTGCAAAAGTTTAATGGTTATTATGGCTGGAATTGTACCACCCGTATAGATCTATACAACCATATCGACAATATAGTCGAAGCTAATGAACTAATTAACAGTTTGCGGCTGTGTGATCCAGCTGTTGGTTCGGGTCACTTTCTTGTGTCTGCTCTCAATGAACTGATACTCTTGAAATATGAATTGGGTATTTTGGTAGATGCTACCGGTAAGCGTATCCGCAAAGCGGACTATCAACTTGCCATTGAAAATGACGAGCTGATTGTGACCGATGCCGAAGGTAATTTATTTGCTTACAACCCACTCAATGCGGAAAGTCGGCGCATGCAGGAAACTCTTTTCAAGGAGAAGCGTCAAATTATTGAGAACTGTTTATTTGGCGTTGATATTAACCCCAATTCTGTGAAGATTTGCCGCCTACGACTGTGGATTGAATTGTTGAAGAATGCTTACTATACGGCTGAAAGTAATTACACTTATTTAGAAACCTTACCAAATATCGACATTAACATCAAATGTGGAAATTCTTTGCTTCACCGATTCGCTTTGACAGACAGTATTCAGACCGTACTGCGAGAGTCTAGTATCAGCATCAGCCAATATAAGGAAGCTGTAGCTAAATATAAAAATGCCCAAAGTAAAAGCGAAAAGCAGGATTTGGAAACGTTTATAACAGAAATCAAGTCGAAATTGAAAACAGAGATCAACCGCCGGGATGCACGATTGGTTAGATTGAACAAACGCCGCTCTGAGTTGGCAAACTTACAAGCGCCTCAACTGTTTGAACCGACAAAAAAGGAAAAGAAAGCGTCGGACAAGCGCATTGCCGATTTAAAGAAAGAAATTGCGACATTAGAAAATATATTTGAGGAAATACGCTCCAACAAAATTTATCTTGGTGCATTCGAATGGCGTATAGAATTTCCAGAAGTACTCGATGCCGAAGGCAACTTCTTGGGATTTGACTGTATCATTGGCAATCCACCTTACATTCAGTTACAATCTATGGGTAAGAGTGCCGATGTATTAGAATGCATGGGTTACATAACTTATGCACGCACTGGTGATATTTACTGCCTCTTCTATGAGTTGGGTATGAACCTGCTTACTCCCAATGGTTTTCTTTGCTATATCACGTCTAATAAATGGATGCGTGCAGGGTATGGTGAAGCCTTGCGAGGTTATTTCGCAAGCAAGACCAATCCTATTATGTTGGTAGATTTTGCAGGCATAAAAATATTCGATGCAATAACGGTAGAAGCAAATATTCTTTTATCTCAAAAAGCAGCAAATATTTTTAACACACAAGCTTGTTTGGTACAAGATGCGAATGGCTTGAATAATTTGAGCGATTTCGTGCAACAACAAGGCGTGAAGTGTAACTTTGCAGATTCTATCCCGTGGGTGATATTGTCTCCCATTGAACAGAGCATCAAACAGAAGATTGAGTCTGTGGGAATACCCTTGAAGGATTGGAACATCCAAATCAACTACGGGATAAAAACTGGTTTCAATGATGCTTTTATCATATCTACCGAAAAGCGTGATGAGATACTAGCGAATTGTCAAACAGAAGATGAACGTCAAAAAACGGCTGAACTTATACGACCGATTCTTCGTGGCAGGGATATCAAGAGATATGAATATGAATGGGCGGACTTGTGGATTATAGCAACATTTCCTTCGCGGCATTATGATATAGAAAGTTATCCTGCGGTGAAAAATTATCTTCTGTCAATTGGCATAGAGCGTTTGGAACAAACAGGAGAAACTTATATTATTAATGGCAAAAAAATAAAAGCCCGAAAGAAAACTAGTAACGAGTGGTTTGAAACACAAGATAGCATCAGTTATTGGGACGACGGGTAGCAAGTAGTTCGAGGGCGGCTTCCGGAGTATCGGATTTGAGACATAGTTTGCGACGCATTACTCCAAAGGTAGCAAGGTTTATCAATAAAAGTGTAATCCGTCCTGTCCGTGAATCGAAGATGGAAAGGTAAACGGGTATCGCAGTCTCTTCCAGCCACGATTTCTGTGGAAGGATAATTCCTTCCCGATGTTCCGGTGCCGTTGTAGAAGAATGGGATACACCTGCCATCAACAGAAACAGAAGTACGCCCGCTATCCGGCGGTAAGAGCGTCGGGGGTTATCTTCCCGATAACGGCTCGTCTTGCTGCTGTTTACCTTCAGCAGCAGGAGCAGTAATGCCGAAAAGACCGCTATGGCGATGAGGGCGAACAAGGCGAGCAGCACGAACCCTGCCGGGTCGTAGGTACAACCTATGCCCGTAACCGACATATCACCGAGAAGGAGAAAGATGCCTGCCACTACCGACACTTGCAGGGCAAAGCAGGGCAGTACGATTGCATAGAGAAAAAACTCTGGCAGATGGGCGTTTTTTACGAAACGCCAACACCGTTTCCACAGACTTGAACGGGCGGAGGGAATATCTGTATTCTGTTTCATGATTTTTGCTGTGAAGTTAATGTCAGTAAGTATAGCAAATATCGCCTTTTGCCACGCTCTGTGTGCGGACAAAGCGGTCGTACCATTCGCCGTCGAATACAAAGAAATAGCCTTCGGTACGGTTTCTGCGCTTGTCTTCACGTATTTCGACAGTGTTGTCTTCTTCATGATAGACTCTTTCGAGCTTCAATTCATTGTGCTCGTCAGTTTCGTGTATGGCAAATGTCAGCGTCCGGTCTTTCAGCTTCCATTTATAAAGGCGGCAGGGGAACCACTCTCCGTCTCCCTGCTCAGGCTCTCCGTAACGCTTGGTGAGAAGGGTGATGAAACGGTCGCAGTCTTCCTTTGTGATGTTGCGATTACAGCCGCCGGCCGCGGCGATGCGTCGTCCGTCGAGCGTAACGGCAAAATTGGCTGTGCTGAACGTATGTCCGCCCATGCTAAGAAGTTCGTCGGCATCGCAGGAACCCATCTGGCTATAAGTAATCCAAAAGGGATTATCATAAAAGTCTATGCAGGTTTCTTTTTGATATAGATATCCGTCCTCTCCGTCCTCGGTGCTGGGGGTGGGTATCCGATACCAATTCTCTCCCCACTCGGTGCTTATATAGCGGTCGGGAAAAATGTCCGTAATGGGGGTAGAGAAATCGAAATCGTCGAGTTCGATTGTCTTTTCACCCAAAGGGCCGGGGCGTTGGGCGCAGCCACCCAAACATGATGTACTGATAAATCCCATAATGATAAATGTTTTAAGTTTCATAATATTTTGAATTTTAGTTTTAATATTTTCTTTCCGTTTTCATTCTACATCTACATTTATGTACAAATTGTTCAAAAATCAAAAGAGTTGTGGCTGGAAGATGTATGTGTACGGTGAATCTTATGCCCTACGATGTATTTAGCACCGCAGTATTTACATTCATGACGCGCTTCCTTCAGTCCTTCGGAGAATTCAGTAGGAGATTCCACCACAGTGTATGCTTCTTTCCGGTGTAAGGTGATACCATGGCAATCCGGACAATATTCATAGAGACCTGTCGCAAGAGGGATGCGCACTTTCACCTTTTCTCCGCAGGCGGTGCAGGTGTACACATGGATGTAGACGGTCTGCAGATTGAGTTCCATTCGTTCCTGTGGGGTGAAGAGCCGGGCATCTTTCTTTATCTCCTGTGCCGACATCTCGCGGAGGGTCTCTTTTCCGCATTTCGGGCAAGTACGGCTCTGGCTGAGTATCTGCTTGCGTAATCTCAGTCTGTACCATAGCATCACAGCTGCAATGGCAGGCCATACAGGAACCAGCCACAGCAGGCCGATGAGGGTGCGCCAGGCAAATGCCTGCTCCGTGAGTTGCTGTTCCAAAGCAGTGGCTGCCGTCTTGCCTTTGGGCTGCAGGTAATTTTTCAGTCCTTTCCACGTCAGCCAGTTGAGGAGAAGAAGGGAAAGGCTTCCTAATATAAAAAAAGGTAGTGTAGTCATTGTTTGCCTCCTTTCTCGTTGGTTTCTTCGATGCGTCTGTAAGAACGCTCTATGTCTTCTAAAATGTATGCGTCCAGCTTACTGCCGTTGAACTTGAACAGGAAGGCCAGAAGTCCCATATATCCGAAGGTGAACAGGGCAGCACTCAGTACCAGCATCGCCACGTCGCTGAACTCTGCTTCGGAAAACAGCCAAGTGAAAAGTGTCATCCCTGAAAGGCTGATGCACAGCGTGGATGCAGCCAGCAGGGCGAGTGTAAGGAATGGGATGAGCATCATTCCTATGAGGCTCCGCCACATTTCTTTGCAGAACTTGGGGTGATGACCGGTGAGGGCAAACCCGAAGAGGGAGCAGCCTGCAGCGGTGAACAGCACAACGAACAGTCCGAAAAATGCCCATGCCACCCACTCCTGCCAGGATCCTGCGGCAAGCATTCCGCCGAGGTCTGTCCAACAGCTGTTCTCATCACACACGATTTGCCATATGTAATACAGCACAGAGGTGAAGACTGCTGTGGAGAGGATGACGAGAACGGCCGGCAGGCAGCCTGTCGGCTTTTTGCGGTACTGACGTATCCGCAACAGTATCAGCATGGAGAACAGCAGCTGGACAGCTATAAGGATATAGAGTCCAGAACCGGTCATTGTTTGTTGTTCCATAGACATGTGTTTTTAATGGTTTGTTATCTATTTGTAATACAGCAAATATAGAAAACGATTCTTTAGTATGCTTATAGATGGATTTTTTTTCACCGGAATGTGTTGTAGAATATGTTTGAACATGCTTTCTCGCGGTGTTCCCGTATCCCACATTTTTGCCATTTTCATGTGATTTAAAATTAGCTTATTATAGCCTGTTTCTTATCTCTTAAATATTTTCTTCTTCCATTTTTGCAACTCTATTGTTGCCTCAATGTAAGGACCATTTACTTTGATGAGTAAATCTTCAAATTCTTTTTTTGCCCGGAAGAGCTTTACGATGTCCTCGCCTTCCATGAACAGTCCGATATATTCGTCATCCAGCTTCCAAAGATACACGGGTATGTTCTTGCCCTTTGATACTATCGAGTTTATCAGAATCTTTTTAAGTTCGTCTTTACCTGTTTCTGCTTTCTTCAGGGCAGGTTTGCCACATTTCTGTCTAACAGCCTTTACCAGTTCCTTGAAGCTTGTTTTGTTCATCTTCGTTTCGCAGACCATCGATATTAATTTGCCTTGTGCATTGGTTATTAAATTCAGTTTCCCGAAGTCGGTATCACAAAAAGTTGCTTTCTTGGTAACGAGACTGTCCATACTTATATAATATATTAAAATCGGATATCTCTCAGAAAACGAAACGTTCATGTTTTGTGTGTATTTCACATAGCGATAGCTTACTTCTTTGCTGGTCTCTTTGGGATTATCGAAATCAATATATGGAGAACATAAACGTTCCACATCGATGTCATAGTCCGGGTTATCCATGTTGATAATCTGTTTGTCTGATTGTGCATGGGCTGTTGCGCCGGATAAGCATAAAAATGCTGTCAATCCAATGATGATAAGTATTTTAATTTTCATATTCCTTGTATTTTCCGCTGCTGCAAATTACCGGGTCGCAATTCTTAATGGGAAATACTTCCCGGTAATTTACATTTTTTGTAGTTACTTTACTTTTAAAACTTTTTCCAATAAAATCGTTTCACAATATTTCGGGTCAATATAAAAATACACTTCATCAATCGGGGCATTGGAAACAAATGTGCATACAGCTCTATGTTCTGAATCCTCATTATCTATATGCTTCATCCAGTCTTGGAAAGAATAATCGGGATTATTGATGATGTTGTTGTATATTGTATAAGAAGTGATGGCTCTCTTGGCCCTATTGTTTTTCCACCACGCACCGTCTTTCGTTCCGATGTATTTCCACTCATCACGAACTTTGTCATAATACTTGTAATCAAACGCAATGACTATGACTCCGTTTTTGAAAGACAGCAGTTCAAAAGGTATTCCGTCAAGAGTAAATTCCTTGTTTATGTCCGCATCGGTGATTTTGACCTTTTCCCATTCCGTTTGAAGGATACAGACCGATAAATCCCCTTTCACTTGCGATAATGGTTGTTCTGTGCGCAATGTATAGGTTTCATCAGTACCTTTTTGGCGTCCCTGGTCATCTCTTACCGGCTTACGGTCATAGTGGAGGCTGTTTACCAATAACACGGATTTATTTTCGTTGTCGGTCATTCGTGAGATGAATCTGATTTTTACACCATCGTTTCGCTCTGCCTGGATACCAATAGCAGGGTCAAAACCATTGTTTTTAGGCCATTCCTCATATTTATATGAACCGCTTTGGTAGCCTGTAAAGTCGTTTTGGTTTGTCCATGCCGAAGGGAAGTCATAATGCAGGTTTACTTTGATTTCATGGCTGTCATCTTCATTGGAGGAAGTTGACAGTGAAACAGTGCTTAAAATTTTGTCATATACATCCAAAGGAACGGTAACTTGTTCTTCCCATGGCTTTTTTTTATTCACCGCTTTAAGATTTTCGGAATTATTATATCGGGGATTTATGATCGGATTTTTAAATGTAGATTGTTCCCAATCGAAATATTCTTTCAACTCTTGAATCTCTTCTTTTGTCAATTTTTCGTCTTGTGCAGATAAATTTGAACCTGCTGTACTTAATAGTCCCATAATGATAAGTGTTTTAATTTTCATATTCGTTCATTTTATAATAAATGGTCAGCTCCTGTTTCTTCGGATATTTACTGGTGTATCACCGAGATTCCGCTTGCAGAAATCAGACAGGTAAGACTGGTTCGCAAATCCGCATTGTTCGGCAATCTCCGGTAATGGAAGGTGTGTAGTCCTCAACAGTTTCAGCACCTGCTCGGCACGTTTTTGCCGAAGCCACTGGGCTACCGGACAGTTAAACAATCTCAGGAATGTCCGACGGAAGGTAACGGTACTGTTTGCTCCGCATAGTTCCGCCAGTTCTTCTGCTGTCTTTGCTTCAGTATGGCATTCCATCACTTTCTGAATGAAAGAATGGTCGGTATGGATACCGAGCAGTTCTTCCGCTTGCAAAATGATTTTACGGTTGATATGTTCGTAGGAGGCATCGAGCAGTTTGAATGATACCTCAATACCTTCTGCCGGCTCGGAAGTGGAAGGCATTCCGCATTGTATTCTCGCTTCGCGGAAGTAGTAGAGCATTCTGTGATAGATGGCTTCCAGATGTTCTTCACGATGCCTTTGTAGCAATCGGCATAAGGTCAGTAACTCTTCTACGCAGCAATAATGCGTGTACCATATTTGCAAACGCATGACATAGCGGGTGGATTCTGCTTCACCGGCAGTCATGAACAGCTCCAGCCATCTCTCAAAGTCCGGCTGTTCATGGCTAATTGCTTCGGGAAGCCCGTTCATCCATCCGGCAATCATATTCATGAATTCCATGTCCGATGCAAAGGGACGCAGTTGCCGCTCTCTTCTCTCCTCCGGCATATCCTTGGATATGGTCACACAAAGCATACGCAAACGTGCTTCTTGGGGATCGTCCGGTTGCAGGCGTGAAAGGAGATAACCGCTTATTGAAAAGTCTTTGTCCATAGCAGAGAAAATTTATCGGTTTTCAAACCTGAGGGCCACCGTCATGCGGAATGCCACGGGTTTTCCGTTTTGGGTGGCAGGTATAAATTCGGGAAGCCGTTGGATGGTATATAGTGCTGCAACTTCCAGTTCGGACGATGTGGTCTCCCGGTTTTCCACCTTGGCATCCTTCGCTTTGCCGTCCTTTCCCACTGTGAAGGATACGCTTACATTCCCTTCGGGATTTCCCTGGTTCCCGAGGCCGGCATTATAGGCCATCCAATGGCGCACGGCAAGCCTGAAATCCGGGAATTTCGCGAACGGTCCTTCCTTGAACTTGGGAAGTTCTCCGTCCGGGATGTTCATATATCCTTTGGTGGTGTCCGGGACAAGATCTTCCTCCGTAAAGAGCTCGCCGGTGTCGTATACGCCTGCTGCCGGATTGATTTCCATGCTCCGGACATCTGACGAGAGATCATTGAAATTGCACCAGTTACCGATGCTGATGCAGTCGATGAACGGATCATATTTCGTCTTTGTCACCATCAGGCACACTTCATACCAGGTGTGTGGCTGGCTGCCTCCGCCGACAATTTTCCGTTCTCCCTTTTCGTTCTCTTCAAGGTAAATCACGGCATCCTTGTGCTTCGGATTCGGCTTGCGTACATATAGTTGGATAGTCCGGTCATTCACATGCCATCCATAATTCCGATGTCCGAAATACTCTTCTGTGACAAAGCATTGGGGACCGTACTTTCCTGCAATGGCATATAGCAGCGAATCCACTGCCGCCGCTCCGTCCAGCCTTCCCAGTGCCAGAATGCCGATCAGTTTTCCTGATTTGTCCGCCACCATGCCGGTATACGGGAATTCAAATTTCCCGAAGCGGGCAAGAACCTCTCCGTAATTTGTTTCTACCGAGCTGTATTCCTGAATGACCGCCTTTTTGCCTTCCTGGGTTTTACATTTCACTTTTTTCTTCATGAAATAGCGGAATGATTCGTCATAATCCTCGTCGTATGTCTTCGCCTTGGAATAATACTTGTCCACCTTCATTCCGAACACCACATTTTCCAAATCGTATGCATCCTCACCCCAGTATTGAGGCTGTGCGGCACTGATGCCGCAAAAGAAACTCAAGATTCCCATGATAAAAATAGTTTTCATGATTTGCATGTTTTTGTTAATATTGATATACTGTATTAGAAACGGCTGGATGAACCTCCGCCTCCGGATGATCCTCCTCCGAAACTGCCGCCTCCGCCACCGCCTGAGCCTCCTGAACGTCTGGAAGAGGGGTTGATTTTCGGTATTGTATAGCCTACCATGTATTCGGCATCGCAATACATACATCGATGGCGAGCCTCCATCAGTCCTTCTGATGAAGTGGTGGCTTTAATAATAGTCCGATATTTTTCTTCCTTGTGCAGCGTCATGTGCCCGCAGGAGGGGCAGCATTCATAGCCGTCCTTTTCAAGCGGTATCCGGATTTTCACCTCTTCGCTGCAAGCGGAGCACCGGTAGATGCGGATATAGGCCGTCTTCAGTTCTGTTTCTTTGCGTTCGCTTTCAGTCAGCCGTTTCGTATCCTTTATCAACTCGTGCAAAGGAATCTCCCGGAGGGTTTCCCGATTGCATTTCGGGCATGTCCGGCTGCGCCTGAGGGTCTTTTGTTTCTGTATGCCGAAATACCAGCAGGCAATACCTAGCATGGCGGGCCACACCGGTACCAGCCAGCACAGTCCGAGCAGGGTGCGTGTAGTAAAGGGGTTTCGGGTCGCCAGCAAGGCCAATGCGGCTTCCGTCCCTTCGTCTTTGGGTGTCATCCTGTGTACCGCCGATTTCCAGACAAGCCAGTTTATAAGTATCAGCATCAGGGCAAACACGATAAAGACCAGGGAAGGGGTGGTACGCCGGAACTTTTTTATCCATGCTTCCGGCGGAGCTGCCTGATAGTCACTTCCGTACAGAACTGCCGCTACAGCCTTGACACCTTCAAGCATTCCTGTATTCCAGTCATTTTCCCGAAGGTGCGGCACCATGGTTTCCATTTGTATTCTTTTGCAAATGGCATCCGGCAATACTCCTTCCAGACCATACCCGGTCTTGAAGGTGATATCCCGTATATCCCGGATCAGCAGAATCAGCAGTCCGTTGTCATCTTTCGCCTTGCCGACACCCCACAGGTTGAACAGCGTAACGGCAAATTCATGCGGTTCCTCTTCTCCGATGCTGTTCAAGGCGACAACTGCCACTTCTATGGTCAGGGAGTCCTCCAGTTGTTGCAATATATCGTTGATTTTATTCTTTGTTTCACTGTCCAATATATGGTCAGGGTCGGATACCCAATTGTCCGCATCGTATGTCTTGGGATTAGGTACATCATCGACCGTTCCCCATGCCATCGGGCAGAAACCCACCAGAACGGCTATGCAGATCATAAGTTTTCGTATCATATAGTGCCTCCTTTCTCATGGTTATTCATATCGACCGGTCTGAAAGAACGTCTGCTGTCCTTTTCATCGTATTCTTTCAATTTCTCGCTGTTCATTTCCAACAGGTAAACGACGAATCCGGAAAATCCAAGCAGGCACATCACACTGAAAAATAAGAGCAGAAGCATCCAGCCCCAGCCGATATCGTCAAACATGGGTGAGGCAAACCTCATGCAGATAATATAGGCAAACCCAAATGCCGCAACCAATATTCCCAATGCCATGATGGGAAACAGCAGGATTACTGCCAGTGTTTTCCATATCAGTTTGCAGAATTTGGGGTGACGGCCTATGACAGCATAGCCAGCCAAAGAGCAGACGGTAGCAGATACCAGTGTCATTATCAGACAGATAAATCCAGCCATCAGCCATTCCACAGGAGAAGCGGCGGCGAGCGACCCTCTGCTCTTTGCAAAGATATTGGCAAACAGTCCTTCATTGATGATAAGATGCCCCAGACTGAACAGTACGGTGGTCAGAGCAAATACAATCATGAAAATAAAACCCGCTGCCAGACAGCCTAACGGCTCTTTGGAGTCCTGCTTCCTTCTCCAGATAATCAGTCCGGTTATCAGAATCTGTAGTACAATCAGGATATATCCTTCCATAGGCTCGGTCAATTAAAAATGACGGGGAGAGTAGCGACAAAGGGAATCGCTTTTCCCTTCCATTTTACCGGGACATACTTTATGCCGTATAGGCAGTCGCAGACCGCTTTTTTCAATAGCGGGTGGGGATCTCCGTATATTTTTACGTTGCTGGCAACGCCGTCAGTTCCGATGGTTATTTCCGCTGTCATTCTTCCTGTAATTCCTTGCTCGACGGCCTCTTCGGGCTTCCTGAGCAATCGTTCCAAGACCATGTTCCAATCGTCCGGCATTCCTGTCTGCGGGTTGATGGGCTTGGCTGATTGTAAATCAGGACTGAAATAATCCACTTCCTCCATCTCTTCCGGTTCGGTCTGTTTTGTATTGTCAGGTGATTTCTCTGAGCACAACCATTCTATAAGTTCACTGCATCGCTCGTGGTTGATTAATAATCGCGATGCTTTGCCTTCCGATGGGGCAAATACAGTTATCTCTGCAATTTTCCGTTTCTTTTCATCCGGCATGTAGAGCAACAGACTATCCCCCTGCAAGGCAACCGTGTAGTGCTTTCCCATAACTCCGGCAATGTTTGTACCGTCATTTCCCTCTGAAACTTCATCTTCCATATAGTGTTTCATAGTCTCTTCCAGCTTGTTCGGGTCAATGTTTTTTCTTTTCAACCACTCTTCAAACGAGATTTTCCCTATACTATTTCTCAGAATCTTGTCCAAATCTCCTGTTATGGCTGTTTTAGAGGACGGCTCGTACCAGTTACCGTCTCTGTGATAAAGGCAATCCATGCGTCTCAGTTTGTCGATATTCTCTGCGTCTGTGGAAATGATGAAGCCGTTGCTGTCAACCTTTTCTATGGAAAAAGTCATGCTGCCCCAAGTCACCTGTACAGGTTTGTTTCCAAATTCCTTAATGGGTACTGTGATGCGGTCGTATTTCTCAGGCATATAGAAAGACAAGGAGATGTGTCCTCCTGCAATTTCCTGATAAGGGGCAGTTAACGGTATCTGCAACCCGTACCATATATTTAACGTGTCTTTGTTCTGGGCTTTGTATCCGCCCTCAAGCAGATAGAGATTTTCATCCGGGTGTATATAGATCGGTTTACCCTGCTTATCCGTCAGATGAATCTGTAAATCAGTCTCCAGGTCGAAGAAAAGGTTTTTGTGGAATCCCGTGAAGTTCCCGTTCTCATCCTGATGGTGAAACATCCACAGTTCGGATTTTTTCCGACTGTCGAAATTTGAAGATAAATCTTCAAATTTGCCTCTTAGCATTAGGTTACAGAAGATAGGAGAATCCTTGTTAGGCTCTATGAATGCCTTATTAAAGCACCTTAATAATACTGGTAGACCCTCTTTCGCGTATTTGAATTTGCCCGCCCATTCCTCCCAAGGTAGTCTATACTGTTTGAATTCGTGGTTTTCTGACAATGAATCAAGTTCGCCGAATGCCGCTCCTGTCTCTAACAGATAGAGCGCTTCAAGTCCTTCCATGGTCTTTTTTTTCTCTTCTTCTGTCATTTTCGTCTTGTTTTGTGCACATGCTCCCAGTACGAGACATGCAAGCAGTACGGTTGATAATATTCTTCTCATGATGAATGATGGTATTGTGTTTATAATCAAAATGATACCGGAATAACTGCGACGGATGCGACGCATTCTCCGTCATATTTTGCCGGCATGAACCTCATGCGGTAGATGCAATCCGTTACGGTTTCGCTCAAAGCCGGATGCGGCGAACTTGTAATTTCCACTTTGCTGACAGCACCATCGGCCTCAATTACCACCGTAGCCATTACCTTGCCCATAATGTTCTGCCCGGCAACTTCCTGTGGGAGTGTAAGCATCTGCGACAGTTCGGCGCTCCACTCGCTTGATGTGCCTGTCGTGATATGTAGCGGAATGGCAGGCTGGAATCCGTTTTCAGACAAGTCTATTGTCTCCGTGTCTTTTTCATATAAATGCCAGTCTATGGCATTGCGCCCCCTGGTCAGTGTCCGGGCATATTCGACACCCATTTTCAAATGTCCCTCCAGATAATCCCTGAAACCTTCAAGCACCCGTTCCTTATCAAGCCGCAATCCGCTGGCCGTTTGTTTTTCAGGAATATCCCATGCGGCACCGGCCCTGTATATTTCAACGGCATCCATTCCGTTCATAAAGACATAACCATAAACTACGTCTTGTCTGTATGCTTTGTTCAATTCTGCTTTGATGGCTTTGTTCATAAGACATATCGAGTCGCAGTCCTGACGCAGAATCGCATTTTTAAAACATTCTGTTATAGTCATGGCACTCCTCAGTCCGTCTTCAAAAGCGGCCATGATGGCAGGACGGTTTCCTAGGGAAAGGAGCATTGCATCAAACTCCTCTCTGTGGGCTTCCCCTATAAACCATTTATATTCCATGATCCAGCCAGCTTGTGCTACGCCTACGGCATACGAAATCATATCGTTAGGTGCCAGTAAGGCATTCCGTTCGTCGGGTGTGAGCCTCCTGTTGTCTTTCAGCTTGCGGATTCCGTCCGGAACGGCAGGGGAGTCAAATTTTGCAATTGCCGAAGCCAGGGCTTCCGATTGGGTGATGTCATTGCTTGCTGTGGCAGTATCTATCCACTCTGGAAGAATAAGGGCATCGTCGGCATGCTCTTGGCACAGGAAATAGGGTCTGTTGTGATTTGCGATGTCGTAATAGCGTTCTTTCTCTCCATTGAAAAAAGAAAACCATTTATCAGATAAGGTATAATAGTGCCGGGATATCTCATTTTCAGAAGCGATATGCTTCCTTACCTGTTTCAGCACATCGGAAATTGCGGCATCGATATAATCCAGTTCCGGATAGGGATTTGTTGAGTATGCTCCCATAAGGGCTCCGTTGCGGAAGCAGGTCCTTTCCATTCCGGTACTCTCTGCAATGTCCTTCAATTGTTTCCAGAGCGAGGAATAGTCTTTTAGTACGATTTCTTTCCAATGCTTTACGCCAAAGTCATAGCCGGCGTGGATATACGGAGCGTACTCTTTCCTGTAAGTTTTCACCTTGACGGATTTCCGGGCAAGCCTATCATAGGCGGTAGTATAGCATAAACTGTACACGATAGGATCCAGTACATCAATTTTGTCTCCCGGTTGGGGGAATTGTACCTTGGGTGCCGCTTTCTTTTCAATCGCCATATTCCATACCGTATCCTTTGTCACCTTTATATCAGGCTCCTCTTCGGTTATCCGGTTCGTATTCTGAGCTCCGGCTGACAATATCATGCCTGAGAACAATGCTATGAATGCCGTTTTTTTCATAGCAGCTTTTACAGGATAAGACACTTTGATATCATTCCAAAGGTGATTGTATAATTTATATATTGCGAGAATCTGATTATTCAGAATAGAGAATGGAAAAGGGAAGTAGGAAAACACTTGGTTAGCAAAGGTACAGTTCGGCAAACGCAAAATAGTGAAAAGCCATCCTTTCATGGCTATATATCCGACCGATGCCTTTTGCCGGTAGTAAGAGCCGGGATTCGTCAGATAATTTTTCTTCTCCCAATCACAGAGATTGGGGATAAAGCCGGTTTTGACTTTCGGTGGCGGACTCTCACCCCAAGCGTTTTTTATTATAGCATTTACGTTTTTCATAATCTTATCCGTTTTTTCTGCGTAAAAATAGCCAAATCCTACACATGGTTTCTTATGAATGCTGATAAGTTTTACGGATTTCTATTCATTCATGACCAATTATCCGACAATTATCCAACACACATGGATTCCATTATTGAAAATCAACATTTCGGACTGACCCCATTTTCGCCACCGGACTTGAATGCCACACTATCTAACAAGAAAGTGTGGAGCCGGTTTACTTATTTGTATTAGAGGTTCTGGTAAAACCCGGAAGCAAATAAATGAAAACAGTACCCCACACCTATATCGCATGTCATTCGCATACGGATACATGTGACAAGTGTTACTGCTCAGCCCTGCTTCCATTTTGAAATTTACCAGATTTCTAATACAAGGTGTTAGCGAAACACATCAACTATATATGTCAGTCGTTTGCACGACTTTACAAAGATAGGCAATGTTTTCGGATAAGCAGCAAGGGGTACTGTTTATTTTGCAAAAATACATGTACCGCTCAAAATTTCCGATATGATTTCTGACCAAAATATCAGAAAACTGTTCACTTTCCTTCTTTATGTGATTTGTCGGCTCTTTTTCTGATACCGGTACGGAAAAGCGACTCCGGAGCTTTTTTTGGGGGGCGGTTTGGCGGCGTTTCCGCCGTTAAACCGTCCGGTTTTCGTTTAACGAAAACACAACTTGCTGTCCGCAGGAGCGGACCACGTTTATCCAATAATTATTGTGTATCAGCTCATTGTAAGGCTATTTTCCTGTGGTTTGCGGGGCATTTCTATCAGATATTTGTCGGCTGTTCTCCCCATTAAAGGATGGATATATCTCCATAACCATGTGACTTACGCCCATAATTCGGGGATAAGGAGGCGAATATACGGGAAATCGGCCCTTTACATGCTCTATTGTCCATTAATGGATTGCTACTTCTACACTTCTGCAAATGGAGAAATGGACATGTAGCCGTATATACCTCATTGTTTTTTCTTCATTATCTCCATTAACAGATTGCTACTTCTACACTTCTACAAATGGAGAATAACAGGTAGTCGTGTATGACTTATGTTTTTTCTTTATAGTCTCCATTAATGGATTGATATTTATACACTTCTGCAAATGGAGATTTTGAGATATCTGTATCCAGAAGGGTGCGTGCTCCCTTCACTCCCGGCTATCCTTATTTTGATATCCGGCTATATCGCAATTCTGTGATAGCATTATCCGGATAGTGTATCATACGGCTATATACAAATATGGCTACACTATAATTCATGGTTGTGATGGAGATGGCTCTTCCCATCCGGTAACATGACCATAATACTACGAGAAAAAAGGCAACAACCGCAGAGAAAAAACGAATGACAGGAACAATTACTGAATGACAGATTCCGACAAATAGCCGGATGCAATACGGTTATTTGATAATCAAGCAAAAAGAAAGTCCGCTACATGAGAATTCAGGCGATCATCCCGGATGGAATCTGTTAAAGAGGCTTTTGGAACAAATGAAATATCGATAATAAAAATACAGAATCGGATATACGGATGCTGTCATATACCCACAACCAGCCATACCACTATTCCGATAATCATATATGGTTATCCGTGCATCCCGTTATATCCTTTCCGATAGAAGAGCGTATTGTTATCGTCGTATCTACATGTCCGGTCATATGGCTATATGCATATCTGATGGTACCATCACTTTTCCCATCCGAGTTTGTTATAGGCCAGATTCGGGAATTTTAATTAATTCTGAAATAAATTTCTTATCGACTTATTGTAAAAGCTTCGGAAGAAGTGCCCGATTTTAAGGTAAAGAGCTGACAACCGTATTTATTGCTGTGCTCAACTATAAGTTGCTATCAAGTCAGTTATTCTATGCACAAATAGAAGAATAAAAATTAAATTGTACTATATAAAAATGGAAATTGAAAGTTCATTAAAAACGAAATGGCAAAGAATTAAATGTAAAATCAACGCTCTCTTAGGTTTCTATAGAAAAATTATCCATATTATATATCTATAAACATTTATAATTAGACATATGATATACGGATACATTAGAGTAAGCAGTGATAAGCAGACAGTAGAAAACCAACGTTTTGAAATCAAGAATTTCTGCGACAATCAAAACATAAAAATTGATGGTTGGATAGAGGAAACCATTAGTGGAACAAAAGCCTACAACAAACGTGAACTCGGAAAATTGCTCAATAAGGTACAGAAAGATGATTTAATTATCTGCGCTGAATTGTCCAGATTGGGTCGTAATCTCTTTATGATAATGGAAATTCTGAATATTTGCATGAGCAAGGAATGTAGGGTTTGGACTATCAAAGACAACTATAAGTTAGGAGAGGACATTCAAAGTAAAGTGTTGGCTTTTGCTTTTGGACTGTCAGCAGAGATTGAACGTAACCTTATTAGCCAACGAACAAAAGAAGCCTTAGCACGAAAGAAAATAGAAGGGGTAATATTAGGACGTCCTAAAGGGAAAAAGACTGCTCCAGAAAAGTACAAACTCCACGATAAGAGAATTCTCATACAAGAACTATTGAAAGCTGAAGTTTCACAACGCAAAATCGCTAAAATTTGTAAAGTGGATAGAAATACGCTCGCTCGATTTATTAAGACTTTTATGGTAGAAGTATAAGGAGCGATTTCGTGCAGCAAGAGCATACCATTTGCGATTTCTCCGATAGTAACAGCTGGGTAATATTGTCGCCAATTGAACAATGTATCAGGCATAAGATTGAATCTATTGGTACACCACTCAAAGATTGGGATATAAACATTTATCGTGGAGTCCTTACTGGGTATAACGATGCGTTTATCATATCTACCGAAAAGCGTAATGAGATATTGGCGAATTGCCAGACAGAAGGCGAGCGTCAAAAAACGGCTGAACTTATACGACCGATTCTTCGTGGCAGAGATATAAAGAGGTATGGATATGACTGGGCAGGGCAATGGCTAATATATATCCCTTGGCATTTCCCATACCAATTTGATGAATCTATAACTGGTGCTTCTGAAAAGGCAGAAAAAGCGTTTAAAGAACAATATCCTGCTGTATATAACCATATGTTGGAATATAAAGAACCACTTTCTAAACGAAACAAAGCAGAGACAGGAATTCGATATGAGTGGTATGCTATGCAACGTTGGGGGGCCAAGTATTGGGAGGATTTTTCTAAGCCAAAAATTATATGGGGAGAAATATCTGATAAATCAAAATTTGCTTTCGACTTTTTTGGAGAATATATACCAGAAGCAACTTCTTTTTACATGAAAGGCGAGTGTATTGAATACCTTTTATCTGCTTTAAATTCGTCCGTGTCTGAATGGTTGTTTTCTAAAGTAGGGACAACTACAGGAGTAGGGACAATTAGATGGAAAAAGTATACCATAGAACAGCTTATTGTTGCTAAGCTATCTACCGAACAACTAAATACTCATCTTGCTGCTTTCAATGATTTGAAAGTAGGCAAGATGAGTATTACGGATTTTGAATGTTTTAGCAATAAGTTGATGTATGATGTTTATAAACTTACCTCAGATGAAATTCAATATATTGAAAACCAGCAAACTGTTTAAATAGACTTTCGGAGTGAAGAAACAAATGAATGTAGAAAATTAGTTTCTTCACTCGTGAATCCATATATCATTGAAACCAAACCCTCTATTTTAGAGTCAATAAATGGTAGATTGATATTTTTATTTATTATACTGTTTGCAAGTTCTGCTAATTCAATGAGTTCTATTTTATTGGCATCATAAAAAGGTATAGGGAAAGTCGCTATATTTTGACCTCCAACTTGAACATCTCCAACGCCAGTTTTATTCATATTAGTCACATAGCTATACCATGTTATAGCTTGTGAATTCAATACTGCCAACAGATAATCCAAATGATCGCCTGTCATAATATAACAGGCATTGTTCATTACATAATTGTTGGCATCATATGCAAAAGCCATTTGATTTCCGATTATTTTCCATACAATTTTTGGCTTAGAAAAATCCTCCGTTTACGGTACGCACATTAGTGGCCATGCTGTGGCTCTTCCCCGTATGGCCCGCCATATTGGCGGCAATACACTATCATCGTTTACAGAAAATCAGACTGCTTCGCCGCCACTATCCCTGCCCCAACTGTATGGGAAGGAAAGTACACTCCCTGCCCCTGCCTGTTGGAGAAGAGAATCTGCCCCTGCTCACCGATGGCGAGCGGCTCGAACTCAAACTGAAGACTGCCTATATCCTCGTTGTTGAGTGTCCGGACTGTGGCAAAAGGTTCAAGCTGCGCGTACCTCTCACCAAAGAAGGCTACGAGCTTTGTCCCGAATGTCACCACCTCACTCTGCACCGCACAGAAAACTATCACATGGTAAAGCCGGTCAATAGCTCGGGCGAAAGTCTGCGTGAGGCACGCCACCAATGCCGCTTCTGTGGAGCGGAATACATGGTAGGTTACCAAATGCCGAGATGACAAACAATAGGCTTTGCGGGAATATATACAAAATTCTAAATCCAACTAATATGAACAAGCATCCATTCCTCCCCGCTCCGGCAGCCGTTGCCCTATGTTTCGGGCTGCTTTGGCTGTCTGCATTCAGCTCCTGTACAGGGTGCAGCTACAACCACCAAAAGGCGATGGGAAGCATAGATAACATTTTGGGCAAAGTAGATACACTGATGAAAAAAAACAGACAGGTTTTTGGAAGAACATCTGCCGGAAGAACCGCCTATAGACTACGAAAAAGAGGGGGTGAACAGGAAGCACCTGTTTGTATTTACAGATACGACAATGACCTACAACGGCAAGCCGTTCATGCCGGGAATGACAATAGGAGAACTGTGTGAGATATTCGGACATTACGAACGTCTTGCGGAACCTGGAATATTTATATGGGATTCCATCGGACTTACCATGACATCACACGATGAAAGCGGAAAAGACAGTGCTCCTGTAGACGGAATACTGATTGACTGGAATATAGAATTAGATGATTTTCTATCCGAAGAAAACCTAAAATGGCTAAAGAACCGTTGCCCTCGTCAGTATTTTACGGGTAAAATGATTGTCGGTGGAGCAGTTTTGGGCAGAGGTATGCACATTGATGATTTTCTGAAAAAAACAAATCTGAAATTCAATAACAATCCGTTCCCTCTGCTTTACTATTGTCATCTGCATGACTGGGACTACACCAAAGCACCTATACACCGCAGAGAAGAATATTATACCTATAGAATCAGGAAGTCTGAAGACGGTAATGATATTGAAAACTTTGATATTGCCATTAACTCATGAGGTTTTGGTGACCCACCGTACGAAGGTCCTGAATATGAAAAGTACATAAACCACCTTGATTAAAACATAGTTATCATGAAAACACGAATCAACCTCTCAGTCTATCTTATAGTATTGTTCTTCACGCTAACAGCCTGTGGTGAAAGAACGGACGGTCTGTATGGCACCCGCTACAGCCGCTCGGAACTGGAAGAAATGGGTGTAAACACCGAGCATCTGTTTATTTTCGACGGCGATAAAATTATCGTATAACGGCAAAGAGTTTTGGCTGGGAATGAGTATTGAAGAGGTGACGGAAATATTCGGTGAACCTTATACACGTATGAATGAAAACAAGCATTTTTGGGGTGAATCTACAGATTACTACTGGGATGACTGGGGAGTAATAATAAACACCCAATTGAGGGATAGTATTCAAACAGTGATGATGGTGGATATTCGATGGAATTTGACAATCGGTAAAGCACTGGAACTTGCAAATAGTGATAACTTGCGAGATTTTGTAAAAAGCATGAAAGAAGACAATCCCAAGACTTACTTTAAGGGCGATATTCTGGTTGGTGGCGTGCCATTGGGAAGGATGACAAATGTAAAGAAGGAGTTTATGAAAGAGAATGATCTCCTCTTTTTTCACCGGCATAGAGGAGACCGGATAGCAGAACATAGGGTTTTGGATTCTTATGATTATACCAAACTTAAAAATTTCAAGAAAGAGGATCGGTATATTTTTTATTATCTTGTTTTGATGTCTATGGATTATACAAAAACTGAGAGTTTTATGTGTATACTTGATTTATACTACCTGTGATTATTGAAGCATCAATGATGCAAATTTTATTTGATATATTACTAAAAAGTATTTAATATGAAGTCTATTATATTTATTTTTTTTACTGTTTTTGTGGTGGAATGCAGCTCCCATGAAAATATCGTTTCTGTAAGACAAGTACAAAACGATAGTCCTGTGATATTGAGAATAAGAAAAGACAGAACGGCTATTCATAGCTTATTATATCCTATAGCATTTGAATTTAAGAAAAATGGTAAAAAAGAGATTTATTATGGCGAAAACTCTTATTTTGCCAAAAATGAAAATATATGTCCTGGAACAGCGGGATGCTATCTACGGGTGGGTGATAAAGATAGATATCTGACTTATTCTTATAGAAAGTTTGACGGAAAAATAAAATATGTTATTGACAAAAATGATACAATAAAAGAATTTGTGTCTGTATATTACAAAAAAATGATTCGTGAAAAGAAAGATACCATTCATGTTTCTTTAAAAGAATTCAATAACCATTTTAAATATATTATTGATAATTTCTTCGAGGGAGATTCTATCTATTTGCATTTTCATGATCATAAAAGATGGACTGATGTTCCTTTGAGAGTTTCTTTCAATTGATGACCCATGCAACATATGGGCGTAGGCTGGCACATAAAAGAATAGAAGACAAACGTGGAGCCTACGAGAACAGGATAAAAAATAGCGAATTAGGGTGTGTACAGGCAGATGTCCTGCTGCCACTGTGTGATAAATATATGAAGGAAAGAACAGTCAGAGAAATAATATCTTAAAAAGTAACGTAATATGAACAAACATCCATTCATACCCGCTGTACGAGACCTTGCGGAAAAACTACCGGAACTACAGGCAATACGCCGGATAACCGTCCGTAAAGAAAAAGAAGAAGGGATGCTTATCCGGACTCGCCGGGTACAATCGCCCGCGATAGCGTATAACCTATAAAAAGATGAAGGTGTGTCAAAATGCGCACCTTCTTTTTTTATGCACAAAGCCCCGACTTTCACAAGCAGGGGCTTTGTTATTAC
>ENA-OQIH01000128-OQIH01000128.1-human-gut-metagenome-genome-assembly--contig:-NODE-128-length-72166-cov-10.116647_pt1 | contig 72166 bp, 62 predicted proteins | sample MGYA00242575_ERZ504740 | MGnify/ENA primary metagenome ERZ504740 (study PRJEB26092, sample SAMD00036192) | human gut metagenome | host: Homo sapiens | study: EMG produced TPA metagenomics assembly of...
GGTGGCCGAGAAGCTGCAGTCCGCTTTATGGACAGCTTAAAGCTTGCCACCATCGCAACGCACGTAGCAGCATCCAAAACCATGATCCTGCATCCTGCAAGCCATACTCACCGCCAGATGAACGATGAACAGCTTGTGGAAGCCGGCGTATCACCGGGAATGATCCGTCTCTCCGTTGGTATTGAAAATGTTGAAGACATCATTGCTGACATCGAACAGGCATTAAAAAACGCATAAAAGATAATTTCAAAAAATCCGAAAGAACTTCTGAAATGATCACAGATATAACAGATCATTTCCAGATTCTTCCGGATTTTTATTTTCAGGTCAAACGGATATTCGCAATCCGCTTTGCTACTTGATTCGGTTAAATTCTTTCTTATTTTCTACTTTAACAAATAAACATCTGTATAATATACCCCTTTGTCCTCCCCTTCCTGATGGGTAGCAACATAAATATCTATACAATTATGTTTAATCGCACCACCACAGTCCTCTGCAACATAAACCTGTCCATTGATCACAACCTTAGATCCATATGGAATCTGTGTAGGGTCCACCGCAATCGTACGGTTTGTCGTAGCAGTCACCCCTGTAGAAGTAATGCCATTTGCCCAAGGGCCACAACAAATACTGCAGGGACAATAATGAGTAATCTTAAAGGTTCCCAGCGGAACCAGTGACGCATCTGAAGACACAGCTACCGGAGTTCCCACCTTCACTCCATCCACAGACTCTCCCTTTGAAGCAGTTACACCATCCACAGCCTCTGCAAAAACGCCTTTGCCCTCACTCTTATGAATCGTTCCAGCTTCTTCGCCGTCTACTTTAGCGACCTTTGACTCTTCCGTATTCTCCTCTGCTGCTGTATTCTCCAGAACACTGGTTGGAATATATCCAATACCTCTTTTTCCATTCTCTTTTTTATAGTAAATCTGACTCCAGATGCCGTTCACTGTAGCCAGGCGCTTCACTTCATCCTCCTGAATGACCTCACCTACTATCTGTCCATCCTTCTTTCCCGGATAATCCAGAATATCACTGTCCTTCAGTGCTGTAAAAGTTCCCTTTGCCTGAGCAACCTGATCACTGTCATTGATATGTTTTGTGGGCACATAGCCACTGATCTTTTCCGTACCCTTTTTGCTTTTTTTCTCATAAGTCACTTTACTCCAGCCATTATCACATACGGCCACTCTCTCTACACCGGTACCAAGATACACTCTTGCAAGCTTCTTTCCGTTTTTTCCCGGCATAGAGCGTATATAAGTTGCCTTTGCAGAAACAGAAACCTTATCCGACTTGGCAACTGCCGTTACCTTCTCTCCACTTCCATCATCAATCTCAAATGTCTGCGGTATCTTATTATCCTCCTTATAAGCATTAACTGTCCCCTCATAATCCAGAATATCCGCAGAAACTGTTGTTGGTAAAGTAAGCATACTGCAAACTAATAATACTAAAATTTTTTTCTTCATAAACTGAGCCTCAACTCCTTTATAGTCTCTCTCCGTCTGTCCTATCATAGCACACCCCCTCCCAATTTGCAATTTTCCACCCCCATCCTTCACGGAATCTTCATAAACTATGTTGCTTCTATGATTTCTATATGCTATAGTAAAATTATCAGAATTCTATTCTGCCTTACGAAAGATAAGATATAAATATTTTTTCGTAAAGGAGTGAGAAATCTGGAAATTAAATATTCAAAACAGGCCCTTAAATTTTTAAAGAAACAAGATACTATTACTCAAAAGCGGATTCTTAATGCAATATCAGTTCTCCCAAAAGGAGATGTTAAAGCATTGCAAGGCAAAGACGGTTATCGACTACGAATAGGCGATTATCGTGTAATTTTTAATAATATTGACAATATTATTTTTATTAGAATGATTGGCAATCGTGGACAGATTTATAAAGGAGTGTGATTTTATGACTGCTGTTAAAGAACGTATTATAGGTGCTGTATCAATTATGAGTGATAAAGATGCTAATATCTTCTGGCATATTATTCAAAAACATTTTAAACTGCCTGATACATTCGCAGATATAGAAAAAGTTGAACCCGATGAAACAGATTTAATAATGTTAAAGGAAATCGAAAACAACCCTGACTGTCACGAATTCATTTCTCAGGAAGAATTAATGAAAGAACTTAATATGTAAGTATTGTTCCCTGAAAAGTGCCAATTTCAGCATTTTTCAGGGAGTCATAATTTTTCAATAAAACCATTATATAAAATTTCAAAATAAATAAAAAAACATTTGACAAACTCCACTGCATATAGTATCATATATTTTGTCGCTGAGGTAATCACTCAACTGACATCATAAATGCGATAGTGGCGTAGTTGGTAACGCGCGACCTTGCCAAGGTCGAGACCGCGGGTTCGAGCCCCGTCTATCGCTCTTATAACGAAAAGAGATATCCTTCATGGATATCTCTTTTTCGTTATAGGAGTGTAGCGGAGCCACTCACCCGCGGTGCGGCTTCTTGTCTCCGTTCCACGTCTACACTCCGTTTCGGTCGTTTCAAAACCGGCATCCACCGGAAGCCGTGAAACGGTCGGCGCAGAACAGACGTCCCCCGGACGTCTTGCGCCCGTCTATCGCTCTTATATCATAAAAGAGATATCCTTCATGGATATCTCTTTTTTGTTATAGACAGGAACATACTCTTTTTTGTTATAGGCAGGAACATATCTGTCATATTTCCATGTCCTCGCACATATTATATATAAAACAACCACAGGAGGCGCATATGAGTGCAAAAACAAAAATCGTTGTTGTAAAAATGAAGCATGTCATTCTCACCGGAGTGCTCCTTGGCATACTGCTTCTTCTGATAATTTTCGCTGCTACATATTTCTTTTCAGGTGATGAACCAAAGCCTGCAGTCGAAGAAACCGGCATGTATACACCGGGTGTGTACAATACATCTGTAGCGCTTGGTGGGGCGGCTATCGATGTGTCTGTGGCAGTGGACAGTAATAATATTAACTCCATAAGCCTTGAAAACATGACTGATTCGGTGGAAACAATGTATCCGCTTGTTGAGCCTGCGATGAACGAGCTCGTGTCGCAGATTGTTCAAAACCAGTCCACTGACAATCTTTCCTATGCCAATACCAGTCAGTACACCTCCAAGGTGCTGCTCAACGCCATTGATAACACTCTCTCCAAAGCCAAAATCTCTAACAGCTCAAATACCGGAGAAAAAGCAAAGGCTGTATCTAAATCGCCAAAAGCGCCCGGGGACTCTCAAAATACTGAAAATACCTCGCAGTAATCTGCGAGGTATTTTAACTTAATCATATAAATCTAAATCGTAAAATATATGTTATGTATCAAAAATATAATCTACTGTTTACTATCTGTAGATAATCCCTTTAGATAATCGCTGACAGCACCGATATCTGCGTAATAGCAGTTCACAGGACGACTCTTCTCATAGTACTGATATCCGGAGTAACCGCCCCAGCCTACCAATGCAACTACAGCCGCCGCTGCAACAATTCGTGCTATAACACGCTTTACTTTATTTCTGGCATTTGTCTTTTTACGATTTGCCTTTTCATTCTTATATTTATCAACCTTTGCCTGACTCATTGCTTTTCTCCTTTAACTCAATGCAATAATTCTACTACATTTTGCGGGAGATATCAAGGCATTTCATCATAGCTTCAAAAACACTGCTTCTCATGCCCTTTTCCTCAAGCACACGCACGGCCTGGATAGTGGTTCCGGCCGGTGAACACACCATATCCTTGAGCTCGCCCGGATGCTTTCCTGTCTCGAGAACCATTTTTGCGCTTCCAAGCACTGCCTGAGCTGCAAATGTATATGCCTGGCTCCTTGGCATACCGCCTGCTACAGCTGCATCTGCCATAGCCTCGATAAACATAAACACATATGCCGGTGAGCTTCCGCTGACCGCTGTCACTACATCCATAAGCTTCTCGTCTATCATCTCAGCCTTTGAAAAGCCCGAGCACAAATCAAGCACTGTATCAAGCTCCGCCTGCGATACTCTTTCATTTGCACAGACTCCCATCATGCCCTCACCAACCATGGCAGGTGTATTTGGCATAGTACGTATAACCTTTAAGCTCTTTCCAAACATCTCGTCAAACCACGAAAGTGACTTGCCCGGTGCAATCGAAACAATGATTTCATCGTCACTAACAGTGTCCTTTATCTCTGCTATAACCTCCTCATAGTACTGTGGCTTTACTGCTAAAAACAGAATATCTGCAAACTCTGCTACACTCTTATTGTCCGCTGTCAGCCTGATTCCAAGCTCTGCTGCATTCTTTTCTCTGGAGCTTTCGGTCTTTGCAGATGCAAGAATATCGCTTGCCTGTGCCTTGCCTGATGCCAGCACTCCGTGTATCATTGCCTTTCCCATGTTTCCACAACCTATGAAGCCTAATTTCTTACTCATATTATCCTCCTGCCGTAATCAATATATCTGACTATTCAAAGCATCCACAATCATGTTTAACAGTCAGTATTTTTGCAAACTATTTTAGCACACTTCATTCAATCATGCAAAATATCTTTTGACTCTCATATCATCTTATGCATCAAAACCTGAATGTACAGGCAGGCCTCTGTGCTCAACAGGAGTGGAAAAAACTATCTGTGTACTTGTCTTGCCGAATTTCTGCAGATTGTTGATAAAGTCATCAAGCTCCTCCGTATCTAAAAATTCCACCTCTATAAGCATGGAATACTCTCCTGTCACACAGTTGCACTCTATGACATTCTCCACACTTTCAATAAACGGATAAAACTCTTCCTTTTGTACAGGCTCCAGGTCCAGATTGACAAAGGCTTTTATTTTATAGCCCAGATTAACCGAATCAACAGTGGCATGATAGCCCTTTATGATTCCCCTGCTCTCCAATCTCTCTATTCTGGCTGTTACAGCCGGTGATGACAAAAACACCTGTGCCGCTATCTCCTTTATCGCTATACGTGCATTTTCCTGCAGCAGCTCTACTATTTTCTCATCAATCATATCCAATGCATTCTTAGTCAATGTACCGCCTCCTAATCTCTCTTTTGTAAATGTAATTTTTCCAACAAAAAAGAGGGCGCAGATAACCTAATATCTGAACGCCCTCGTTCGCTTTACTTTTTTAATTAATTACTTTAGAAAAATAATATCATTAATCAATATTACTTGTCAAGATTAAGATCTGTAATCTCCGTTAATTTTTACATAATCATATGTAAGATCACAGCCCCATGCCTTGGCTGACACATCTCCCTGGTGCAGATCTATGTCGATATAAATCTCATCCTCATGCAGTATCTTTGCTGCCTCCTCCTCTGAGAATTCAACTCCGGCACCGTTCTCGCACACCTTGATGCTTCCTGCTGTTGAGCGCAGGTGAAGCTCCACCTTGTCTATATCAAAATCAGCCTCCGCATAGCCTATAGCACAAAGGATTCGTCCCCAGTTGGCATCCTCGCCAAACATAGCACACTTTAAAAGTGGTGAACGGATAACGCTCTTTGCCACAATAATTGCTGTATCAAGATCAGGCGCACCTGCGCATGTGCACTCTAAAAGCTTTGAAGCACCCTCTCCATCCTTTGCAAGCATTCTTGTAAGATTTGAAAGCACCTCGTACAGTGCATCCTTAAAGGTCTGATAATCATCATTCTCTGTAGTAATAGGTGTGTTTCCTGCAAGGCCGTTTGCCATGATGCTTACCATATCATTGGTAGAGGTATCGCCGTCAATGCTTAAGCAGTTGTAGGTAACCTTTACAATCTCGCTCAGGGCCTTCTGGATGAGCTCCGATGAGATGGCAACATCTGATGTGATAAAGTTTAAGGTAGTAGCCATGTTCGGGTGAATCATGCCGCTTCCCTTTGCCATACCGCCTACTGTACACTCACAGTCTCCAAGCATGAACTTTACCGCATACTGCTTTGGAACGGTATCTGTAGTCATGATAGCGTTTACAGCCTTGTCGTTGCCGTCTGCCGAAAGTCCCTTTGCAAGCTCCTTTATATGGCTCTCGATAGGCTCAATAGGAAGCACCTGGCCAATAACTCCTGTAGATGCCACGATAACCTCGTTTGGATCAATCGAAAGCTCTGCTGCTGCAAGCTCGCACATTCTCTGAGCCTTCTCTACTCCGTCAGCATTGCAGGTGTTGGCGTTTTTGCTGTTGACAATAACAGCCTTTGCCGTATGTCCTGATGCCTCAAGGTGTGCCTTTGTCACCTGAATAGGCGCGCCCTTCACCTTGTTTGTTGTGTAAACAGCCGCTGCCTGACACTGTGTTTCTGAATAAACTAAGGCCAGGTCATTTTTGTTTTTGTCACTGTTTAATCCACAGTTTAATCCGTTTGCAACAAAGCCCTTTGCTGCACAGACGCCCTTTTTTACCTTTGTAAAACTCATTTGTATAATACCTCGATTCTTTTAAATATGTCTAATCCCCAACATATCGTATTTTTGATATATGAACGATAGACTGTAACATCCTCTCGTTACTCTATCTCTTTCATGACGCTCTTGTAAGCCGGACGGATAATCTTGTTCATGCCAACAATCTCCTCAAGCCTGTGGGCACTCCAGCCAACGATTCGCGCAATGGCAAAAAGAGGTGTGTAAAGCTCCATAGGAATACCAAGCATCTCATAAACAAAGCCGCTGTAGAAATCGACATTCGGAGAAACACCCTTAAAGATATGGCGCTTTTCAGCGATAATCTCAGGAGCCACCTTCTCTATTGTATTATAGAGATTCATCTCATTATCTCTATTCTTTGCCACCGAAAGCTTCTCCACATAGCCTCTGAATATACGCTCCCTCGGGTCAGAAAGTGAATACACCGCATGTCCCATTCCATAGATGAGTCCCTTGTGGTCAAACACCTCACCATCCATCATTTTTCTGAGGTATGCTCTCACCTCATCCTCATCATCCCAGTGCTTCACATGCGAACGGATGTCCCGCATCATCTCCATCACCTTGATATTGGCACCGCCGTGCTTTGGTCCCTTAAGGGATGACATGGCTGCCGCGATAGCAGAGTATGTATCTGTACCTGCCGATGTAACCACACGGGTGGTAAATGTAGAGTTGTTTCCACCGCCGTGCTCCATATGAAGAATAAGTGCCATATCAAGCACCCTTGCTTCAAGCTCTGTATATTGATTGTCAGCTCTGAGCATCCTAAGGAAGTTTTCAGCTGTCGAAAGCTTTGGATCCGGCCTGTGAATATACATGCTCTGATCATTTTCATAATGATTATACGCATGATAACCGTAAACTGCAAGCATCGGGAATATTGCAACAAGTGATAAGCACTGTCTGATATTGTTGTCGATGCCCGCCTTTGCTACAAGAGGATCATATGAAGCCAGTGTCAGTATACTTCTCGTCATGGAATTCATGATATCCTTTGACGGAGCCTTCATGATGACATCCCTCGTAAAATTGGTAGGAAGGGTTCTGCTTCTTCCTAAAACCTCTGTAAACTCAGCCAATTCACTCTCAGATGGCAGCTGCCCGAAAAGCAGCAGATAAGCAATTTTTTCAAAACCAAACTCTCCGGGCCTTAAGTTATTTGTAAGTGTCTTTACATTGTAGCCTCTGTACCACAATTGTCCGTCACATGGCACGCTGCTGCCATCCTCGCCCGTCTTAAATGAAACAATCTCCGAAATATTCGTAAGACCTGTCAGAACTCCCTTTCCGTTTACATCCCTAAGTCCTCTGTTGACACCATATTCCCTAAAAAGACTATCTGAAATTGTGTCATTTTTAATACAGATATCCTGTTTTTTTGCAGCGTAATCCGCTAATAAATTATTGCTTTTTGTCATCCATTCACCCTTCCTTTTTATCTTTTAGAATATATTATATCCGTTTTCTTAGAAATTGGCAAACCCATTCATGAATCCGTAGCCAAAAATTTTATTTGGATAGTCGGTTTTTTCTTTTCTGCGGCAGTTTCTTACCATGACATTTTTTATATCCACTCCGTTTGCGAGCAAAACATTGCCTCTCACTATCATCCACTCCATGATGAGAGCCGCCACCGCTGCAGTGATTGCAGCAGCCGCCGATGTGCCACTTAGTGCTATATACATTCCTCTTAGATTTGCCCCTGTGATATCCACAGCCGGTGCTACGAGATCCGGCTTTATTCCACCGTCTGCGTCAAAGCCCCTTCCCGACTCTAAAAATATTGCATCATTTAGGGAATTATAGCCTCCCGCCGTTATCACAAGCTTAGCATCCGAAGGCATGGTCAGCGTGGTATCAGGCTCCGAGACAATAAAGCTCACATCAGCATCAAGAAGTCCTGTCATCGGGAGCCACATATTAAAAACACCTCCAATAGTACTAAGTGGAAATACCTTGATGGTCCACACTCCCTTCACCACCTTTTCAAAGCGGATAAATATAAGCAAATCCCTCGTCTGTCTGCCGGTCTGCCTGTAGTCAATAGTCACCTGTGTTCCTTCAAGCAGAAATGAGTATTCACCGCTGTCTATTCGCATTGGTACCCCTGCCGGATTCGACTGACCACTCGGTGATATGACAGAAAGCGTAAATAGCTCAGGTGAAAGTGCCCAGCATTCCAGATAAAACCCATCCATATCCTGCTCAACATTTATCTCAATATCATCGACTGTATCTGTTATGCGCCCTTTATAATGATGCCTGCTGTTCGCCTCATTGCCCGCTGCCGCAACCACGGCCCTGCCTCTTTTTGCCGTGATATAGTCCAGATACTCTGAAAGATCCTCAGCTCCCGTGTGGCTTCCGTTATTGCAGCCAAGCGCCATGCAAAAGACAGCCGGTGCTCCCTTTTGACCTGCAAACTCATCTGCAAAATGCACTGCTCTCATCACATCAACCTCCGAGTACACTATTTTACGATCCGGAATAAAGTAGAAATCATACAGCTTTTGAGGTGCCCTTTTCAGCTTCACGACAATAAGCTTAGCCTGTGGTGCCACACCTGCAAAATCATCCTGCGGTCTGTCATTGCCACATATCACGCTCGCCACAAACGTACCATGCCCATCCTCATCGCCCGGTATGCTCTCATATGGATTTTCCGATAAAATAGCAGCATTTATCTCATCCTCAGAATAAACCGTATCCGTATTCTGATCCCACAGCACTGCAATCTTCGTCTTACCCTCAGGTGTCATAAAAGCCTCCTGCGCATAATTCACACCTGTGTCAATAACCACCACATACACACCATTTCCGTATAGTCCCGGAACAAACTCCCTTTGAAGCCTGAACACACCGCTTTTTACAAGTCCCTGCGTGGATAAAGGAGCAAGACACTTTGGAATAGCCGAATACGAATAAACTCCCACCAAAAGTGGTGGGAGTCTTTCGTAATCCTCATATGTCCATATCTCGTAATCATCGCCCAATGTCTCTATGATATCAGGAGCTATTACCGGTGGAATGAACTCCTTTTTTGATACTATGAACTGCATATTTTACCTCATATGATATAATATTTAGATATGAGGGTCAAAAGATATTTTGACCCTCATATAATTATATTCTATAAATAAAAATATGCTACTATATTTATCAATTAATATAAACAAAGCTTCGACCAAAATTTACTCGCGGCTTCCATGACATGTAAAATAGATCACCTGGTAATCCTGCGAAAGCACCGCAAGCAGCCTTCTGCCTCGAGCAAGCTTCTCATCATCCAGATTCACAAACGGATCGTCAAGTATGAGGAACGGTTTCTCGCCCGGATACATCGCATCCACAAGCGCAAAACGCATACATATGCCTATCAGGTCCTTGTAGCCTGCCGACATGGTTCTCACATCGCGAAGCTGCCCCTGCTCCTTCATCCTTATTGAAATATTGGCATCCACCTGCCAGTCTCTGTCTGTATTTTCTGTCAGGATACCGAAGTACTTCTGGAAGCCATTGGAAATAGGCGCCATGTATCTGGCAGTAAACTGCTCCCTTGCCCTGGTCAGATAGTCTGATGTAAGCCCAAGTATCTCGTACTTATGCTTTTCCTCAGCCTGTATCTGCTTGCAGTTGCGGTACTCCTGTTCCTTTTCATCCCTCATATCAAGCTGCTCCTGCAGATCATCCATCTGTCTGCCGTACTGCACTAAGGATGCCCTGATTTCATCGAGGCTGCCCTCAACCTTTGAAATCATCTCATTAAGCTCATCAAGTGTATACGGACACTCATTTGGTGCAAGAAGCTTGTCCATATCGTTGTCATTCTCAAACTGCGCTTTCTTCTGAAGAGCACTGTCCATATTTTCTTTTGCAAAGCCGGCCTCTGCGAGCTGCTTTTTCATCTGTGAAAGTGCCTGTGTATATTCTGCAGCACTGTCATATCCATAGAGACTTAAATACTCATCAAGCGAAGCCTTCGCCTTCTCATAGTCAGCCTTTGTCTTGGCACGCTTTCCTATCTGCTCGTTGAAACGACTGTAGTCATGAGCCTTTGTGCGAAGCTCATAAAGCTTCTCCTGATACTGCGATTCATCTGCTTCAATCGAAAAGCTGTCAAAAAACTGCGATACCTCATGCTCCATTGATGTAATGCCGCTTTGAATCTGCTCAAGCTGCTCCTTTAATTCCTGAATCGGTATCTCCTTTTGCTTTATATTTTCCTCACGCTCAGCCATAAGCCTGATGTATGCTCTCTGCTTTTTGTTGTTCAGACGGATTCCATAGACCATCATGACAACACCGCAAAGCGCCATAGCGACTCCAGCTATGCCTACCACAAGAAACATGATTTCCTTCACATTGTACTTCTCATTCAGACTGAATACCGTGGCAACAGCCGCTGCCAAAAGACCGATAACCATAAGCACAATACCCGCAGGTACAAGCTTAGTCTTCTCAGGTGTCTCCGGTTCCTCCTCATCATCTGCCATCTTTGCAAGTGAGGTCATCTGCGAGAGCTTGAGCTCCATGTGGCTGTACTCATTCTTGACACTCTGGATGTTTGCAATCTTCTTTTGCATCTCATCAAGACCATCATCAGATGGCACACCATCCTTAAACATACCTGAAAGTGTATCTAAATACTGCTCCTCCTCAGGCGTAAAGCTCAGATTATCTTCTACAGCCTTTAAGCTTTCAAGCTCTCCGGCCTGCTTTGTCTTTTCCAAAAGCTCTGCCTCATCCGGTGCTTTGTCTCCAAAGACTGCCATTGCAGCATTGTAAATGCTCTCTTTCTCCTTTGCAACAGCACAAAGCTGCTCGTAGTTTTCACGAAGTGCCTGCTTTCTGCTGTCCTCAGATGCCACCTGAAGCGCCCTGCCGTACTCGGCTCTGATACCGGTAAGCTCCTTCTTCTGGGCAGTTTTCTCATCTATTTTCTGTGAAAGCTGTGCTGCCGCCTCATCCGCTGCCTGATACTTCTTAAGCTCCTGTTCCAAGGCTGTGAGTGTATTTACACGCTTTTTGATGGAGCCTGTGATACGGTTTGGTGACATCTTGTTCATCATGTCCTTAATGTCCGCTGTCGCCGACTCGAAGTTGTTGATGTCATTTGTATTTTCCGCCATATTGCCAAGCTTTGCGCTGATGCTGTCTGATGACGAAAACATGCAGTCTGCCTGTGCTATGTATATCGTTCTCTTGAACGAGCTGCGGTCGAGGTCAAAAAGCTCCTCTCCAAGCAGTGGTGAAAAATCATCACACTCAACCATGGTTGCAAGCCTGTATAAGTGAAAATCATCCTGCTTTTCTGTGAGGCCAAAGGTCCTTACAAGTCTGTACTCCACTCCATCGGCCTCAAAATCAAGCTCTCCACCATAAGTGCCGCCCTGCCATGGCTTATAGAGCTTTCTTTCCCTCTCAAAGGCGCCCGGCTCCTTTTTCGTATCAAAGCCGTACAGCATAGCCTTCAAAAAAGCCGCAAGTGTACTCTTTCCCCAGCCGTTTGGCTGGTTTATGACATTGACTCCATCATTGAAATTGATATTAAGATCGGACAGCTTTCCGAAGTTGTTTATGTGACAAGCTATTAACTTCAATTTCTAAATCTCCTCCCCGCTAAGCGCCGATATACCACACCTAATGACCTCAGACTTCTGCTCCTCGGTCATATCTGAGCCAAGCACCATCCGTATGAACTCACCCTTAAGTGATGCATCCTTTTCGTATTCACTGTAATTGATGAGAAGTCTTGTCTCATCATACACCTTTTCATAGTAGAAATATTCCTCGAACATATCCTTGAGGAAATCTGTGTTTATCTCACAATCCACGTCCACCTCACCTACAAGCACGAACTTTACCATGCTTCTCGATGAATATTCACTGTCCGAAATGGCCTTTTCCATCTTCACAGCCACATCCTGTGTGGTCATGGCTCCTGTCACATCCACATACAGCGTGTAGAGGCTCCTGTACGCAAACGGTACAAAGCTAAAGCCTGCCGTGAGCTTCTCATCATCTATATCAAGCACCACAAAGCCTTTTTGTCCGCACTCATCAAAGCCTCTTCCCTCTAAGCAGCCGCTATAGCAGTACATGCCACGGTTGTCAAGCTGTCCGCTCTGATACTCATGCACATGACCGAGTGCGAGATAATCAATGCCCTTATTCTTAAGGTCGCCTGTGGAAATCTCATCACCGAGCTGTCCGTGGAGAGTGACAACGTTGTAATTGTCATTGTCGAGCACAAGAGAATTGTACATGGAAGCCTGGTTAGACTTGTCTATCTCAAGACCTGTTATTGTGATATTTCCATAGCTGTATGAGGTCCACTGATTAGAAAAAAGCTTAAGGTTTTCAGGGATTTCATCGAGCTTCGATATGAAATTGTCCGAGTCGTGATTACCCTTAAGATAATAGAAATCGATATCCGGATTTGACGTAATCGAATCCTTTACCAGATTTCTGGCAGTCGCTGACACATTTCTCGTGTCAAATAAATCGCCTGCTATGATAATCGCCTTTACATCATTATTTTTGGCGTACTCTATCATCCTTGAATATGTACGCAGTATTTCCATTTTTCTCTCTTTTGCCTGCTCCTTTGACAGATTCGAGGTCATCTTCGAATCCAGATGCAGGTCTGCACAGTGGATAATTTTCATTTTTCCAATTCCTCTTGATATATGAACGTTTATAAATCATTACAGACTACACATAGATTCATTACGCATAGCCTGGTTGCATCATTTACAGCCAATTCACAATTTCATAATCATTTAACAATTAAACGTGCTGACTGTCTGCAAGCTCAGGTGTACCTCTCATCTGAATGAGCGGGCCGCCCTTCTTCTCAACGTAATCTTTAGTGATTGTAACCGTGCCGATATTGTCATCCTTTGGTATCTCATACATGATATCGAGCATGAAATCCTCTATAATCGCACGAAGGGCTCTGGCTCCGACCTTCTTCTCCTTTGCCATCTTGGCGATGGCATAGAGTGCATCATCATCGAACTCAAGCCTTACCTCATCCATCTCAAGGAGCTTCTGATACTGCTTGATTATGGCATTCTTTGGCTCCTTCAATATCTTTACAAGCATATCCTCGGTGAGAGCCTCAAGTGAGAACATGATTGGAAGTCGTCCGATAAACTCAGGAATCATTCCGAATTTGCGGATATCATCAACAGTTGCCTGCATGAGCAGGTTCTCATCCCCATCATACTTGTCCTTTAAATCAGCCTTGAAGCCTATAGAAGCCTCCTTGTTCAGGCGCTCCTTTATGATATCCTCAAGTCCCGGGAAAGCACCTCCGCATATAAAGAGAATATTTCTCGTGTCAACTGTGGTCATCGGAACCATGGCATTCTTGCTGCTGGCGCCAACCGGCACCTCAACCTCTGAGCCCTCTAAAAGCTTAAGCATACCCTGCTGCACTGACTCTCCGCTCACATCACGCTGGTTGGCATTTTTCTTCTTTGCAAGCTTGTCTATCTCATCTATAAAAATGATACCGTGCTCAGCTCTCTCCACGTCATTATCTGCAGCCGCAAGAAGCTTACTTACCACACTCTCGATATCGTCACCGATATATCCGGCCTCAGTAAGTGATGTGGCATCTGTTATGGCAAGTGGCACATCTAAAAGCTTTGCAAGAGTCTTTACGAGATATGTCTTTCCTGAACCTGTAGGTCCGATCATGAGCATATTTGATTTCTCAATCTCCACACCATCATATTTATTTGAAGCCTGCTTTGCAGTGGTGTTCTCTTCCTGCGCCTTATGCTTATTGTCAGCCATGACACGCTTGTAGTGGTTATATACTGCAACCGACATGACCTTCTTTGCATGCTCCTGACCTACCACATAATCATCAAGACTCGCCTTGATCCTATGCGGTGCAGGAATTGAGTGAATGTCAAGAATCGGCTCGACCTTTTTCTCTTCCTTTGGTTTTTTCTTCTTAAGCTTCTGGCTGTTTGGTATGCCTCCTGTCAGATCTGACAAATTTATCATGCTGATATTGGGCATATTGCCAAAATCCATATTGCTTATATTACCCAGATTTCCGAAATTGCCAAAATTACCGTTGCTCATGGAGTCAAAGGTCTTTTGCATACAATCGTTACAGATGCACAGGTTCGGCTGGATATGTATCATCTTGCCTGCCACGCTCTCCGGTCTGCGGCAGATGTAGCAGACATCCTCGTAGTCGTTTGCCTTGTTATCGTTTGTATTATCTATGTTATTTGTAGTTTCTTCATTATTATCCTGAATATTGTCAGGTACTTCCTTGAAATCATCATTATTCATAGGTGAATTACCGCCTTTGTATCATTTAGCTGCTTTATCAGCCATTTAACTATTATACACTACTGAATAAATGCGTGCAAGCAAGCTGAGGCGCTTTTGAAAAAAAAGAACCGACAGATCAAAAGACCTGTCGGATCCATTTTCTTAATATCTATTATAACAGCTCCATAAGAAGCTTATTGACAACAGCAGGATTTGCCTTGCCATTTGTGGCCTTCATGGTCTGACCTACGAGTGCTCCGATAGCTTTCTTCTTGCCATTGTGATAATCCTCCACTGCCTGTGGATTTGCATCGATGACAGCCTGGATTGTGGCTTTAAGCTCACCCTCATCATTCATGTTCTTAAGCCCGTTCTCCTCGACATACTGCTCAGGATCGATATCATCCGAGAATATTTTCTCAAATACTTCCTTTGCAACAGATGAGTTGATTGTGCCTGCATCTACCAGATCTACAAGCTTTGCAAGGTTTACAGGTGAGAAGTTTATCTCATCTGCATCCATATCGTTATCCTTTAACAGTCGCATTGTCTCAACCATCAGCCAGTTTGAAACCTTCTTCGGCTTGCCGCAGAGCTTTGTGGCAGCCTCAAATATGTCTGCCATATGCTTTGACTCTGTGAGAATCTTTGCATCATACTCAGGGATGTCGTATTCCTTCTTGTAGCGTGCAAGCTTCTGTGGACGAAGCTCAGGCTGCTTTGCCTTTATCTGTGCAATCCATTCATCGGATACGACGATTGGCACGAGGTCAGGCTCAGGGAAATATCTGTAGTCCTGTGCATCCTCTTTTGAACGCATGGCATGTGATGATTCCTTGTTGTCATCCCATCTACGTGTCTCCTGTACTACATTTCTGCCCATCTCAAGAAGCTCTATCTGACGCTCACGCTCGCCCTCGATGGCATGTGCAATAGCCTTGAAGGAGTTAAGGTTTTTCATCTCCGTACGTGTACCAAACTTCTTTGCGCCCACCTCTCTGACTGAGATGTTAACATCGGCACGCATTGAGCCCTCATTCAATTTACAGTCAGATGCTCCGAGATACTGGATGGTCTGACGCAGAGTCTCAAGGTATGCGATAACCTCCTCAGCGGAGCGCATATCAGGCTCTGATACTATCTCTATAAGAGGTACTCCGGAACGGTTGTAATCTACGATAGATACGTCCTCCCACTCGTCATGTACGAGCTTTCCGGCATCCTCCTCCATGTGGATTTCATGGATTCTGACGTTTTTCTTTCCGTTTGCTGTCTCAATCTCCACTGAACCATTGCGGCAGATTGGCAGATAAAGCTGTGATATCTGATAGTTCTGTGGGTTATCAGGGTAAAAATAGTTCTTTCTGTCAAATTTGCTGTACTGTGTGATGGTACAGTTGGTGGCAAGTCCTACTGCCACTGCGTACTCTACAACCTGCTTGTTTAAAACCGGAAGTGAGCCCGGCTGTCCTGTGCAGACAGGACATGTATGTGTGTTTGGTGCGCCTCCGAATGCTGTGGAGCAGGCGCAAAAGATCTTTGTTTTTGTAGCTAACTCTACATGGACCTCAAGTCCGATGACTGTCTCATAGTTTTTCATATCCTTTTTGCCTCCTTCCTACTGTGCACCGGCAGATTTATTGGTATCTGCTGTATTTTTGTTACTGTATTCCTCCGCAATAGTGCTGCGCTTAAGCTCTCTTGTTTTTTCAAAGCTGTATGCTGCGCGGATGATATTCTTCTCCTTGAAGCAGTCTCCGATGAGCTGTAATCCGATCGGAAGTCCGTTTTTGTCCATGCCGCACGGAAGCGATATTCCCGGAAGTCCTGCAAGGTTTACAGATATGGTGTAGATATCACCGAGGTACATCTGGATTGGATCACTTAAGCTCTCTCCAAGCTTTGGAGCTGTGGTTGGTGCTGCCGGTCCGAGTATCACATCATATTTGGCAAAGGCATCATCAAAGGCTTTTTTGATAAGTGCCTTTACTCTTAAGGCCTTTAAGTAATATGCATCATAATATCCTGATGAAAGCACGAAAGAGCCGAGCATGATTCTTCTCTTTACCTCAGGTCCAAAGCCCTCAGAACGCGATTTCTTGTACATGTTGTGAAGGTCTGTGTACTCCTTTGTACGGTATCCGTATTTGACACCGTCGAATCTGGCAAGGTTTGAGCTTGCCTCAGCGCAGGCGATTACATAGTAAGCCGGGATGGCATACTCTACAAGTCCGAGGTCAAATTCTTCCACAACAGCACCTTTTTTCTTTAATTCATCTGCCGCTGCAAGGATTGCCGATTTCACCTCCGGGTCAAGTCCATCTCCGAGATAATCCTTTGGAATACCGATTTTCATACCCTTTACGTCATCGACAAGCGCCTCTGTAAACTTCAAATCGTCTCTGTTTACTGATGTCGAGTCCTTCTTATCATATGAAGCGATTGCCTCAAGGATTGTAGCACAGTCTGTGACATCCTTTGCGATAGGTCCAATCTGGTCAAGGGATGAGCCATAGGCAATGAGTCCATATCGTGAAACTGTGCCGTAGGTTGGCTTGATTCCTGTCACACCACAGAAGGAGCTTGGCTGTCTGATTGATCCGCCTGTATCTGAACCGAGTGCAAACGGCACCTCCTCTGCTGCAACTGCTGCACAGCTTCCTCCTGATGAACCGCCCGGTACGTGCCCTGTGTTCCATGGGTTTTTGGTTGCTCCAAAGGCGGATGTCTCTGTGGTGCTTCCCATGGCAAACTCATCCATGTTGGTTTTTCCCACGATGACACAGCCTGCATCCTCAAGGCGCTTAACAGCCTCCGCTGTGTAGGTCGGGATGAAATTATAGAGTATCTTTGATGAACATGTGGTGAGAATCCCCTTTGTACACATGTTATCCTTTATGGCTACAGGCACACCCGCAAGCGCTCCTTTTAGCTCTCCTGCATCAATTTTTGCCTGAACCTCTGCTGCTTTTTTAAGTGCACCCTCTTCGTCTATTGTCACAAAGCTGTTTATCTTTTCTTCTTTTGCTTTTATAGAAGCAATGGCAGCCTTTACAGCCTCTTCCACTGTAACTTCCTTTGCCTGTATTTTCTTGCCGAGTTCCACGGCAGTTAAAGACATTAAATCCATTTTTCTCCTCCTTGCCGTTATTCGCCGATTGTCTTTGGTACCTTGAATCCGCCGTCCTTCTTGACCGGTGCATTGGCAAGTGTAGCTTCACTTCCGTCACCGTTTGTGACAACATCATCTCTGAATACATTGTTTACAGGGAATACGTGGCTCATAGGCTCAATTCCCGAAGTATCAAGCTCCTCGAGCTTGTCGATATAATCAAGCATATCTGCCATATCCTTCTTGGCAGCCTCTGCCTCCTCCGGTGAAAGCTCAAGCTTTGCAAGGATTCCGACATACTCCATAGTCTCGTCAGAGATTACGTTTCTCATGACTCCGTCCTCGCCCATCACCTTTGTGGTAACAGCCTGCTGCTCAGGAGTCTCCTCATCAGGCTCCTCGTCAAGCGCAGCACTTCTGACCTTTGCATATACCGCTTCATCGCATATACCCTGATTGTTGAAGCCTGCATGGCGTAAAGTACCCTCATAATCCATGCCTGCCGCAGCCATCACCTTGCCTGAATTTGGATTTTCAGTATCATGTCTGGCCCATACACGTCCTGCACCGACCTCATTGATGAAAAATCTGATGATAGCAGTGAGTGCCTCTGTCATATAACCATTATTCCAAAAACGCTTTCCGATACAATAACCGATTTCAACCGACTCAACTCTCTCATCAGTTTTAATTGCACTTATAGTTCCAATAGGCTGCTCGAGATCATTAAGCTCAATAGCCCACTGATAAAAATCTTTTTCGTCATACTTAGATATCCATTCTTTTAAAATAGTCTCTGTAGTATCAACACTCTCATGCGCCGGCCATGTAAGATATTTTGTCACTTCCGGGTCATTCGCCCAGTTGTAAAACATGTTCTCGGCATCTTCTATTTCAAATCTTCGAAGAGTAAGCCGCTCTGTGGCGATTTCTCTTGTTCCTATATGATTCATACGATATCCTTTCTCTCTTTCCTGATATTTTAATTTCTACTTGGGATTATACACACATGCCACTTCTCAGCCTTAAAGCGCACCCGCCATAATTGAATCCTGCATATCGGGGACTGCCAAAACTTGCATCCGGGTGCGCATCAACCCCCTGCAGCGCATGGGTGCATATATATTGTGAAGACAAATTTTTAACAGTTCCGACGCTCACAGCCTGTAATACCTCACAGCACACATCCTGCCAATAACCTATCCGCAGGAAATGTCGGAACAAGCTTAAAAATTTTCTGAGCAAAATATATACACACATGCTACCACACAGCCTGCATGCGCACCCGCCACACTTAGATCTATTACATTGAGTACTGCCAAAGCCTGCAGCCGGGTGCGCTAAACACTCTGCAGCGCATGGGTGTATATATATTGTGAAGACAAATTTTTAACAGTTCCGACTCTCACAGCCTGTAATACCTCACAGCATACCTCCTGCCAATAACCTATCCGCAAGAAATGTCGGAACAAGCTTAAAAATTTTCTGAACAAAATATATACACACATGCAACCTCAAGGCCTTACAGCGCACCCGCCACAACCCTAGAAGCTAAATTCTATGGCTCCAATCTGCTGAGATCACGAGGAAACAGTGTAGCCTCACGCACATTGTCCTCTCCGATAAGCTGCATTGTAAGTCTCTCAAGTCCTATTCCAAGACCTCCATGTGGCGGCATGCCGTACTTAAAGGCTGAAAGATAGCTCTCCATACCCTCTGTCTCCATGCCACGCTTTGCGATTTTTTCCATAAGCTTGTTGTAGTCGTGGATTCGCTGGCCGCCTGTTGTGATTTCAAGGCCTCTGAAGAGCAGGTCAAAGCTTAAGGTGTATGTCTCGTCTGCCGGATCATCCATGGCATAGAACGGTCTCTTCTTTGAAGGATAATGTGTGACAAATACAAAATCACTGCTATACTCTTCCTTGAAGTACTGTCCGATAAGTACCTCCTCCTCCGGCTCTAAGTCGAATGGGTTTCTGAATTGTCTGTTATATTTTTCTGCGACACGCTGCTTTGCCTCGTCAAATCTGACTCTTGGTATGCTTGCCACATCAGGCAGCTTAATCTTTAAAAGCTCAAGCTCCTTGGTGTATGAGGTCTTTAAAAGCTCCATGGTGTACTGCAAAAAGCCGGTCTCCATCTCCATGATATCCTCGAAGCCGTCAATGTAGCCCATCTCGAAATCGAGTGATGTATACTCATTCAGATGTCTCTTTGTATTGTGCTTTTCTGCTCTGAAAACAGGTGCAGTCTCAAATACCCTGTCAAAGACACCTACCATCATCTGCTTGTAAAACTGCGGGCTCTGCTGTAATATAGCCGGTCTGTGGAAATATTCAAGCTTGAAGAGGTTGGCGCCTCCCTCGGCTGACTTTGCGCCAAGCTTTGGCGTATGAATCTCTGTAAATCCATTATTATAAAGGAAATCCCTAAAGCCCCTTGTGATACCCTCCTGTATACGGAACGTAGCGCGCTCTCTTGGATTTCTGAGTGCCACTGCCCTGTTATTGAGCTTTGCCTCAAGCGAAGTATTCAGTTTCCATTTGTTGATCTGAAGCGGCATAGGCTCCGCCGGCTCAGATAAAATTGTGATAGTGTCAAGACGAAGCTCGAAGCCGTTTGGAGAACGGTCATCACTCTTGTATGTGCCGCATACCTCCACGGTATCTGCTTCCTTTAGATCATCGACGCTAAACTGGGATTTGCCCGGCTCGTATACACACTGTACGAGTCCGTCCCTGCGTCTTAAGACGATGAATGCAACCTCACCCATATCTCTTATGGTGTGAATCGCACCCTTTACTTTGATGTTTTTGCCCTCGTAGTCGCCTGCAAGAATTTCTGCGATACCGAGGTCTTCCTTTTGAACTGCTCCTGTTAAGAATTCCATATTTTTGTGCTCCTTTGATTTTTTAAGCGGGACTGAAAAAAGGCCCCGGAGCATATCAAATTAATGAAATGCTCCGGGGCGAAAATTCTAAAAATATTCCGCGGTACCACCCGCTTTGAGAAAAAGGACTGTTCCTGTTTCTCCACTCTTATCCGTAACGTGGATGAATCGTATCTGCCTACTTTTGATATATAAAAAGCTTAATTCACATACGATAAACCTATCTATGCAATAAACCATATCAATCGTTCAACAGATCTGCTCCGGTAGTGTTCCTGCAATCAGCTCTTCCAAACAGCGCTCTCAGTCGGTGACGCTGTATTCCTGTCGGTGTCTGGTGATCCAAGTCTCCTTCAACGCATTTATTGTTTTTTGTTGTTTAACGTTATAACACAATAAACTTATTATTTCAACCCATCATAGTCAAAACTTAAGAAAATAAAGTATAGGAATATATTATAGTTTTTCTTAATTGTGGTTATAACAGAGCCTTCTTTTGCAACAATTATTAAATAAATTTAGGCTATTCCCTATTGCCTTTATTGAATTCGTATTGTAGAGTATATCTGGTATATGTAATTAATAATAATGAGGCAGGTAACACTTAATGAAAAAACTATTATTTTTTGATATAGACGGCACTCTCGTTGATTTCGGCAATAGCACCATGAGCCCATCAACCGCTGATGCTCTAATAAACGCAAAACAAAACGGTCACATGATTTTTCTTTGCACAGGACGTAGTTACAATCAGATTTATCCATCATTAAAAGCCTTTGATTTTGACGGCGTGGTGGCTGCTGCCGGCGGCTATGTCACTGTGGGTGATAAGGTAATTGCACATCATGTCTATGGGCAGAATCTGTTACAGAAGGTTCTTGACACTGTTGGTGACAACGACACAGGACTTATCTTCCAGACAAAGGATAAAAGCATCACCAACCACAAGTGGGCCGACAAATTCATATCAGCATTCTCAAAGCAGTTTGACATGCATGTGATACAGGACAACCCGACATTTAAGGATATCGTGATTGATGATGAATTATCAAGCTTTTCTAATCGATACGCTGATGTTGAAAGCACCATCTACTGCAATTGCAACTACCACATTGATGATTTAAGAAAGCTCCTCGGCGATGAATTTGTAGTAACCCTGAGCAGCTTTAAAGAGCCTGAACCTTACAGCGGTGAGATTACATTGCGCGGTGTCAACAAGGCAACCGGCATACGTGATGTGGTAGAGTTTCTTCACATGAGTCAGGCTGATACAATAGGCTTTGGCGATGGTCAGAATGATTTTGATATGCTGCGCTACTGTGATGTCGGTGTTGCCATGGGCAATTCCAGCGATGAAGTCAAGGCTGTTGCCGATATAGTGACAGACGATATCAAAGAGGATGGGCTTAAAAATGCCATGGTGCATCTTGGACTTGTCTAAAAATGCACCATGGCATACTCTATGCCTCAATATTCATAAATCTGTCCCACTCGCACTCGTCCTTTGATGCCGATACAATCAAGGTGTACGAGCGCTCATCGGTTCCATCGAATACGAAGGTATAATTTTCATTCTCCTTCTCGATTAAATATGCGTATCCGTCAAGAAAATTGTTGAAGGTGTCGATATAATCTGTCTCCTCTATCTCCTCGTCAGCCGTGGTGCTCTTTAGGTTGCCATCGGCATCATATGTCTTAAAGCCCTCGCGTATGAATGAAATAATATTTGCATCTGAAAGCTTTAATATAAGGCCGTTTGTCCTCATATCACGGATATCTCTGTTTTTAGAATTATCTGCCTTTATAATTACGTTGTCAAGGCATATTTTGAAGGTGCCAAAGCTCATCATGATATCGCTCACATGCACATCCGAAAATTTGAAATGTGTAAACTCGTTTTCTGTCCTGAATTTCATCTGTTATCCTCCGTATATACTCATGCCGATATTTTATCAGATAATTTTGCTTTGGGCAACTTGCATTTTATAATGTGCCGTACAGCTCAAGTGTATGGCCTACACTGCCTGCACCTATAAAATAATAGTCGCTTTGGGTGTCACCGTCTGCATAGATATACTGTCCGTACATCTTTATATTGCAAAAGAGTGCTGTGCGGCTTGATGCAGTAGCGATTCCATATCCCTTGTTTGACACGACAAGCGGCAGCCTCTGCTGTCTGCCTCCGAACGAAATATATCTGGCTTTGTTTGTCAAATCAGTAAGGTCTGTTGCAAGTATTCCCTTGGATTTGAGCTTTTCCGATTTGTCCCAGTCAAAAAATGTGTAGCACTCGCCATTATTTAAAAGCCTTGGCTCTGTGGCATTTTCGCTTACAAGGAGTTTTCTGTCGGCATCAAAATACTGTATGGCACCGTTTTTCTTTTCTATCCTTAATATCAGCTTCTCCGTTTGAATTTCAATAAGCGATTTGGATTCCTTTGCCACCCATTTGAAGGCTGTATCGGCCTTTTGCTTCCAATAGTTTTTGTGTGGCTTCACTCCAATTCCTTTTACAAAGATTACGCGTACTATCTCCGGTGTTATTGGTATCACATAAAGTGTGCCGTCCGCTGTGGCGATTTCAACATGCGATTTACCTTTTTTGAGCCATTTTACCGCAAACTTGCCCTTTGAATGTCCCTTTACACGAAGTATATCGTTGTCAGGGATTGAGCCGTATGCGTATGGGGAGGGATTGAGAGGGAGGCTGCTCTTTTTTGCAGCCTTACTTACTTCCCTAATCTTAATTTTATTTGCCATATCTGTAGCAGTACATTGTGTTTGATATTCCCTGTCTTTTTTTACAAATGCAGATAAATCAAGCTTCTCATTTTCAGCCTTATTTGTCACCTGCTCAGGCTTTAATACAATGCGCGACGGACCAAAATACTCTCTTTCATCCATATCGCGTCTGCCATCAACACGCTTTTGCTCTTCTATCTCTTTTTCTGTCAGTTGCTGCTTTTCATATTCCTTTGCCTTGGTAAGCGGCTCTGCAGAAAACTCCTTCTGATGCCTGTGGGAAGGAGCAGGGTCTGCAATAAGCGTTGTCAGCCTGCCCCGGTGGAATACAGCAAGCTCATGAAGTGCACGGGTAGCCGCAACGTACAAAAGCTTCACATGACTATCATCAGCCGGATATTTTCTCTCTGATGGGTCAAACAGCAATACAGCATCAAACTCAAGTCCCTTTGTATACGCGACCGGAAGTACCATGACTCCTGCACCAAACTGTGCAGTTTCAATATCATCATCTGCTATTTCTATATGTTTTTTAAGCTCAGCAGACACCTTGAGAGCCTCTGCCTCATCACGGCACACGACAGCTATCGTCTCATAGCCTTCACTCTGCCAGCCTTTTATTGTGTCAACCGATGCCGAAATCAGTGAACGCACATTGGCATACTCCTCTATGCGCACTGCGTTTCCATGCCTGATAATAGGCTCCACCGGATAGATTGCAAAATCTCCATGGCGCAGTATCTCTGTTGCAAATTCTGAAATCTCAACAGTGTTTCTGTAGCTCTTTCGAAGCAGACCGAATGCGTCATATGTGCCTGTGAGTATCAGCTTTTTCAAGTCCTCCCAGTCATTTAAGCCATACTCAAAATGTATATTCTGCGAGGTATCGCCCATGATAGTGTATGTGCAGTTTCTGAGGCAGTAATGCAGACAGCAGTATGCCATCATGCCAAAATCCTGTGCCTCATCAATAACCACATGACTCGCTTCACGAACCGGATCTGTCTCCTTGATGCGCTTATAAATATACGCAAGCGCTGCCAGATCATACACATCAAATGAGTCCTTTGGAATATCTATATCATATTCCTTCTCCTTCTGACTAAGCAGAAAATCCCTGTAAAAATCATACACAGAGCCTTTCCAGTCATCCTTACCGAAATATGCTTTGTATTTTTTATCAAGCTTGCTGCGCTCCTTTGCAGGGAACTTCACTTCCTTACCGAGAACCTCATTTTCATACTTCGAGTAAATTATCTCATTTAACATGAGGATTTTACTCTGCATGGAAAGAAGCGGATTATCATGCAGATAAGTGTCTATCAGCACCTTTCCCACAAGCAGATTGCCTGTTTTTTCCATGTAGACCTCATCTCTTGGAATAGACTTTTCCTCGTAATCTAAGCAGAATTTTTCAAGAGCTTCAAACCATTCTTTACTGCCCTTTATGCTGTTTCTACTGTCATTTTTGCTGACTTCATGTATGCTGTACTTTTTGTCATCCCAATCCTCGTACAAAAGCCTTGTAAAAAGCTGCTCCATAGTCATCTGTTTTATGCCGTACACATCAAGCTCCGGAAGCACGCTTGTAATATAGTTCAACAAAATGTGGTTACTGCCTATAATGTAGAAATCCTCCGGTCTAAAATCATCAGCATAATTATATAAAATGTACGATATCCTGTGCATTGCAACCGTTGTCTTTCCTGAGCCTGCAACTCCCTGCACTATGATATTCGTCTTTGGCGAACGGCGGATAATAAGGTTTTGCTCCTTTTGGATTGTCGCGATAATCTCTCCGAGCACTGCCTTTTTATTCTTAGCCAGATACTTTGTCAGAAGCTCATCATTTGCTACGACATCTGAATCAAAAAAGTCTATGAGCTTATCCTCTGCAATCTCATAGGTGCGCTTTCTGTTTAAATCAATCTCAAAAGTACCCTCTGAGCTCACCGTGTACTTACATGGTCCAAGACTGCTCTCATAATATACGGATGCAATCGGTGCTCTCCAGTCAATGACCACAGGCTCTGATGCATTCTTTGCAATACCGACTCTGCCTATATAGTAGGACTCCTGTGACTTCTGACGCGGATCCTTAAAATCTATTCTGCCAAAATACGGCTTTTTCCGCGCCTTTTCACATCTTACGATATTTCTCTCGTTCTCATGAAGCTGCGCTGTCGCATTGTTCCACAGGGCAAGTCCCTCCTTGTCCTGTGCCTCGTAGACATCTCTTAAATCATCTAAATCATCTGTCAGCTTTTTTACCGATTCCTTTGCACGGTCCAGATTATCCTGTGCAATGCCTATGATATTCTGAAGCTGTCTCTGCTCGTCTTTTAATGAAATTCCCGGTAAATCATTTTCTGTGCCCATCATGCCTCCACGACTTATATATGCTGTGATTATACTATACTTTTAATCTCATCTATCCTGTCAACACAGGCAAAAAGCATCTTTTTCAGCTCCTCATCAGGCTGTGTCAAATCAGGCACCATGACAACCTTACAGCCTGCAGAATATGCACTTTTGACACCATTTGGCGAATCCTCTACCGCCATGCACTCCTCAGGTGCCAGCTTAAGCTCGCTGCATGCAAACTCATACACATCAGGTGCCGGCTTTCCATGCTCCACCATAGGTGCACAGATGATCTTGTCAAAATATCCGTAGAGCCCTATCTTTTTAAGATATTTCTCAGCTCTTTCTATATCATTCGCTGTGGAAATCGCTCTGTGAATGCCTTTTTCCTTCAAATATGTAAGTATCTCAATTGCACCGGGCTTAAGCTCAATACCCACCTTTTCCAGATGCTCCTCCATGATTTTTCTCCGATATGCCCTGATTTTATTATAATCCATATCCGGATCATGAAACATATCCTTAAGATGCTGCGGTGCATACGGCTGCCCGAGGCTTCGCATTGAAAGCGCCTGCTCATCTGTCATCTCGTAGCCGAATTGCTTAAGTGCCATCGGCCAGAAAATACGATAATATTTCTCCGTATCTATGAGTGTTCCGTCCATGTCAAATAATACTGCTTTTACCATTGGTTCTCCTTACGTTCTGTCAGGCTTTACTATGCTTCACCTGTTAATTTTACCACTGTCATATCATGATGCATGGCCTTTATCACCGGGCCAAACATGTCCTTTGTCTTTATCCTGAGGCTGGAGGTATTTATGCATGGATGACATCCAACCCACTCACCTTTTAGCACATCCTCATCCACCAGAAGCCTGACCGCATTGTCATGGTCGTTCATCAGTCCCATCACACTGACTGAGCCCGGTGTGATATCCAGATATTTTTCCATATCCTGCGGACTTGCAAACGAAAGTCTCGCACTGCCTATCTGATGCGAGAGCTCTTTTGTCTTAAAGGTCTTGTCTCCCGGTATCATGAGCAGGTAAAAATCAGTTTTCTGGCGGTTGCACAGAAAAAGATTCTTGCAGATTGTTGCGCCGAGTGTCTTGTCAATCTCCTCACAAACCTCCATCGTAAATGCCGCTTCGTGGTCTATTCTCTGATATTCGATTCCCAGTTTGTCCAAAAAATCGTATGTACGAATTTCTTTATCCGGTCTGCCTGTGGTATCTGTCGGTCTTCCATTCTGTAATTGCATTTGTGCCTCCTGAAATTAATTATCGCAGCTGTATTCAGCACCGTAACCGCTGCTATTATTCTCTTTTAATTGCTATGGCTATAGATTATACACCTCTTTTATGTATTCTAACAAGCCCCGGCATCCACTGATTACATCATCAAAGGTCGCATCAAAATCACCTGTATACCATGGATCTGCAACATCGCGCGCTGCTGTAAGCTTATGATTTGTCCCGTAATCAGCAAATGACAGCATCTTAAATATCTTCTGCTGACTGTCACTGCCACCTGCAATCCTTGTCATATTTCTGATATTTGCAGTGTCCATTCCAATCAGAAGGTCATAGTACAAATAATCATCGCGTGTCATCTGTCTCGCGCGGTGTGGAATAAGAGGAATATGCTCCTCGTATAGTTTGTTTTTGGTGCCGTAGTGCGGCGGATTGCCTATTTCCTCACGGCTGGTCGCAGCTGAATCTATCTCGAAAACAGCATCGAGGTGCTGTCTGTGGACCAGATGGGTGAAGATGCTTTGGGCCATGGTGCTGCGGCAGATGTTGCCTAAGCAAACGAAGAGCACTCGTATACTCATATAAACTCCTTTCAAAAGGCGCTTTCCTACTGCCATTTGCAGCGTTTTGCGCGGTGTTAATTTTTCTTTATGTATTGGTCATTTCTGTACATAAAATGCAAATCTTAGCAAAATTTTGCAAGATGTGTACAGCAATCGTAGTAGAAACGGAGTAAAAAGTGGATGGGGTTACTACTACGACATTTCTTACTAAAATAGCCTCTCCCGTAAAAAGGACAGGCTATCTTTTAATCTTCTATAATTTTTTCACTTTCAAGTGGTATTCTTAATTGCTCAGGGCGAGAATTCAAATCAGCTATTCTTGCTGTTACTTTTTCTGATAAATCTTCAGCTACTTGTTGTAAAAATTCTACGCATTTACCTTGCCCCCACAAAGTTGCTTCCACTTCAATTTGGTATTCTTGGATAATAATTGGAAATATTTCTATATATAACAATAATAATAAACTCGCTTTAGACTCAAAATCTGTCTTGTTACTTAATTCTCCCATATATCTTTCCATGGACGTTGCAATTGTATATTTCTTGCTTAATGATACTTCTATATTGGAATGTTCTCTATATTTTAAATCCAGCGTTATTTGGTTTAAATTTTGACTCTCAATCAAAAATGAAAGGCTGCTTATAATATTCATAACTGTTTCGCCGGAAGTACTAACTTTAGTTAGTAAATCTTCAGTATTTCCCTTAAATCCTCGAATAGAATCTACAGTCAAATCTGCTAAAGCATCACTATTACTTTCAATCAGATTATCACCAGTATAAACTTTACTAATCAGCCAAACAAACATGTCCCCCGAAACCGGCATTGCAGATTTTACAATCTCACCTTTTTTGGTATATCCAAGCATCTTTCTAAGTAAGGTCAATGCATCTGAATTTCTATCAATGATATACCTAACTTTTCCTGCGCTTAAATATGGAACAACAAATCCACTCCTTCTCATTGTCATATCATCTTCAGCCTGCATACCCCCTGGTACATAATCAACCGAAAACGTATATACATTGTATTCCACATTTTTCCCATTCAACTGTATATTTTTATTATCTAAAAACTGCTTTTCTATACTCCAATTCATATAACTAGCAGTATCATCCAATATCTCATCCGGATGTGCAGCCAATAACAGATTTTCAATTGCCAAAAGGCTGTCATTCTTTTCATCTGTCCACCTAGTCGTTGTAATCAATGTTCTTTCACTCTCCGTTCTTAATTACTACTTTATTTGATTTAAACTCAATCCCCCATGCACTCCAACAATGTTTCTTAACTAATTGAGGGCGAACTTTTATAGACAATGTGTTATTATTTTGATTTTTTATCAATGGCACTTTTGATGTGCATTCAATACTTTGTTGATATACACCATTCGACGGTAGCAGCTTAGAAAAATTCCAAATTACACCTTCAGTAGAGCTTGATATTGAATCGTCATCTTGCGAAATTTGAGATGTAACCCACAATGGCAAAGGTAATAATACCTTTATTTTTCGAAGTTTCTTTAAATTTCCCTCTAATATGACATTACAATTAAACGACGCAACACCACTGTTACTTTCACTACATACAACAGTTGGTGTGTTCCCAATATCCATTTCATTTTTTGTTTTATAAATTATAAACGTTATTTTTGTATATTGATTTGAAATAAGAATTACAATATATTCATATATGGCATCCAAAACAAACATATAGCTTCCAAGTCCAGCTTCAAACCGATAATCAACCGGAATAAAATCAAAATACAAAAATAAATTAAATTTACTAATCAAAAGCAAGGATACTATAGGGATTATAAGTGCACCAACAAATATCTTAACTATTATTGATTTCTTCACTTTATGAGCACCTCCATTAAGCTGCTCAATTCATCAGCCACCTTAGAGTATGAGGAATCTGTAACAGTGAACAAACCATTTACCATTAAACTTAATAAAAAACCATCATCTGAACATTTAAAATCTACACTCTGTATTTCTATACAATTATCTTCACTTAAAAAAAGTAATTTTCGTTTCAATCTATCCCAAAAAGCTGGTTGTTTATCCATTTTATTAAGTAACGCAAAAATCTCTTCCTGTAATGACTCATCCTCAACCATAAAGTTAATCGCTGTGATTTTTGCATTATGCTCATATAAAAAATGTTCCATAAATTTAAGCATAATATCAGAGGTAAAAATACACTGATTATTTCCTTGCTTTTGTATCATCTCAACAAATGCATAATATTCATTTTTTTTAATGTATTCATATGCCGACACTTTTCTTGTTTGAATATTTTGAAACAATTTTCCTGTCTTGTTTCTCATTGTCATGCCCCCTTTCGTATATTGTGCTTAATAATATATTATAATACAATTGATTCAATTTTTCCACTTCAATATAAAATATGTACTATAAACAGCTCTTAAGGCAATAATTCATTTATCTTCTTCGTAAGTGTTTTCATTATAATAAATTATAGTAAGAAAAAGCTGAGCATACCGCCCAGCGTGTATTCTTATTATTCTTCTATATAGCTTTAAACATCTTCTGTGACACCGTTTTTCTCCCTGTGTCCGTTCCAGTTCCTTTCTGGCATTCTGCAGTTCCTCCAGCCGCCTCAATTCATCCTCTGCATCCTCTAGTCCCAAATGCGTGTAGGTATTAAGTGTAACTCCTATATCACTATGTCCCATAAGATACTGCAACGTTTTTGGATTCATGCCGGATTTCGCCATATTGCTGCAATACGTGTGCCGGCAAACATGCGGCGTAATATTATGCATCTGTACCCGATAGATATCGTTGTATCGCTTCACCATGTGGTTAAAGCGATGTTCCCAATGCATTGCCACTAATGGCAGTCCTTTATCATCCAAAAACAGGAACCCAGTATATCCATCCACCACTTTTTCTACCTTTGGTTTCTCCCGGTCTTCGATGATGGCTTGAAAGCATTTTGCAGCATCCTCTGTTACCGGAATTTTTCTTGTTCCAGCGGAAGTTTTTGTTGGCTCAATAACCAACGTCATATCGGATAATCTCTGAAGCTGGTGCTCGATATTTACAATTCGATTTTCTAAATCAACATCTTTAATTGTATGGCCGCAAAATTCTGAAATACGCATACCTGTATGAAAAAGTATATACACAACTTCATAATACTTACAGTATACATTATCATCATGAACAAATTTAAGAAACTTTCGCATTTGGTTCCGCGTTAATGCTTCCCTGGTAACACTGTCATTTACAACTACTCCAGCAAGCTCAAATCCAAACGGATTTTTATGGAGCACATCGTCATCCACCGCCATTTGAAAAGCAGGTCTTAATACGCCACGGACTGTTTTCACTGTACTATATCTTTTCCCATCCTGCTGCAGCTTTATCAGAAACAGCTTTGCATCTGAGGTTTTGACATCGCCAATTTTCTTATAATAAAAATCTTCTTTCTTCATGAGATTCTTTACAAAATTGTAATTGGCTTTTGTATTTGGCTTTACACCAATTCTAGTAGAAAGATATCGTTCCACCAGTTCCTCTACCGTCATACTTCTTCCTTCTGGATGCATTTGAGAATCCAAATCGTAGCCGATTTGCTTTTCAAGTTCTCTAAGTGATAAGCATGGTTTCTTTCCTGCCGGAAATTTATCTGTTGGCTCAAGGCGCCAGCTATATACAAAATGCGCCTTGCCATTTACATGATATTTAAATTGATATTTTCCATCCCACCGAATTGACTCCCCTCTGCGTAACACTCGGTGTTTTGAGTCTCTTCTAATTCCTGTCTTTGCCATTTAACATCGCCTCCTTAAATCTGGATGCGCTTCCAGATATCTTGCAAACGCTATGCGAATAATCATCTTGCGTTCCTTATAAAATGCAATGAGGAAATTTTATCTGAAGGATATGACAAATCTTCTGACAGCTATATGTTTCCTTCCGGCAGCTTCAATAACTTTTCAGATGCCGTTATAAAAGAAAACTTATTCAGCAGATTTGGAACCGTTCTTCATGCTCCCACCAAAGAAGGTCTTATCCAGACAGTATTTTCTACTGCTAATGCAGCCATTGTAAATGAAGCTAATCATTGCACATACCACCTTTCTTCTTGGTATGTACATATATCACTCTAAATGAACAATAAAGCAAGTCAATTCTGAAATACTTTTACACAAAACACCATATTATTTGCGCACAAATATCTCCCCATATCCTTTAAAATCAAATTTCTCCGGCAAATACCAGGCAAAAAACAATACCCCCTTTGCAATTTCGCGAAAATACGCGTGAGAGGGGGCATCGGTCTTAAATTCAATTTTCTGTAGAGATTCTCCCTCCCCCTATCTACAAATTCATTTTAACCAAAGCCTATCCCATTATAGCCTATATATCGGCAATTGTCGATAGCTCGGTTATGTTGTAGAATTTTATTGAGGTGATAACATTGATAACTTACGAACCCCTATGGATAACACTACAACAACGAAATATTAGTCAGTACAGTCTAATAAAAGATTATGGTTTTAGCACTGGAACTCTAGATTCTCTCCGCCAAAATAAAAACATTACAATGAAAACCTTAAATGATATTTGTAATGTATTAAATTGTAATGTCGAATCTGTAATAAAACACATACCAGATGAATATACGGAGGAAAAATAATATATGCCTAATTTTAATTTATCTCAACAACCACAGTACCCAATTGTCACAAAAGATACTGATATTGCGTTAACCAATGACCAAATACAATCCTTGTTTTGTAACGAAGATAGTATCACATTATGTGTACGTTCCAGCTCTGGACATCCAAATAGAGGTGGCTATTATTTCTGCATACATAAAAATAATGATAATTCATTTCAACTTGAAACAATAGAAGGCGTCTATGTCGATGACTTTGATCTTGACACCCTTGTTAATTTCATCAACCATGCTTCAGGCAGAAAATTTAATTCTGAGCTCCTCGATTATTGTCAAAACAGTATTAATTTTCGGACTGATTGATAATATTCACAACATTTTTAGGCTTTTCATTTTTCGCCAATTCATCGATGCTATCTCGTTGCATTTTATAAATTGTGCTTCTATACTTCTCAGTCATCGATACTAAAATGGAAAGCCTATTCTGTAAAGCAATCTCTTGTGCTTTTGATTTTCTCATTGTTTCCATAACATATCCAATATTCCCCGCAGAATATCCTATATCCTGTCTTCCATACACTACATAAGATATTTCCTCTTTGCATAGTTCCGACAATTGTTTTTTTGCCAGAATTTCAAATCCTGCTTTTATTATTTCTTTTTGGAATTTGATATATTCTGCTTCAGTATCTAATAATGCAGGTGTTTCAACAGGTCTATACTCAAAACCTTCTTTCCAAATTCTTGTTAATTTTCCATAGTTCCCTTGTTCTTTTGAAAAGATGCTATCAGCACATGTGACTGCATATCTTACATCAAATCCTTGATAACCGGTACCAAGATTTGCTGGTGGTTTGTTTAGCCAATATGTATCCCTTAATTGTGCCAATGAATATGCATGAAATACATAAATTTTAAACAATTTAGGAGCAGAATCCCATTGACAGATATTATTTCCCCTATTATCCCAATCCCATAAGCATACGATTACAAAATCTGTATTAGGATTAATATCTTTTATCAATGTATCAAAGTTTGCTGACTTTTCCTCTGCAACACATTGAAGACATTTAATTTCTAATCTCAATAAACGATTCCCATTGTTCTCTCTTATTTCCAAATCTGGAAATCTGTTTGCAACTACATAACTCCAAAACACATCATCAATTCCAAGTTCCGGCAAAATCTCATTGGATATTCTAGCTAACTCAAATTCAATGAGAACACCCATTCTTGTTCTAACATCCGTCAAATTACGTTCATTCAACGGAATCTGTTCATTTCTATACAATCCAAACCTTTTCCTAGATGCTTCCGAATTATATCGATTCATAATTTCAGGAAAGTATTGTTCCCTAAGCCATTTAGCAATTTTATCTGGAGTTTCTGTTGCATGTAGAATCTTAATTAGTTCTTCTCTATTCATTAATAACCTCCTGCCATTGTGAGTGCAACCTCATTTATCGTTTTAATTTCCAAATTTTCCGCTTCTTCTTTAAGTGCCTCCGCTCTATCTTTAAGCTGCTTTATAGAAATCTCGTTAGCTCTTAAATTTTGCATTACTTTTTCTTGCAATTTTTTATCCGGTAATGGAATCATAATTTTTCTCAGATCTTTACCACTTATTCTAGGGCGACCTATACCTGTCACACATGACATTATTTGACCATATACAAAGTCCGACCTAAGTAATGCCGATAGAATCTCCGGTTCAACGAGAGATTTACCATCACTATCATTTCGCACTGTAAAGACCGTACATTCAGATGAAACATACCCACCCTCGTTCGTATTCATAACAGCAACTTTCCTTAACGCAGGTCTCATTTTAGAAAAAACTATATCCCTTGGTTCATACCGTTTAACCGCACTCTTGATTGAGGCTGCTGGAGTTAATTCTTGAGTTGCGATTCCTGTAAATGACTCAATATTTGCTAATCCAGTAAACAGTATGCTCGTTGCATCAGTATCAGCTGCAGGCACATAAGATTGACTTCTTTCAGTACATATCTCTGATAAAGAAATAAGTGGTGATTTTGAATTATTTAATAATTCCTTGCTTTCATTTCTGTATGGATGGTGAAATGTATAATCCAATCTCATACTCTTGTCTTCTTCCAAATATTCGTCTACTCTTGCAACAAAGCAATTTTTATCGTGAATTTGATAATTTCCAGCAATAAACTTTTCCCATGCATATAAGATATTATCCAAATCACTATCTAGTTTAAAATCCCCGTTTTGATAATAGATAATATCATCATCACCATTAGATTTTCTTCCAATCTTTTCTGATTTTGCGAAGAATGTCTGTCGTTGCTTTACATTGCCCATTTTCTTTTGAAGAATCATTATAGATGAGCTCACATTCGCATATGGCAAAAAAGCACTTTCCGGCAAATCAATCACTCCCATAATTTCAAAATGCGAAAAAATGTACTCTCTAACATCCATGTTTGTTTTAGAATTCAGAACTCCCTGATCAATAATTATGGCAAGTATTCCATCTTTTTTAAGTAAATTCCATGATTGTTCAATAAATAAAATTCCCCTTCTACGAGAATTCTTATCCTTCCCCAAAACATATTTATCAAGGATTTTTCTATCAGTATAATCGCTTCCGAAAGGAGGGTTGGTCAAAATGACATCTATAGACTCATAATAAGAATCTGCTTCTGAACCCAAACTCCCACCATTACTCATAAAACATGTTTCAAAATCATTTGCTCCATGAATATACAAATTCAGTGTGGATACCCAGGCTAATCGTTCATCAACTTCAAAACCAAACAACTTTACATCGGCATAATCATTAACTTTTGTCAAGAAACCTGCTGTACCACAAGCCGGATCACAAACCGTCCCTTTAAGAAAGGGTTTTAATGCCTTAACCATAAAATCAACTATCTGATATGGTGTAAAATATTGCTGATTGTCGCTTTTATCGAATGTTCCACGAATTGTATCTTCATATGCCAAGCCTTTAATGTCGCATTGGCAATCATCAAGCAATAACGAATATAATTCTTTTCCGCAAAGTCTAATAGTATCTGCATCCAAATTAATTTTCAAATAACTTTTTGGAATTTTTCTTCCAGACTCATTTAATAGTCTTCTATATTCTTCTTGTATTTTACTACTATATAATGCATCTTTTTGTTCAAATCCTTTAAAAATATTTCTTCCTGACATCAAACGCACAAATAAAAGTTTAGATATCTCATCAAAACGAGTAACAATGTTACTATTCGCATCACTATCTCTTATTATACTATGAAGTTTATTTACTGCTCTTTTGATAGCTTTTGCCTCTTCACTCTTCAGTTCATCATTTTGTTTTTTCAAAGAATTTTCTTGACCGGTCATTTCATTTTTCAATTTGATAAGGCTTTCCATATCATATTGTCTGTATCCATTTATAGGATTTCTAACAGCTACAAGTTTACCGTCATTATCCCAATTTCTGAGCGTGGCCTTACTAACGCCAAGAAAAGTAGCTGCCTCAGTCAATGTAATCAGTGTTGGCATGTTTAATAACCTCCTAACCTTATTAAACATATTATATCCTATAGTAATTAATTTATCAACTGAACTTCATTATTTTTATTTCAAATTTAACAACGCCCCATTAGTCCTCTACTAAACGATTGTGGACATTAACATTCATATATCCCAGTTTTTTATTGATTAAAATACCTTGCCAACACAAAATCAGCAGGCACTTTTGCACCTGCTTCAACACATTTTTTCTGCACAATTTTCTATTTTTCTCCCTACTCATCCGTATAAAAACCGTAATCTCGCACCTATCACTCCACCACAATTTGCCCCGCTTTATCGCCACTTATAGCTGTACTCAAAGCCCTGCCGTGGCAGATGAAAAGTACTTTTATCATAGTTTTGTTTCTCCTTGTTTTGCCCCGGAATGCCCTGTTTTGCAAGTTTTTCTGGGATTCGTGTAGTTTGCTCTGAAATTACAGATTGTGGCAAATCAGAGCAAGATTGAGCATGTTGTTACTACCTGTTAGTAACACCATATATTTCAACCATCATAATGTCACGCATAGTCATAAAAATCGGCAATTGTAATTTATTCTTATATTCTGCTATTTTTACTTTGCAGCCGAAATACTGCTCTAATTGCTTTTGCATATGACATCTCCTTGTAACATAATTTCATTCATAATAACATATTTTATGTTATTTCTTTATAATCGACCTGGTTTCTATGCATATTTAGGTAAGGTATACGATTATTATTAAAAGTACAACCACATAATATGTATTGCAGTCAAATATCATAAACAAACCGACATTTTTATGTAAGTGAAAAGAAGTCCCCGAAGGAACTTCTTTCGCCACAAATCATATTCTTTTTTATCGAGGGAAGTCCGGTTGATGATCCTACTGTTTTACAAAATAGGAGTACAATGGGAGGTACAAATCCCATCCACATTCCCTAAAAGCCTTGATTTTAAGCCTTTGCAGCCAAAAGTACGGTTTCTGGGCAAATTATAGCATATTGTTGCAAGTCTATTCTTACAATTCCATCAGAAAATGTTCATGCAGCGCACGTTTCACCTGATCGAAATTACCTCGCTCCGGACATTGGATGGAAACAACCAATCCCTTCTCTGGGAGAATCGTTGTAATCTGTCCGAATGCGCCATCAGCACGATAGGATCCTGGATATGGACTGATCCAGAACTGATAGCCATATCCTACATGCCAGGGATCTGCAGATGGCTCGAAGGTAAATTTTGGGGTGGACACCTCCTGCACCCAGTCCCTGCTGACAATCTGCTTGCCCTTCCAGTTACCCTCAGCCAGATAGAGCTGTCCCAGTTTCATCATCTCGGTACAAGTCAGATACATACCTCCGCCGCCATTCGGATGTCCCTGTGGATCATGCTCCCAGAGCGGCCATCCCATATCAAGGGGCTGGAATACCTTCTCATACAGATACTCTCCCATCCGCTTGCCAACGGCCCGTTCTACCATATGGGCAGCCAGAATACTGTCGGCAGAGGAATAGCAGAATGCACTGCCTGGCTCCACAGGAACCGGCTGTGCCATCATATATTTCTCATAATCCGGTGCGCCGATGCCCGGACGTCTGTCCGCATTCATCAGAAGTGCCTTACCAAAGCCACTGGACATGCAGAGCAGATGTTTCAACTGAATCTTCTCCAGATTTGGATCCGGATTTGAAGGAAGTTTATCTTCAAACACTTCCGCCACATGATCTTCCAGGCTTAGTTTTCCCTCTTCCATTGCGAGTCCAACTGCTGTTACCGTAAAACTCTTGGTATGTGAATAAATATTTCTCGGTGCATTTGCTGCGTAGTGCATCTCACAGAGTACCTTGTTCTCATCTCCGACACTGATAGCTTCCAGCGGCAGATTGTGGCTGCTGGCATAACGATGAAATTCCAAAAACTTCTCTTCCAGTAACATAATACCTCTATCCTTTCCGGCAAATCTCTGATCTGGTTCTATTATCTCATACACATCTCTGCATCTGTCGGCAGTGGCATCAGCGGTGCGGACGGCAGAGTCTGATACCAATAAGCAACACTGGTGTAATCATCATAACGCGGTCCGGTCCAGCCCATGTTGTCGAGTGTCATACGAAACTTATTCTCAAAACGGATCGGGTCTGCAATATGGAAATGATACAGCAGGAATCTCTGCTGTCCGTTATAGAATTCCCGGTTGTCTCCATAGATTGCATACATGCCGGTATATAAGCCGCTGAAGGTCTGATAGCTCTTGATGATGATGTCATTTCCAAATCCATAGGAACCGCCGAAGTAGTCTTCAGTTCCGGTATAGTGGATAGACGGATACGGATCATCGTCCAGATACATGCGGGCTTCGCCTTCTACCCAACAGGTATTGTTGCCATTCATACCAGTTGCCAGAGTCACACCAACAAATTGTCCCCTGCCTTCGATTCCGTCAACGATTGTGTAGGTACGACCCTTCTGAACCGGGTGTTCTTGGCGATAGGTGGCATGGAAATAACCAGCCTTCGCCGGAATCTCCTGATAAGCTCCGGTGATAATATAATAGAGATTTTCATCCTTGTCACCACGGTTTTCCATCGTGATCCGAGCTCTCTTATGAAACGGCATCTCAAAATAGCTGTTATAGCCGCGACCAGGAGCTACCAGCATCATGGCAGAATTCAACACCGGATATTTGCCATCCCGGTCCACGAAATTTTCATCATAGGCACATCCGAAGAATGCAGAGAGCGGAGCTTCCACAGACGGATATTCCTGATCATCCCAATACATACGGATGATAAAATGGTGCCCTACATATCCGGTAAACCACATATGCTGGATCACACCCGGTCCTGCAGCATCTACCAGAGTTACTGTTTTCCCTGCAGGAATCGTCACGGTCGGACGAAGCTTAGTGCAGTCACCGCCCTGGGAACCACCTGCGCGTACACCGGTTGGATTCTCTGCGGAAAATGCAAACGTTTTGGAGTTCTGGATCATACAATAGTTGTTCATATTCTTCTCCTCTCTGATCAAACCTGGATTATCTGAAATTATTGCTTACTACGCTATCGCGTTTCTCTATTCACTATAAATTCACTATAACATTTATCTCCCATGAAGTGACGGAATTATAGAATCATTCCGTCTGCGCCTTCTCATTTTCTTCCCGGATAATCTCCTTTATTCAAGCGCTTAAACTGATTATACCATAAATCTATGAACAAAGTTTATCTGTAAAGAAAATTGATACAGAGTTTTTCAAAATCGGCCCATCTGCTCCCCGCAGGAACTTCTTTCACCACAAATCATATTCATTTTTATCGAGGACAGTCCGGTTAACAAATTCCAACCCGAAAGCTTTGCTTTTAGGTTGTCGCGGTACACTTGCGCAAAATAGGGGTACAAATACCATTCTCATTCCCCAAAAGCCTTGATTTTAAGCCACTTCAGACAAAAGTACGGATTCTGCCGTGGCAGATGAATAATATTTTAATCATGTATCTAAAACCTCTCTAAATGCTTGATTTTACTGTATTTTCGGCACTTGCAACAATTCTACAATATTTCTATAATAGTTTTTTTGTTCACATTTTTAGCATATTTCGGAATAACTTTGCATAACTTTTCCTTCGTTTGGACTAAATACCGGGCTATTTTTAAACCTTTTAGCCCACAACCTTTTTCATCTCTTCTAAAGCATCCTCAAACTGTAAATGAGTATATGTATTAAGGGTAACTCCTATATCTCAATGTCCCCTAATATATTGTAATGTTTTTGGGTTCATACCAGATTTTGCCATATTAGAGCAGAAGGTGTGTCTGCAAACATGAGGTGTAATACTAGACACTTGTACTTTGTAAATACTGTCATACTTCTCACGGTTTTGAAAAGCAACCTGCTGTTGCTATCCCCTGTCTATATGATTTAATTATCACTCTTTGGTCATTACTTTTTGCACCAGGTTCTTTTTTAATATTATTTTGTTATAGTTCTTTCATATTCTTCATTCATGCTTTTTTGTTGTAACTATTCTATCATTCGCTCCTCCCTGTTATCAGAGCAATTTCAGTCATAATATTCTTTTATCTCCTCATTAATTTTTTATAGTTTCTATGCACTTATTACGCCACTGCATTAGCATTAATCTGGTCAATAACTTTCTTGATATTCATCCACAGTGTCATATCTGTAAATATTTCAACTACACTTCCCCTATCAGTAAAAGGAGACTCCTTAAGCACCGACAAGTCTTTCATAATGCCATTATGCACAATGTATTCGACAATCTGATTCACAAAATATATCTGTCTGCTGTCAAGATTTGTATCATTTAAAAACTCCGAAAACGCTGCCTTTGCAGCATTCATATCAAGTCCTACAATCTCACGCACAAACTCTCCCAATGGTTTATGTCCATATTCCTTTTCATAATCATCCTTTGAGCCTAGTTCATTCCAAAGAATCTGCTCCAGACTTTCTATATCCACCTCCGTCAACGGCTGATTGGTTTTAAGTTTTGCAATTGCAATATTATCCTGATGCTGGCGAATATAAAATTCCACTTTAGCCTTATAATTTTTTAACTCATCATTTTCAAGTTCTGACTCATTCCACTCTGTCGATAATATTTCATCAGTAAAGTCTGTATCATATTTTATAATTCCCTTAGGCAGATATTTCATAAGATTACGGAGGCTAACCCTGATATACTCAAACTCATCAATTCCAGCATTATCTACATAATCAGTATGAAGAATTTTATTAATAAGTTCTGACTGTACCTGAATTTCAGGAATATTTGCAACACTTGCAATACCTTCTACCTTTTTGAAAAGATCACTTTTATGTCTGCCAAATCCCTTTCCTGCAAGATAAGCCAATTCCATTCCATACATCAAAGCATCAAAACGAATCGCACTTACTTCATCTCCATCCGGCTGAATTAACGGTGCTAACTCATCACGAACCATCAATGTATCCTCAAAAGTGATTGATTGATAATTACTTTCCACTGAATATGTATCTACATACTTAAGATGCTGCCTTACTGCAAAGTTTTCACGGTTCAGCTCCTGCACCTTGCCTGTCATCTTGTCAACAAGTTTGTTCCTGTAAGCAATAAGTCTGTCCATCTGATATTCAATGCTTTGAAGTTTATATGTAATTTCAAATTCAAGAGAAAAAACCGCCCCCTGTAAAGCAATCATATTTGCTGTTGGTCTTCCCTGATTCATACGAAAAAATTCAAAGTTTCCACAAAAATCAAAGATGTAAAACTTGTCCTTATCCCCTCCATCTATAAGTCCAGGACACAGTCTTGTACCACGTCCTATCATCTGCCAAAACTTCGCCTTACTCATTACCTTTTTGAAAAATACAAGGTTCAACACTTCCGGTACATCAATACCTGTGTCAAGCATATCTACAGATATAGCAATTTGTGGCATTTTGTCAGCATCCGAGAACTCATCTATTGCACTCTGAGCATATGTCATATAGTTATCAATTACTTTTGCAAAAGGCTGACCATTTTTACTAAGCTCAGGATACTGCTTGTTGAATACTTCAAGTATCTTCTCCGCATGATCATGATTTTTGGCAAAAATAATTGTTTTACCGATTTTCTGACCATAATCCACTTTAAGTCCATCTCTCATCAGCACATGAAGAACCTGTTTAATGGTATCCTCATTAAATACCCATGTATTTAAAGCAGCCGAATCTATTCTCTCTGGCAGTTTACCATCTTCAAATTCAAAAGTATCTTCATAAACAGCCTTATCTTTATCCGACAATTCATCATAAGCGATGCCTTCTTCAATGAATTTAGTCTTGCTTTCAACCGTTACAAAATCTACAAGATAGCCATCTTTTACAGCCTGTGCCAGCTCATATCCATATGTAGGCACACCATTTTCCAAATCAAATATTTCATAAGTATTTTTTTCAATCTCATCCTTAGGTGTTGCTGTAAGACCTACTAACGGAGCATCAAAATAATTAAAAATATCCCTATACTTGTTGTAAATAGACCTATGTGCTTCATCACAGATTACAAGATCAAAATGTCCACAAGTAAATAACTTACCATTATCATCCCTGACTGAATCAATACAGTTCATCATGGTCTGATATGTAGAAAAAATGCAATGCGCTGTATAGTTATCTTTCTCCTCAACAAGATTTGAGCAGGATAAATCTGGCAAAAGACTTACAAAATTTCTTTTTGCCTGTGTAACCAATGAATTACGGTCTGCAAGAAACAAAATATTTCTAATCCAGCCCGCATCCAAAAGTACCTTACATAATGCAATCACAGTTCTTGTTTTACCGGAACCAGTTGCCATTACAAGAAGTGCCTTCCTACGATTGCGATTGTCAAATGCATCACAAGCAGCCTTAATTGCAGCTTCCTGATAATAGCGTCCTGCAATATTCTTATCCACTGAAATATGTCTCAGACTTGTCTTCATTTTTTGAAGATTGAAGAGCTTTTCTAAATCTCTCTTTGAATAAATAGCCGCAACCTTTCTCTCCGGATACTGATTATCTATAATTCTCGTCTCAAAACCATTCGTAAGAAAAACCACTGGTCTTCTCTTATATTTTTTCTCTAATATGTCAGCATAAAGCTTTGCCTGCTGCCTGCCTTTCGCCACATCCACACATGTTCGCTTCGCCTCAACTACAGCAAGAGGCTTATGACTATCATCATAAAGCACATAGTCCGCGAAGCCCACCTCTGATTTATTTGGCATTCCCGAAAGTTCAACTTCATTAATCCAGTCTTGCCCTTCTATCCAGTCAGCATCCAGCAACATAGAATCAATATAAATTTTTCTTGTCTTATACTCTGATAAATCAAGAGGTTTTGGAATATAAGTCTTCTGTTGCTCCGTACGCTTAGCTGTCAACGCTTCCTTAAGAGCCTTATTTTCAGCAATTAACGCCTGCAAATCCACATCAGTATCCGAAGATTTAATCACCTCCGGATTTTCATATGTTTCATTCAACAGATTTACATCATACTGTCTCTCTTTATAAAAATCAGAATAGCAGTATGACACATAATCCATAAAAATAAACAAATTCTGCAAACAAAGAATTGCCTCGTCCTCTGTAATCTTTCTACCATTGTGCGCAGCTCTATTACCAATCTTTCGAATCAAATTCAAACGTTTCCATAAAGTATCATCCACAAGATCATGAAAATCTTCTGTGCTCATAAGGCTCATAAGATTGTCCTGATAAGGCATCTCAAGTGATTTGTCTACGGAATACATCCACTTGATAGCAAATTCCATGGCACGACGGCAGTTAATCACGCTGGATTCTTTGTCTATCTTAAGAACTTTCTCTGCGGCTATTGCCACATCTGAGAAACTATTGAATTTTGGTTCTTGTTTCAAAAAATCAAAGTTGGTCATAGAAACCTCCCATTCATATACTATTCTTGTTTAATTAAACAACTTCGGCTCATCATTATATAATTCCAGCAACCATTGATGTGGAACAAATGTTAATATTATTTCATTATTCCTCCCCAGAGTAAATACTTGTTCTGGCATGTATAAAAAGCAATTATTTATCTTTGGCTTATCAACCGCCTGATATCCGCCATGATATACTGTCAGCAATGCCATCCCCTGCCTCCATTCAACTTTTATATAGAATAATTTGTCCAAAATATTATTACATGCCTTGTGGTTGTTTCCTTTTTGGAAATAACCACTTCCTTATCTAACTCGCCCTCATAAAAATATTTTTAAATAGCATCAACCGGTACGCTTCCCTCATCTGGATGATACAATACCATTTGTTTATTAAACATTAATCTGCTTTACTATTTCATGCCCCAAAAATATTAAGTATTTTACTATCATTCCAATTTTCACAATCAATATTTATTGCCTTACATAACTCCTTCATAAAAGTAACTAACGCATCCTCCATTTTTCGAGAACGTTCTTTAGCATCATTTATTAATGAGCACCTATGTAAGTAGTCATATGATTCTATAACATTCTTGTTATCTTTAAATACTATTGGTACACGATTCATAGCTGCATAAAATTTTTCTACTCCACTGTCTTTATTGAGTAAAAATCGATATCCAAATATATCCGCCACCAATTGTTTCTTTTCTCTCATAATCTCACTTTTATGATTAATTGTTAAAGTTATAATCGTAGCAAGAACTCCTGATATAATTGCTCCCATCAATGATACTATTGCTGCCACTATACTCATAAACATTCTCCTTATCCGAAATATTCTTGCATCAAACTGTCAAAAAGCATTTGTGTTTCGTCTAATGCTTTTTGAACTGCAACTTTTGATTTGTCGACTTGGTTGACAAATATTGAAAATTGCTCTTGTAACTCTCTTGGTGGAATCAAAACATCAATATCTTTCAATAAGAAAATTTTAAACTCTGCAAATGTAGATCCAGATCCCAACTTAGGATACTCCACCAATGTTTTAGCTTTCATAAAATATTCTAGGTACTTTGTATCAAAAATTTCTCTGTCTGGTGATATGCAAAGGACTCGACCATCTTTATAATAAAATGGTTCATCCGTATCCACCATCCACACTTGTCCTTTATTGCAAATAGATGGCAACAGTAAATCACCTACTTGTGGTTTTGTATCATTATATACTAACCTGTTGTAATGTTCTTCTGAGATATAAAATGGTTCTGTTGGCTTATTGCCATTAGCTAACTCACCTATCTCTGTTCCTCTATAAAATGGAATACCCTTTTTAACAAATTCTGTAGTAAAAACTCTATGACTAGAACCAACATTTGCAACATCTCCAAGCTTTCTTGTATCATACTTGTAATTGCCTGTTGTTATATCCCCGAACATCTCGACAAATCGGGCCTTGATTAACTCATCTAATAGCTGTAATTCTTGCTTTCTGCCATCTACAGCAGACATTATTTTATCAAGAATATTAACTATTTGTCTTTGCTTTTCTATAGAGCAAATTTCAACCTCAATCTCAGATAAAGTAGCCTTATTTAAGGTTTTTCCCATAACAGCCTTATTACTACATTCTTCCCAATTTTTGTATTTAAACAAATAAAATATATACTCTGGTATAATATTAATCACATGTTTATCCTTGAAAGCCATTATTGCTTCATTTGAATACATATCTTCTTTTGTTATTGCTGTTTTACCAATTGATAATTTAAAACTCATTACCACAGTATTAGCTGGAATGACTTTAATTCCACTGTCCTTAATAGCACTCTTTGAAAGATATTCTTTCGTTTCAAATATATATTTACTTGTTTTTGTTAAATCTGCTATTGATATCCACTTATAGTCTGTTGTATTCCAATACTCTAAATTACTTCTAGATGGAGTTTTTCCCATTTGTAAATCAAATATATCCTTAAGTTTTACTCTCATCTGCATCACTCCTGCATATATATCACTATAATATTTTTAATCGAAATATTCAATTCCGTCTTGTTTTTAGAACATATGTTTGTTATAATATATTTGGTGCTACCCAACACGGTAGGCGGTTGGCCTCCACCAGAGAGTTTTAGCTCTGTTTACATATAAATCCTATATGGAAATCTATCAAGGAGGTTTGTGCTTATGCTGACCATTAGTGACCTTATTGCAGTGCTTGCATTGTGTGCGACTTTTTACAGTCTTGGTTACATGCATGGAAAGCATGATTCCAAGACACAAAAATAACCGCCCTGGTCTGGTAAACTGTGGCGGTTATTTTTAATCAATACATATATCAGGCTAACCGTCTATCGGTAGCACTTCTTTTATACTATATTAACATCTAATCGCCTTTGTGTCAAACATATATTCTATTTATCCAAGATCCCCTCAAACACGAATTTGTCTTCCTTTCTATTCTATCATTTCGCACTAACTGCAATCAAATAATTCACAAAAGCACTACACGACACCAACATAAATTTTGCTTCTTCAAATGTTGATGATGGTCCACCAATATTGCCAGCATGTCTTATTCCATTAGCATCTGATGTATATCCGTATAGCATATTAAAAGCCGCTTTCAGTCCTACATGAATTACTACACCATTATTTTCTAATTTTTTTAACATTTTTCCCAATGAAGCCTCTTTTCCTGTTATTCCAGTAAGTATTTCACATAACGCTTCAACTGCACTAATACTTTCTTTGATAGAATTCTCGTAATCAGGAGATGTTCTATCTCCAAGCAACTTATTAGCTTTAGATAAATGCTCATATACAGGAGAATACGGATTATCCAATGCCTGCTTTACTGCTTCCAGCTCATAATCATCACTTATTGGTGTAAGTTGCTCATCTATGAATCTATATCCTACATATTCTCTTTGTAAATATGAATTGGCAATTTCATAAATAGAGCAGCTTCGATAACTATTATTATAAGCATTATAATAGTCATATCCTCTCACATCTCTTAGATACGAATCCCAATACTGAATAATTGCTTCTAGCAGTGTTAAAACATCATCATAATCATCCTCTTGCATGGTATTATTAATAATTTTAAACACTTTATCATCATAATAAGTCCGACTAGTATCCACAGGTTCCGAATAAATAGTTCCTATAACATATCTTAAAAATTCCTGTATGTTTTCTCCACCATAGTATTCATCACCATATATTTCCTTATAAAACTGGCTAATCATATTTTGCAATTGTACTCTAGTTCTCTTATCAAACTCTTTTAACTGAATCTCTGTATTTTCCGGTTTGATTTTATTTCTATCGGAAAATCCACCTCGTTTACTTACTTTTGCCATAATATCATTCTCCTAATAATCTTGCCAACTCTTCCATCTCGTTCCCAATCTCAATCTCAATCTCACGAATATTAGCCATAATCTCAGATGTAGGCGGATACTCCACAGGTACATACTCCACTTCTTTATACTTGTTAATACTAAGGTCATAAGCATTATCGACGATATCCTGCTTAGGCACCATAAATGACTTATCTGTACGTTTTCTGTCTGACTCAGCATCACGGTTACGGAATCTTTCAATGATATCCGGAATATCATTATCAGCAATTGGAGAACGCTTGTCATCCAGACTAAATCCATCTGCCTGCATATCATAGAACCATACATTATCTGTTCCACCATGCTCTGTCTTTGTAAAAATCAAGATAGCTGTCGATACTCCTGCATATGGTTTGAACACTCCTGATGGCATTGAGATAACTGCTTCGAGTCTTTGATTTTCCACAATTTCTTTTCGGATATCCTTATGTGCCTTTGAAGAACCAAATAATACTCCGTCAGGAACGATGCAGGCACATCTACCACCTACTTTGAGCATTCGAACAAATAATGCTAAGAAAAGAAGTTCTGTTTTCTTTGTTTTACACACCTTTAACAAATCTGCTGATACGATATCTGCATCAAGGCTTCCCTTGAAAGGAGGATTTGCCAGAATCAGTGAATATTTATCCTTATCTGTATTCTGGTCTGATAAACTATCTCTGTATTCTATAAACGGACTTTCTACTCTATGATTCATCATATTCATAGCGCCAATACGGAGCATCGTTCTGTCCATATCATAGCCATAGAACATATGATTCATAAAATGGTCTTTTTTCTGCTTGTCATAAAAAATTTCATTTTTCTTATTAGCCCACAGATATTCTCCTGCCTCCACAAGAAATCCTGCTGTACCACAGCTTGGATCACAGATTACATCATCGGCTTTAGGATTCATTAGTTCTACCATCATTTTAATGATATGACGAGGTGTCCTAAACTGACCATTTACCCCTGCTGTGGCTAGTTTTGAAAGAAGATACTCATACACATCTCCCCTAGCATCTGAATCATTGAGTTTTGCCATCTGCGTATATAAATCATCCATTGCATCCACAACTTTAGAAAGCATTAATGGTGTAGGCAGCTTGAAGATTGCATCATCCATATATTTTGAAAAAGCACTATCTTTATCAGCATGCAGATTCTTGATAAACGGAAATACCATTTCCTGCACTACAGAATACATTCTATCAGCAGGATAGTCCCTGAAAACAGACCACTTAAGCTGTGTTCCATCAATAGTCCTCTCTCCAATTTTTACTTCCTTTGCAAATACACTTTCGTACGGAAGCCCAAGCATGGCACTTTCTTTTGCATGTGTATTATCTGATACATCTAAATCATGAATGAACATAAGATATGTCATCTGTTCAATTACATCTAACGGGTTTGTAAGACCTCCCGTCCAGAAAATCTCCCACAAACTGTCTATTTTATTTTTTAATTCACCTGTTATCACTTTTTTAAGTCTCCTTATCCCAGTTCCATTTATACTTTGTATAACGGCCATTTCCAATCTTTATTATCTTCTCTGCCTTGACTAAATCTGTTAGTGTCCGCTGCACTGTCGTTGTACTTATTCCTGACGCTTCTTTAACAATCTCCGCTTTAGTGATTGTACCTAAATGATTCTTTATCAATTCTTCTATTCTGTCTGGTTTTGGTACTTTATTTTCTTCTACAATATGTGCCCTGTCAAAAAACTCCCGGTACGCAGCCGTAATAATTCCCAGTATATATTTTACAAAATGCTCGTAACTGTTTTCATCTTCTATCCAGCCTTGCGAGCTTGACTGTAAAGCATCATAATAACTATCCTTTGTTCGCTCTATTAGTTTTTCCAAACTTATATATCTTCCAACAATATAGTCATTTTGATATAACAATAATAAGGTCAATAATCTGCTCATTCTTCCATTTCCGTCATCAAACGGATGGATGCACAAGAAGTCTATAATAAACATGGGAATTAACAAAAGTGAGTCTGCTTCGCCTTTGTTGATTGCCTCATTATAAGCTGTACATAAATTAATGATTGCGTCTGGCGTCTCCCATGCAGGTAATGGTCTGAACCTAACAAACTTATTGCCCCTTTCATCTTCTTCCTCAATAATATTATCAGCTGTCTTGAATCTTCCTCCATAAGAGGCATTCTCGAATTTATATAAATCTCTATGTAATTGTAATATAAATGTATCACGAATCGGAATATGTTGAAAATTCTCATGTATTGTGTTGAGCACATCCCTATATCCCGCTATTTCTCGTTCATTTCTTGTCTTGGGCATTGTCTTATCCAAAACAATTTTTTTTAATCGTTCATCAGAAGTATAAATACCCTCAATTTTATTAGAGCTTTCTGTACTTTGAATCTTTGCTATCTCAACAAGATTTTCCAGTACATCAGCATGACGTTCAGCAATCAAGTGCTGTTTACCTTTGTACTCATGAATTGTTGTAAGATAACTTACAATTTGTGGTGTAAGCAATTTTTTCCATTTTTCCATGTAATCAAATTGTTTCATTTTAATTGCCTCATTTCGAATTTAATTTCGTCTTTTAAACAAAATGACTTAATTGAATTATATCATTTAATTTAATCAAAATCAAGTTCAATTTAGTCATTTAAGCATAAATGACTAAATTGAACTTGTTATGATGCAATTATAAAATAATCCAGATATCCTTTTTCGTTATCCCATTCCTTCAATCCACGATAATAGAACATCTTCAAATTGTCCTCAATGATAAACGGAATAATATTGTATTTTAGGCACTCCTTAAACATAATCAATCTGCCCACACGACCGTTTCCGTCCTGGAATGGGTGAATCCGCATCATCAGAAACAGTTAATTCAAAATGATTTCGATTTGTTTTTATAAAGCCCTCTTTTTGTAACTTTGATATCTCTGTAGACATTGCTGCACGATCAATACAAAGATAATCTGCCAGCTGCTGCCTATCAAAAGGAATATCAAAAGATAACGACGAATGTCTGATAGATTCTGCCGACAGATATGATAATAGTTTATCTCTCGTCGTTCGCTTCCCAACATGTGTGATCTTATCGTTCAGAATCAGTATCTTATTTGCCAGGACACTGACCAGATTACGGATCAGCTTCTGATGATGCTCACACGCAGTTGGACAGGTAATCAGAAGTCTTTTGACATTTAAGAGAATAATCTCACAATCCTCATCTGCTACCACACTGATATTTAAGACAGCTCTCTGGCTTGCTGCATACGGCTCACCAAAAAAATCTCCTGCGTGGCATTTTGACAAAATATTTCGATGTCCCCAGATGTCTTCTTGAATAATGAGGACGCAGCCGGACACCACAATCCCCATTACTTCGGTAATATCACCTGCTCTGAAAATATAAGAATCTCGCTTTTTAGAAATTGTTGTTGCGTTTACACAATGCAATATGGATAATATCTCGTTATCAGTTAGACCTTTAAAAAATGGACTGTTTCTTAGGATTGATAAATATTTTTGCAAAATAGTTCCTCCCTGTTGGAAATCAAACATACTAGTTGTATTTATAATACTATAATTCTAGCATAAACAAACGCTAAATACTATTGACGGAGGTTAAAAATGATAAGAAAGATTATAAAGATTGATAAAGAAAAATGTAACGGCTGTGGTGCCTGTGCATCTGCCTGCCACGAAGGCGCCATTGATATCATTGACGGAAAAGCAGAATTGGTGAGAGAACATTTCTGCGACGGACTAGGAGATTGTCTCCCTGAATGCCCTACCGGAGCCATCTCATTTGAGGAGAGAGAAGCTCCTGCATATGATGAAGAAGCCGTAAAAGAAGCTCAGAAGAAAATAGCTGCCAAAAACCGGGCAATATCCTCTCGCTCCGGCTGTCCTGGATCTAAAATCATGCAGATCAGACGAACTGAAACATCTGAGCCTGTAAAAGCCACTTCAACCGCAGATTCAGGATCAAAGCTTCAAAACTGGCCGGTACAGATTAAACTGGCTCCTGTTAATGCACCATATTTTAACGGCTCAAAGCTTTTAATCGCAGCTGATTGTACTGCTTACGCTTATGCCGCCTTTCATCAGGATTTTATTCGAAACAAGGTAACTTTAATTGGTTGTCCTAAATTAGATCAGGTGGATTATAGTGAAAAGCTGACTGCTATTATTCAAAATAATAACATTCAAAGTGTAACTATTGTCCGAATGGAAGTTCCTTGCTGTGGCGGCCTGGAAATTGCGGCCAAAAAAGCGCTTCAAGCTAGTGGAAAATTCATACCATGGCAGGTTGTAACAATAAGTATTGACGGGAAAATCATGGAGTAACGTCAGCAACCACCAGTTCAACTGGTGGTTTGCTATAGCCCCTCTATTAAGCCTCCCTGCACTTCTCATATGCAAAAAGTGCTGCACCAAGCGCTCCGCAAAGCTGTGCCTCATCGCAAATATACAGCTTTGCGCCGAGCTTTTCTTCAAGTGCATTTGTGATGCCTTTGTTCTTTGCCACTCCGCCGGTCATCATATACTCTCCCGGATTATCCTGCCCAAGCCTTGCTGCAAGTGCGCCTACCTTTGAAGCTACAGACATGTTTAGTCCGTGGATAATATCAGAAACAGCCTTGTTCTGTGCCACCAGCGATACTACCTCAGACTCTGCAAAAACTGTACACATGCTTGAAATCACAACGTTTTCCTTCCACTCAAGTCCCATGGTGCTCATCTCCTCGAGTGAAAGTCCGAGTGTCCTTGCCATCATCTCCAGAAAACGTCCGGTTCCTGCCGCACATTTATCGTTCATCAGGAAATTCTTCACAGCACCATTTTCATCTATACTGATTGCCTTTATATCCTGTCCACCTATGTCAATGACTGTGCGCACGTTGGGATTCAGATAATGCGCGCCTTTTGCATGGCATGTAATCTCTGTGATGCTGTCATCACCGCTGTTGATGTATGCACGACCATATCCTGTTGTAACAATCCTTACAATATCATCCTTTGATATACCGGCCTTTTCTACAGCCTTCTCCAGACTCTTTTCGGCGCTCATCATAGCGCCGCCACCTGTTGGAATAATCTTTGTCGATTTAATTTTTCCGTCCTGATCCAGTATCACCACGTCGGTGCTTGTTGAGCCGCTGTCAATTCCTGCTACATAGTATACTCCTGATTCCATCCTTCTTCTTGCCTCCTCGCTTATGCCTTTTGTAGGGTCCATGTCATCTGAGCCCTCTATTGTCTCTGCAAATGCCTGTATTCTTGTCAGAAGCTGCCCGGCACTCTGGCTTGTAAAATCCGTCTCAAGCTTTAAAAGAGGCACCTTAATATTATTCTTTATGCTTGCATACTCAAAACCATAGTAATCGCAGAACTTTATCGTGTGATATATGATGCCCTTAAGACTTGGGTCTAAAAAGAGCTGGTTTCTTCTTGTATTATTGTTCATTCTGGCACATGGCATCTGTCCGAGCAGACTCTCTGCATATGCTACAAAGAGAGTCTCATCATCCATATTTCTAAGATCCTTCTGTAAAATAATGAGATTTCTGCCGGATGTGCATGTCATATTTTCCACATCCATCTGCATATTTTCACGTATTGTCTTCTCAAGAATACTGCTCACATGCACACCCATAAGACCTATGTATGGCTTGCGCTCAGATTCAGGTTTTGCAAATGACTTTATAAAAAGCTCCCTGTCGAATGTCCTGTGCGAATATCTCTCATATGCTTTCTTCAAACGCAGAATTGACTGTGCAAATTTTATGTTCTCACACTCGTTATCCTCATGAGGCAGATCAAGCATATACAGGAATTTGCATTTCTTTGTATTCTCTATGATATCATAGACTCTGCGCATTGAATCACAGCAGTTCACGAGCACAATCTCCTCTACCTTGCCCTCGAGCACAGCCTGTATGACTGATTTGCCGAATCCGCAGAGATTCGCATGAGCTATCTTATCTGATTTATCAAAATTCTCCGGCATCTCCTCAAGCACAGCACATTCCTGTCCCAAGCCCTTAAACAGCTCTACCGGAGCATATTTACAAACATAATTTATCATCTGTTTTCCACTTTCTGAAATTGATTTATAGTAAATATCCACACACCGCACGAAATAACCGGTGTATTATTTCTAATTACGTTCCTGCTCTGTAAGCATCTCCACAAATGCCTGAAGCCTTGTGGAAATCTGTCCATCACTGGCATTTGCCGGATTGCAGCCGTCTCCGTCTAAAACCATAGTTGGAAGTCCTTCCCTCTCGAGTGAGCGCTTTATAAGGCTTGATGCACCGATTGTATTCTTACAGCCCCAGTGCGCAAAAAGTACTGCACCGTCTGCTCCAACTGTGTCGGCAAGCTCCTTTGCCTCCTCTATTCTCTGGTTCACGCTGCCATTATAAATGCAGTAAACCATTTTTTCGGCAAGTGCCTCGTAAGGATCATCCGACTCCATGCTTCTGAAACCATCCGCTATAAAATCGCTTGCACTGATATGGATTGTATCACTGTAATTGAACACATCCTTCACTGCATCCTGCAAAAACGGCATGGTGTGCATCCAAAGTACATGAAATCCATCGCCTGCCGGTGCACGTCTCACATCATCTCTCAGAAGCTGTGTGTATCTGACTGATTCATCAGTTCCTGCAAGCAGATGACACATGAAAAGCGCATACAGCTCATTTGTGAGAGTCGATGCAATATCATGTCCTTTTCTCAGGTGAAGCTGCCTGTAATAATTATTTGATGCAATTTTGCTCTTATCTACAGCCTTTTTCACAGACTCCTCTGTGATTTCTCTGCCGGTGACATCCTGTAAAAAACTCTTAAGCTCTCTAAGCTGCTTTGCTACATACATAACAGAGTCATAATTCTTCTCATATGGAACATCTATATAAAAGCTTGGTATTTCATATCTCTCCTTGAGATACGGAAATGTCATCATATTGCCATCGCATGCCAGGTTTGTATACACCATGCACTTTGGCTTTGGCACTATACCGTTTAAGGCTGCGCCCAGAAAAACCCTGTGATACGAGCACATAGTTTCCGGAAAGCCTTCCTTCTCAGTCTGCCTTAGAAAGGCCTGCTCGCATTTAGTTCCTGCAATAAAGCACGATAATGCCTCAACCGAATATGGTGTGAGACCTGCCGCCGTCAAAAGCTCACCCGGTACAAAAATACTGACCATGGCGGCATTTTCAGGCTTTGCAAGTGCCTGTATGATATTATTCATGACAATCTTTGCCACATACTGCCCTGACATTGGAAGCTTTCTGTCCGGAAATAATGCTAATCTCTTTTCCTGTAATCTATATCCTGCAAGCAAAAGCTTCCTCGCCTTAACAGGATCTTTTTCTGCTATCTCGCCTACTTTTTCTCCAAATTTATCCACTATACTCATGTGATATTTCAGCTCTTTTCTATATTCAAATATATATATATTCGGTTCACCATACTATTATAGCAATTGTGCACAAAAAGTAAACTCTCATTTTAGCTATATTGCACTATAATTATTGTCAGATATCCTTTTGCTTCGGTAAGCTCATCCAGCCCCCTGTACACACGCTCAGACTCCATGCCACAGTTTGTCACACCATACACTGTCATTTTCTTTTTTCTGATAGCATCTCCTGTGCGAAGCACCTCTATAAGCTCTGCAAGCTTCTTTCCGGATTTCATATATACACAGGTTCCACCGTAGCCCACAGTATCCCTCACATCATACGAAGCCGGTATGATATGTATCTCATCCATCATCTCACCAAGCGAAGTACCAAGCCGCGCTGCAGCTGCACAAAACGACGGTACACCACTTATCATCACTGCCGTAAAACCTGCCTGCATGACACGCTTATGGATATACATATATGTCGAATACACGCTTGGATCGCCGATTGTAAGCATTGCCACATTTTTGCCTGCTTCAAGCTCACTTACTATGTCACTGTATATCTTATTGTGTGATATAGTAAGCTTTTCCTTGTCCTTTATCATTGGAAACGGAGTGCACATAATATGTTTTTTCTCTATCTCCGGTAAAACAGCCTGCACTATGCTGTACGCATAGCATTCCTCTTTTGAAACTGCAGGGATTGCAATTATATCACATGCTTTTATCGTATTGATAGCCTTCAAAGTCATAAGCTCGGGATCTCCCGGACCTACACCGATGCCATATAACACACCAATATTATTTTTATTGTCATCACCGGCTCTTTCTATCTGCTTGTCCATCTTTATAATTTCCTGCTTTCTATACCACATTTACAAGTAATGAATTCCTAACAAAATCATCACAAATCGATATCATATATTCTTCTTGTATCAATTATCGTCTCTGCACCCTTATCATCCACAACTATCATCAGGTGCCCTATGCTATCAAGCTTTTTAAGATACCCTGTCACATGCTCATAGCTGCCCCCCTCCTTGTGCTCATCCGGCACAAAATATGTCACCTCAAAATAATTCTCTGCCATGGTGTTTATGACATTTTCGTCATATAAACTGTCTGAATTGAAATTATACTTTCTATAAAGCATAATGAGCTCATTCATTTTCTCATCAAGCTCTCTTTTTTTGTCCTCATCAGGCTCATGCCACTCGTTTGTTAGCCTCGCTGTCTCTGCAATAGCCTCCTCATGACCTGTAAGTGCCGCAAAAGGTGCAAACTGTGCTGAGCGGTCCCATATAGACATCTGCGGATGTACCTTTGACACATGATGTGGTAAATCTATAATATCATCATATTTTCCCATGCCATGCTCCTTATATACTTTTTCGTAACTATTATAAACCACTAAGAAAATCCGATTAAGAACCACAGCGGTTGCTGCTATGCCTTGTGTCCGCCAATCTGATTGTTCCTTGAAATAGTTGTGGCACCCTCCTCAAGATTCATACCCTTTAGCATGGCATTTTTTCCATATTTCTTCTTGACGGAAATCATAGCCTCCTGAAGCTTTCTCTCCTTGGAAAGCGCCTCATCCTCTTTTAGCTTTTCCTTAGCCCTCTCCTGATAATCTGTAAATAAATCAAGCTGCTCAAACTGCTCACTTTCCTGCACCTTGCTCTCATCACAGACCCTGTTTGCCACCACAGTAATCCTTCGTGTCAGAAGAGAAGGATCTATGATACGGTCATAAAGCTCCATCACCGCATCCATGATGATGCGCGTGGATGACGTATAACGCCCTAAATTTGCTGTACCATGTGCATGCTTTGGAACCTTTCTGCCGTATCGGTCTATGGTAATCTCACCTGTATAATCTCTGTGTGTACCTTTTTTACCGCCAATACTGTCTCTGCCTTTATTATTTACTGCATGGTCATAATTATTGCCCAAACAGCTATCAGCCTTATTAGACAGATTTGCAATATCATACCCTATAGTGAGTACTATCTGGTCTGTAACCAGCCTCTTATCTACCAGATCAAGCACAAGAAGGTCCGTCATCTCACGCACAATAAGCTTTGTCTTCTCATAATCATACGGCTCCTGAAGCACCTGCCCTGAACTGATGCTGTTGGTCTGCGGTCTGTATGCCTTGATATCAGCTATTGTAACAGGCTCATACCCCCATGCATGATCTATAAGAAGCTCTGCATTGATGCCAAACATCTTATACAGCTTTTCCTCATTGTAAAAATCATTCGAACCGCCTGTTGAGCACCTGGCCACATCTCCCATTGTATACATGCCGGCTGCCTCGAGCTTTTTGGCATAACCTGCTCCCACTCTCCAGAAATCGGTAATCGGCCTGTGGTCCCATAGCTTTCGCCTATAGCTATTCTCATTAAGCTCTGCTATACGCACTCCTCGTTGATCAGGCATGGCATGCTTTGCCATAATATCCATGGCTATCTTGCACAGATACAGATTGGTACCAATGCCGCAGGTTGCCGTGATACCGGTATCCTTAAGGACATCGTCTATCATCTTAGACGCAAGCTCCCTTGCCGTCATGTGATAAGTGCGAAGATAGTGTGTCACATCCATAAAAACCTCATCTATCGAGTAAACACTGATATCCTCAGGTGCGATATACTTAAGATAAATATTGTATATGCGTGTACTGTAATCCATATACAAAGCCATACGCGGCGGTGCAACAATGTATGTCAGCTCATACTCAGGATGTGCGTCAAGCAGATTCGCATTATATGATGCATACTCAAAGCCTGCCTTTGTGCTTTCTGTTATATCATTTTCTGCTATATCAATTTCTGTTACATATTTTTTTCTTTCATCCGGATTGCCCTCAGTCTGGAGTCTTTTTTGCTGTTCACCTGCTGATTGTTTTCTGTCAGATTGTTCGCCCTCAATTTGTCGGCTTCTCTCCACTGTCCCGACAGCATGTCCACTCGCCATAAGCTTCGACAGACGCAGCTTGTTTACCTCCTTCACACGCTGTACCACCTCAAAAAGGCGCGCCCTGCCCGGTATGCCATATGCCTTAAGAGCCGGCGATACTGCAAGACAGATAGTCTTCTCCGTGCGGGTTGGATCTGCCACGACCAGATTAGTGGTCAGAGCATCCTTTCCCCTCTCTCTGCACTCTACTGATGCGTAAAATGATTTTAAATCTATTGCCACATAAATGTGCTCTTCATTATGCTTGTCCATACTGCAATTCTACATTGATTACGCTTAATTGTCAAGAACATATGTTTGTGTATGTGGATTATTGTCACTACATAAGAAAATGCCACTACAGCACAGTTTAATGCATCTGCAAGCCTTACGCAGTCACTTAGTGGCTGTTAGAATTATATCCGCACACAACAATGCCCCGCCAAGGATGGCGGGGCAAGGCGTTATGTGCCATGGACGGCACATAAAAGCCGGTTGTGTCATGGTCTATAACAAACTGAATATATAATTCTTACAGCCTCTTAGTGACGCAGTACCGGCTTACGGATGCATTAAACTGTGCTGTAGTGGCATTTTCGTACTATAACCACTATGAATCACTAAGCTTTAAAACACTACACTACAAGGAAGAACTTCACAAGGAAAAGAAGCGAAATAGCATAAGTAAGGATAGAAACCTCCTTTGCTTTTCCTGTAAAGACCTTGAGTACAGTATATGTGATAAGTCCAAGACCTATACCATGTCCGATAGATCCGGAGATAGGCATTGCAATAAGCATGAGTGCTACCGGAGCAACCTGTGAGAGATCTTCGAAATCCACCTTCTTAAGACCGCCAAGCATCAGGATACCAACATAGATAAGTGCTGATGATGTTGCTGCGGCAGGAATGATTGCTGCAAGCGGTGCTATAAAGATGCATGCAAGGAACAGGATACCTGTTGTGAAAGCTGTAAGACCTGTTCGTCCACCGGCCTCTACACCTGATGCAGACTCAACAAAAGTTGTTACTGTAGATGTACCTGTTACGGCACCAACCACTGTGGCAACTGAATCGGAAACCAAAGCCTCCTTCATGTTTGGCATATTTCCCTCTTTGTCAACCATTCCTGCTCGTGATGCAGTACCAACAAGTGTTCCGATGGTATCAAACATATCTATGATACAGAATGTGATGATGAGTGAAATTGCTGTAAACCATCCAATACTGATGAAATCCTTGAAATCGAACTTGAACAGTGTTGTATCTGCCATATCCTTAAACTGTGGTACAAATGAAGCTGTTGCAAGTGATGCAAAAGGATTTGTTCCAAAGAATATAGCCTCTCCTGCCCAGTAAACTACACAGGCTGCAAGCATACCAAAAAGTACTGCTCCGTTGACGCCCTTATGAGCTAAAATAATGATAACAAAAAGTCCGATGAACATAGTCACAACAGTGAGCACCATTGAAGAATATCCATCTGTCATATTTGTTTTGGCAAGTCCCGGTGTGAGTGCACCGAAGAAATCCTTCATCACATAAAATGGTCCACCATCCTTTGAGTAAACACCGGCATTTGAGCCAAAGCCGATATTTAAAAGCATAAGACCGATAGCCGGTGAAATACCCATGCGGACACCATAAGGAATGGCATCTACTATCTTGTCACGGATATTGAATATTGAAAGTATGAAGAATAAAATACCCTCAATAAGGATGATACACAGTGCAGCCTGGAATGAATCAACATATGACAGGCCTGTGATGCTTACGATATTGGCAACTACTACAGCAAAGAAGCTGTTAAGTCCCATACCCGGAGCCAGTGCAAATGGCTTGTTGGCAAGAAATGCCATGACAAACATTCCGACTGCCGAAGCAATACATGTTGCCAGGAACACTCCGTTCCATAATGCTTTTGTTCCCTCAGCACCAAATCCGGTGAGGAGGTTTGGGTTAAGAGCAATGATGTATGCCATGGTCATGAATGTTGTCAGACCGGCAAGAATCTCTGTCTTGACCGTTGTGTTGTTTTGTTTGAGTTTGAAGATTTTTTCTAACATTTTTCTTCCTTTCCTTTTATTTTTTTTGCAGCTGTTATCCGCTTTCCTACTACAGGCGCCTGTTAATAGCTGCATTGTATATAAAATTGTGAATCACAATTGATTCCTTGTTTTTTCCACGAACTCACTCGTGAAAACATCAAGTGTAACCGGCTTTGAATAGAAATAGCCCTGAATAATATTACAGCCAAACTGCTGTAATAGCCTTACCTGCTCCTCATTCTCTGCCCCCTCGGCAACACACTCTATGCCAAGCTCCATAATCATGGATATGAGGTGCTTTAACATAATCCTGCTCTTCTCATTGCTCTCGAGATTCTTGACCAGGGAACGGTCAATTTTAGCAATGCTGAACGGAAACTTAAAGAGCATCTCAAGATTTGAGTACTTCGTGCCAAAGTCATCCATCGAAAGGCGAAAGCCCATTGAAATCAGCGACTGCGCGATATTATTTATCAATACAATATCCATATCACCAACAGACTCTGTTATCTCTATCTGAACAAGCCCCTCCGGGAGATCATACCTGTTCATTATCTCCTTCACCTGATCCAGGAGGTCTGCATATTCCAGTGTATTTTTTGAAAAATTCACAGATACCGGAACCACTCTCCTGTCACTTATACAGCGAAGCTTCTGCGCCTTGCATACCTCATCAAGTACAAATAAATCAATAAGATGCGAGCATCTGTTTTCTTCTAAAATCTCGATAAAATGAATTGGCCCTACAACGCCATGAGCCTCATCAAAAAATCTGATAAGGGCCTCCGCCCCGACTGTGATGCCTGTTCTTGAATCAACCTTCGGCTGATAATACACCATGAAGCTTCCCTTTTCAATCTCAGAAACCACATCCTTAAATACCTTATTTCTCATTATACTGTCAAGACTCTTAAGCTTTGCGTCCTTTTCAATATCATACATTAAGCGAACCTCTGAGAGCTGCCTTGCTATGTCGGGCTTGTCCGTCCAACTAAAGCCTGTCGATACAGAGACATCCAGATCATCAAGGCTTTCCCTTACTATCCTGACAAGTCCCATAAATGATTTTTTATCAATATCCTTGCAAAAAACAACTATCTCATCCTGCTCGTACCTGTATATATCATAGCCTGTAAAAACGTCCCTGATCACATCTGCAACCATCTTAAGACGCGCATTTCCTGCCATATACCCAAATTTTTCATTTATATCTGAAAGCCTTATGATATCTGATGCAAATACTCCCATAAAGCTGCAGTCATACTCCACATAGCTCTCTCCCAAATTATTAAAGGTCTCTCTCTTTCTTAAGCCTGTGACCTGGTCAAAATTGAGCCTGTACTCATACTCTGCCCTCGCCTTCTCATAAAACAGACTATTCGATATTGAAATACCAATCATTTCAATCAAATCCAGACTTCCTGAATTGGCTCTTGGATTCATAACCACGATGGCACCAAAGCATTGTTCCCCCTTGTTTAGAAGAACAGCAGATGTAGACCATATTCTGACATCAGCCATACGCTTGAATAAATCCCTGTATTCACCCTCAATTGACTGAATATCACTTATAAACACACGGCCGGTGTCATTAAACAGAGCGAGAAAATCTGTAATTGCACCTCTTGAAACAGATTCATTAACCACCTTTGCCATAATCTTAGCACTTGGTATATGTATCTCCTCAATTGTGTCCCACGCACTCTCTCCATTATAAATGACAGCCACACAATCTGCATTATAAAACTCTCTAAGCAGCCGTAAATAGTTCTTATACCCCAAGCCTTCGGTGGTATCATTAACAGCATCAATGAAATTCTGCATAAACGACCTGTAGCTGATTATCCGTCTCATAACAGCATTCAGCTTTGACTCATCACTCAAATCTATCATCTTGAGCAGTCTATAGCCATTATAATCCTTATGATTCAGCTTGATTATGAGCTTCTTTTCGCCTAAAAGCTTTGCAACTATATTGTCGGGATGATCCTTTCCTGAAAAAACCGATACTCTGTATCCCTGCTCTTTTTTCCGTAAAAACAAATCAATAAACCCATCCTCAAACGGCTTTGAAATAAATTCATCAATCTGAGATGCTGTCATAACGCTTGAATTTCTGATAGCCTTATTGACAAATACTATTCTACGGCTCTCCTCATCTACTGCAAGTATATAGTCCGGCATTTCATCATACGAGAATATCTCCCTATCTGACATCCTGCAGGATACATCTGTAATGGAAGGAGCGCAGGAATTATGCGGAACGGTTATATCATTTTTCCTGATAGAATTGAAAAACGATATGCGATTCTTTCCCTGCCTCTTTGAGTAATACATAGCCTGATCCGCCTCATAGTACAGATCCTTAAAGGTCAGCTCTCTGTCATCGCCGGTAGTCATGCCGATTGATGCAGAATACTCCATATCAAAGATAATATTCTTCAGTCTTCCTGACAGCTTTACGCAGAACTCGTCCACAGCATCACTGTCCTCTAATCCAAATACGATCGCTGCAAACTCATCACCGCCAAGCCTGCCAACTATACCATTGGCTCCAACTGCTTCCTTAAGCACCTGTCCTGTCTGGCTTAATACACTATCCCCTACATTGTGTCCCAAGGTGTCATTTACTATCTTGAAATCATCCACATCAAGCATCACAAATAAAAGCTTTGTTCCCTTTTGCCTGATAAGTGATGTACATTTATTCTCAAATGCAAGGTGATTGTATGTTCCTGTCAGCGAGTCCAAAAGCCCCTTTTCATCTCTGATATCAAACATTACTCCAACTACCATACATACCTTTTTATCCAAATCAGGTATGCTGACCATGTACATCTCAACCGGCTTGCTCTTGCCATCCTCTGATATAAAACTAAGCTGGAATGCAGCACGCATAGGCCGAAGCAGACATTTATCAAGCTGCTTTTTGAAGCATTCGATGCTGTCTGCCGGACACTCTGACATGTATGTGTCAATATTTTGTTTAAAAACCGGATATACTGTCTCCTGAGCCGGAGAAGAGTTGACTATTTTGAAAATATATGCCTCATCATCTTCCACATAGTACTCAAACATGCGCTCATGATTGTTTTCTGCAACAATCTTCATCAGCTCATAGTAAGCCTCTGTTATTCTATCTGTAATTCTTCTCCCTCTGTTACGCTTATCTTCCATGCGGAAACCCCATTATCTACAACATATTCATAAACTTTGCTTCAAACTAAATTCTTATCAGTGCTTTTCAATTTCCTCAAATACTCTGTCAGCCACCCGCGGCAGCTCAGAGAATTTGCGAATAGCAGGCACATCGTCATCTATTGTGCCGAACCCGTATGCTGCATGGATGAACTTAACTCCTGCCTTTTTGCTGGAATCGTAGTCTCCCTGTATGTCACCTACATACACTGCCTCATCTATATTATTGCGCTCTACAATAAGCTTTATGTTTTCTGACTTCTCAAGCTCATTGTTGCCGTAGCACTCAGTATCCTTAAAATACCTGCCAAGTCCGTGGTACGCAAAAAAAGACTCTATATAACCACGCTGGCAATTGCTGACTATATAAAGGTCATATCTTTCTGACAGCTCATCAAGTGTCTTTTCAACATCAGGATAAAGCTCTCCCCCATGAACGGTCAGGTAATCGTTTTCTTCTCTATAGCATACATTAATTAACTCATCTCTGCAAGTACAATTAGGAAAGATAATGGATGCAAGTACATCCATTGTCTTTCCCATTACTGAATACATATCTTCTTTTGTGATAGGTGCCCTCTCATAGCCATAATCTGCTATGGCCTTATTCCATGATTTTGCCACATTCTCTGCCGAATCCCAGAGAGTGCCATCCATATCAAAAATAATACCCTTATGCTTCATCTATAGCCTTTCCGATATCATGTCTCATGTATTTATTATCAAACTGTACCCACTCTGTTGCCTCGTAAGCCTTGGCTCTGGCCTCCTTGAGTGTGGCGCCTGTTGCAGTGATACCAAGCACCCTTCCTCCGTTTGTGACGATATTGCCGTCAGCATCAAATTTGGTGCCGGCATGATAGCAGTAATAATCCTCTTTGCCGTCAAACTTCTCAAAGCCAGTTATCTTAAAGCCCTTCTCATACTTGACAGGATATCCGTCTGATGCCAGAACCACGCATACGCATGCATTGTCCTCAAACTGAAGATCTATTGTGTCAAGAGTTCCGTCTACACAGGCCTCCATCACATCAATAATATCATTCTTCATACGTGGAAGCACAACCTGTGCCTCAGGATCTCCGAATCTTGCATTGTACTCAAGCACCTTTGGTCCATCCTCTGTGAGCATGAGTCCGAAAAAGATAACTCCTGTAAAAGGTCTGCCCTCTTTAGCCATAGCATCTACAGTTGCCTGATAAATATACTTCTTGCAGAAATCATCGACCTCATCGGTATAGAACGGACTAGGTGAGAAATTACCCATGCCGCCTGTATTAAGGCCTGTATCACCATCGCCTGCACGCTTATGATCCTGCGCAGATGACATAATCTTGATAGTCTTTCCGTCTACAAATGAAAGCACTGAAACCTCACGGCCCGTCATGAACTCCTCAACTACCATGGTGTTTCCGGCTGTTCCGAACTTCTTGTCCTCCATGATGGTTCTGACACCCTCTTTTGCCTCCTCAAGAGTATTACAGATAAGTACACCCTTTCCAAGAGCAAGTCCGTCTGCCTTTAACACAATAGGGAACTTTGCTGTCTCTAAATATTTAAGTGCCTCTTTGGCATCAGTAAAATTCTCATATGCCGCAGTAGGGATATTATACTTTTTCATGAGATCCTTTGAAAATGCCTTTGAGCCCTCAAGAATAGCTGCATTCTTCTTTGGTCCGAAACACTTGAGCCCTGCCTTTTCAAACTCGTCAACGATACCACCTACAAGCGGATCATCCATGCCGATGATTGTAAAATCAATGGCATTATCCTTTGCAAATGATACGAGCTTATCAAACTCCATCGCACCGATTGGCACACACTCTGCAAGTGCAGCGATACCTGCATTGCCCGGTGCACAGTATATCTTGTCAACGCGTGAGCTCTTTGCAACAGCCCTGCATATTGCATGCTCTCTTCCGCCGCTTCCTACTACTAATACCTTCATTTTTGCCTCCTATACCTAAGCTATATATAAGCTTTTCATTGTCCGGTAATCATAATCTACCTGTGTTTACATACTAATTACTTACAGCACTGTCATTACTTCTCATCTATAATAACATGTCCGTCTTCTACTGACACCCTGCCATTTGCTATCAGGTCGATAGCGTGTGGCATGATTTTCCACTCAGCCTGCTCCATAACCCTGCGCTGAAGCACCTCAGGTGTGTCACCCTGCTTTACCTCGACTGCCTTCTGTAAAATAATAGGGCCTGTGTCCGTGCCTTCATCCACAAAGTGGCAGGTGGCACCTGTCACCTTCACACCGCGTGCAAGCACTCCCTCATGCACCTTAAGACCATAGTAGCCTGTGCCGCAGAAAGATGGTATGAGCGATGGATGGATATTTATGATTTTGTTTCTGTACTGCTTTATCATCTCAGGTGGAATCACTACCAGAAAACCTGCCAGTACGACTAAATCCACATGATATGAATTAAGCTGCTTTAAGAAATCTTCATTGAAGGCAGCTCTGCTTTCATAGCTCTTTGGCGAGATGCATACTGCCTTTATTCCAGCCTTTTTAGCTCTCTCAAGTGCATATGCATCTGCGTTGTTGCTGATAACAACCTCTATCTGTGTGTTTGTAATTGTTCCGTTATCTATTGCATCTATGATGGCCTGAAGATTAGTGCCGCCACCCGATACACATACTGCAATTTTCATTCTTTTTCCTCGCAACGATGTATACAATTATTAACAATATATTGAATGTTATTATACGAGATCTACACCCTTCTCGCCGTCAATAATCTTTCCGACTACGTATGGTGTATCTCCGGCAGACTTCATAGCCTCCATAGTCTTGTCCACGTCTGCAAGGTCCACTGCGACAATCATTCCAAGTCCCATGTTGTAGGTATTGTACATCATCTGCTCCTCGACATTTCCCTCTCTAGCCATCATTTTAAAGATTGGTGGAACAGGATAGCTGTTTTTCTCAACTACGGCACGTTTGCCATCGATGAGCATACGTGGGATATTCTCATAGAAGCCGCCGCCTGTGATATGACTGCAGGCCTTTACTGTGACGCCTGCATCCTTTACAGCCTTAAGAGCCTTTACATAGATTCTTGTAGGGGCAAGAAGTGCCTCTCCAAGTGTAGTGCCAAGCTCCTCATGATATGTATTTAATGTCTCCTTGTCCATCTTGAAAATCTTTCTGACAAGTGAAAATCCATTTGAGTGTACGCCTGTTGATGCCATTCCGATAAGTACATCACCATCCTTTAATCCCTCGCCTGTGATGATGTCCTTTCTGTCAACCACACCAACTGCAAAGCCTGCAAGGTCATACTCATCCTCAGGCATAAGACCCGGATGCTCTGCTGTCTCACCACCAACGAGTGCACAGCCTGACTGCTTACAGCCCTCTGCCACACCGCTTACGATTGTAGCAATCTTCTCCGGATAGTTCTTTCCACATGCTATATAATCAAGGAAAAATAATGGCTCACCGCCTGCACATGCCACATCATTTACGCACATGGCAACTGCATCGATTCCGATTGTATCATGCTTGTCCATGATGAAAGCAAGCTTTACCTTAGTTCCGCAGCCATCTGTTCCCGATAAAAGCACCGGATCCTCCATATCCTTGATGGAAGCAAGTGAGAACGCTCCTGAGAAGCCTCCGAGACCACCTAACACCTCCGGTCTCATAGTCTCCTTTACATGCTTTTTCATAAGCTCTACTGACTTGTAACCTGCCTCGATATCAACACCTGAATTCTTGTAATCCATTATTGTTCCTCCTAATAATCTGCAATTCGTTCAATACCTATAGTATACCTTCATAGTGCTAAATTTTCCAATTATATATTGTAATTATTCTTATTAGTTTTACTAATATAATATATCTTTTATAGAAATAATACTTATAATTTATTTCATGGATTATATTGACATCAGACATTCATCGTCCTACACTATCCATGCAAATAAATATTTAGATTTGAACGATTAATAATACAAAAGAAAGCAAGGAGAACAACAAATGCTTAAACAGATAAAAAATTTTCTGATAATGACACTCAGTATCACCATCATGGCAATCGGTGTATACTATTTCAAGTTCCCAAACAACTTCACCTTCGGTGGCGTAACCGGTGCCGCAGTTGTTTTTGCAAAAATAACCCCTCTCTCAGCGAGTATGTTTTCTACTATTGTGAACATGCTTCTGCTTGCAGTGGGCTTTTTCTTCCTTGGCAAAGGCTTTGCTATTAAGACCACCTATGCCACAATACTTTTATCTGTTGAGCTTCTGGTGCTTGAAAAGCTTGACCCGCTCACTCATCCGCTCTCAAACGAGCCAATGCTTGAGCTGATTTTTGCCATCGCTCTTCCTGCAATCGCATCTGCACTGCTTTTCTATGTAGGGGCTTCAAGTGGCGGAACCGATGTCATCGCCATGATTGTAAAAAAATATGCACATGTAGAAAATATCGGCATGGCTTTATTTCTCACCGACCTCGTCATGATTATCATCGCCTGCTTTGTGTTTGACATAAAGACTGCTCTGTATTCATTTGTCGGACTTGTTGTGAAATCATTTATGATTGATGCAATCATCGAAAATATCATGCTCAGAAAATCCATAATGCTTATCTGCGATGACAAGGATGTGATATGCGATTATATTACTAACACGCTGGAGAAAAGTGCCACCTATGTGGAGGCACGAGGTGCTTACACCGGTGAGAGAAACTATATCGTTTTCAGCACTCTCACAAAGAAGCAGGCCATAGAGCTTAGAAGCTTCATACATCAGAATAAGCTACACGCTTTTATGTCTGTGATGAGCACCAGTGAAGTATTTGGTAAGGGATTTTCTTCTCTGTAAATTCATTAAAAATCTTCCCTTACCTGTACTTCAGGCTGTATCCGTCCTTCTTCCATAAAATCATCTGAAAACATATCCAGACTACTAAGCAATCCAGTCCATTCATTATCCTTCGCTATAAGAAAAAACATAACAGAACACCTCCTTTTTCATTTAGTCTATAATTTCGAATAAGCTGCATCGTTTCTGGAAAGAAGATATACACAATACTGATTCATACTGATACCTTCCCTCTTAGAATGTTCTGCAAGGGAACGATGAAGACTTCGTGGAATTCTAAGTTTAAACTGTCCAGAATAATCCTCTAAGCTGTCCGGCTCATGGATTTCAATACCATCTTCCATAGCAGCTTCTAACCATGCTTTCTTGGCATCTAAAGCGTTTGCGACAGCGGATTCTACTGTTTCTCCGCAGGTAATACATCCCGGGAGCTCCGGAAATGAAACCACAAAACCACCCTCATCCTTATCCTCTACAATTTCCATACGATAATTCATTGTAAAATAATCATTCAGCGTTTTCATCATTCACCGCCTCACTTTCCACAATCTGTTTTACCATCTCAACATACACTTTTTTGATAGGTTCATGCTTCGGTATCGTAATCGGTTGACATCCGGCTTTTCTGAACGTATAATGACTGCTTCCGCCCTTTGGGGCATTCATTACATATCCATAGCTTTCCAATACCTTACGCAATTCATCAAACCGGAGGTCTTTTGACAAAGCACATATTCTCGTTAATAGTTTATCCCATTTTGACATTCTGAATACCTCCTATCTATATTATACGTGGTATCACATTTGGTGTCAATGACGTTTATTAAAAGAATTTTGCATGACCGTTTTTGTCAAAAGCCTTCTGTATTTGCTTATCATCTCTGACATAAATATTGATAAGGTCATTAACTACAAAACAGCCATAACCGCGATTTTCCTTTTCAATCGCAGCTACGGCTGTTATATTTACATGAACTAATTTATTTCAAAAACTAGTGCTTCGGAATAAGCTTCTCTGTACCACCCATGTATGGCTGAAGTGCCTTAGGGATATTTACAGAGCCATCTGCATTCAGGTTGTTCTCAAGGAATGCGATAAGCATACGTGGTGGAGCAACAACTGTGTTGTTAAGAGTATGTGCAAAGTATTTCTTGCCATCCTCGCCCTTTACACGAATCTTAAGACGTCTTGCCTGTGCATCGCCTAAGTTAGAGCAGCTTCCAACCTCGAAGTACTTCTTCTGTCTTGGTGACCATGCCTCTACGTCGCATGATTTAACCTTGAGATCTGCGAGGTCTCCTGAACAGCACTCAAGAGTACGGACAGGCACATCGAGACTTCTGAAAAGCTCTACTGTGTACTTCCACATCTTCTCATACCATTCCTTTGAATCCTGTGGCTTGCAGACAACAATCATCTCCTGCTTTTCAAACTGATGGATACGGTAAACACCTCTCTCCTCAATGCCGTGTGCACCCTTTTCCTTACGGAAGCAAGGTGAGTAGCTTGTAAGTGTGTATGGAAGCTTTGACTCATCGTTTATTGTATCGATGAACTTACCAATCATTGAGTGCTCAGATGTGCCGATAAGGTAGAGATCCTCTCCCTCAATCTTGTACATCATGGCATCCATCTCCTCAAAGCTCATAACGCCTGTTACGACATTTGAACGAATCATGAATGGTGGGATACAGTATGTAAAGCCCTTTCCAATCATGAAGTCACGCGCATATGCTGTCATGGCTGAGTGAAGACGTGCAATATCTCCCATCAGATAATAGAAACCGTTTCCTGCAACCTTTCCTGCTGCATCGAGATCTATTCCGTCAAATCTCTCCATGATATCTGTATGATAAGGAATCTCGAAATCAGGAACAACAGGCTCACCAAACTTCTCGTTCTCCACGTTGAAGGTATCATCCTTTCCGATTGGAACTGATGGATCGATGATGTTTGGAATCTTCATCATATCCTCAAGCACCTTGTCCTGATACTCTTTCTCGAGCGGCTCAAGCTCTGTGAGACGCTTTGAAATCTGTGCTACCTCAGCCTTTACAGCCTCAGCCTCTTCCTTCTTGCCCTGTGCCATAAGAGCACCAATCTGCTTAGAGACCTGATTCTTCTTTGCACGAAGATCATCTGCCTCCTGCTGTGCTTCTCTGGCCTTCTTGTCATACTCGATTACTTCATCAACGAGCGGAAGCTTGTGGTCCTGGAATTTCTTTTTAATATTTTCTTTTACGAGATCCGGATTCTCTCTTAAAAACTTTAAGTCTATCATAATTCCTCCAAAGTATTATGTTTTTATAACTTATAACATTTTACTCTGAAAACCCTTAAAATGCAAGAGGATACTTGTCAGTAAGTGTCTTGATGATAGCCTTTGCAGGCTCAACTGCGCTCTCGCCCTCTTTGATGATCATGGCGATTGCCTCTGCAACCTTGTCAAAATCATCCTCCTTTAAGCCTCTTGATGTAGCAGCAGGTGTTCCGAGACGGATACCGCTTGTGACAAATGGCTTCTGTGGGTCGTTAGGAATAGTATTCTTGTTGGCTGTGATATGAGCCGCATCGAGAAGCTTCTCGATTGATTTTCCTGTGAGACCAAACGGAGTTAAGTCTACAAGCATGAGGTGGTTGTCTGTGCCGTCTGATACAATCTTGATGCCACGGCTCTGAAGACCCTTGCAAAGTGCCTGTGCGTTCTTTACAATCTGCTTCTGATACTCCTTGAACTCAGGCTGTAATGCCTCCTTGAAGCAGACTGCCTTTGCAGCAATAACGTGCATGAGAGGTCCACCCTGGATTCCCGGGAAAATAGCCTTGTTGAAATTGTACTTATCCTGCATCTCCTGACTGCAGAGAATCATTCCTCCTCGAGGTCCGCGGAGAGTCTTGTGTGTAGTGGTTGTAGTGACATGTGCATATGGGATTGGACTTGGATGAAGTCCTGCGGCTACAAGTCCTGCGATATGAGCCATATCAACCATGAGCACTGCGTCTACCTTGTCTGCAATCTCTCTGAAACGCTTGAAATCTATAGTTCTCGCATATGCAGATGCACCTGCGATAATCATCTTTGGCTTGCACTCAAGGGCGATCTCCTCTACCTTGTCGTAATCTATGAAGCCCTCGTCATTTACTCCATAAGGCACTACATGGAAATATGAGCCTGAGAAGTTGACCGGTGAACCATGTGTGAGGTGTCCGCCGTGGTCAAGATTCATTCCCATAATGGTATCGCCCGGCTTTAAGATGGCGAACTGTACTGCCATGTTGGCCTGAGCACCTGAGTGCGGCTGTACATTTACATACTCTGCGCCGAAAAGCTTCTTGGCTCTTTCTCTGGCAAGCTCCTCTACCTCGTCCACGCACTCACAGCCTCCATAGTATCTTCTTCCCGGATATCCCTCAGCGTACTTATTGGTGAGGATGCTTCCCATAGCTGACATAACAGCAGGGCTTACCCAGTTCTCAGAAGCAATAAGCTCGATGTGGCTGTTCTGGCGCTCAAATTCGTCTGTGATGGCGCTTGCAATCTCCTGATCTTCTTTCTTGATGTCGTCAAGTGTATACATATATGTGTCTCCTTTTCTTTATTGCAAAATACTTGCATTATTTACCGCAATTATATGCTTTTCTGTGATTTATTACTTTGATGCGCTACCGCATAAAAATAATCCTTGCTACAATTCTACTATTTAAAGCAGAAAGTGGCAAGGATTATTTGATATATCCTTCATATTTAATTCTAATAAGTAACTATATCCAAATCAAATAACTAAAATCACATATATGAATACATTTAAAAAATACGGTCATCCTATAAAAAAGGAGGTCTGAAAACATGACTACTGACCAAAAAGAAAAACGAAATGATGAATATAACAAATATGTAAAGCGCGTCACACCTACTCACTGCCTTTCTGCAAACATGCTAAAGGCATTTATACTCGGTGGCATCATATGCACTATCGGACAGCTCATAGTAAATACCTGCACACAATACTTTGGGTTAAGCAGCGATGAAGCCTCTGCCTGGTGCAGCATGATTTTGATTCTCATAAGCTGCATACTGACAGCGCTAAACCTGTATGCACCACTCGCAAACTGGGGAGGTGCCGGTGCTCTCGTTCCTATAACAGGCTTTGCAAACGGAGTATGCTCATCCGCATGTGAATTTCAGGTGGAGGGACAGGTATTTGGCATAGGCTGTCAGATATTTAGGATTGCAGGTCCTGTGATACTGTACGGCATATTTTCAAGCTGGGTGCTTGGTGTGATATACCTTGTTGTAACGAGCTTGTGATTGATTAGCATTTATGGCAATTCTTGTGTAGGTAAATGTGGGTGTGCTTTCACTAATACCACTGTACATCATAGATTTTAAGTTTTTCTGCAAACTAAATATTGGTTTACAGCGCAAGATAGCACTTGCAAAGGAGCGCGGACATGTGGCGAGAGGCATGATTGTGAAGGAGGATGCAAAGAGGCTCGTTGTCAATAATTCACAATCCGCTTACAGCTACTGGGCTGCCAGATACACATATACTGTAGACGGAAAGGAGTACCACAAGCGTTTTTCATGCGATAACAGTCGGATGTGATACCTTTTTGGCACAAAAAATCCGCTATACCAAATACAATGGTTAGCGGATTTTTGCTATTTACATTTTGATAAATTATTCATGCCTGATGCTACACAGTCTCAGGCACCTTATAGCCTGCTTCACTCATTAATTTTTCAAACTCACCGACACTGACACCGGCTTCCTCTGCTGCAGTATCAATATCGAGCTTGCCCTTTGTTACCAGAGTAAACAGCATCTTATTTGCACCTTTTTCTATACCTTTTTCTATACCTATTTCCATCCCTTCCTCGATAGCATCAGCTCTTTCAAGCTCAAGCTGCCTGTCAAATTCATAATTTAACTGCATACTCTTCGTCACCTCACTTCTGTAAGTCTTTAGAAACTCCTTCAGAATATCATTGTCAATACAATAGTCTATAGCCTTCTCAAT